>JAEEGL010985043.1_pt1 | contig 10081 bp, 7 predicted proteins | sample 9134231 | NCBI WGS metagenome assembly JAEEGL01 (sample SAMN16246548, study PRJNA631951) | gut metagenome | biome: gut microbiome; feature: rumen; material: fiber-attached | host: Bos | place: Iran: Karaj | collected 2018-10 | reverse complement strand
GAAATTCAAGGACAAAAAATTCGCGGCCGGCTGCAAGCGGGCCGTGATCCTGCGGGGTCGCGAGATGGTGGGCCTGGATATCGACACCGTCATCGGCGTCACGATCGAGGGCATGCGCGCCCATATGGAAGAACTGGGGATCGGTCCCAGGGCCTGAAAAAGCCCGGAGAAACCGCAATGCTCCCTCTGACCGGCAGCACGCCCGGCGGCTGGCGGTCAGGGGGAGCATCCTGTTTTGTTGAAAGGCCTGTCAGCCTCTCCTGGCGCTCTGTATGCGGTAGATGATCTCCGCGGCGAGAGAGGAGGGCAGGGGAGAGAGAAGCAGCCTGGCTGCCCGGATGGGCGCCGTGGGGACGATATAGAAGCGGTCCAGGTGACTGAGGGCGTACCGGGCGACTTTGCGGGCGTCCGCCCCGTGGAAGGCAAAGCCGATATTGGCCGTCTTCTCAAAGCCGGTCCTGACGGGCCCCGGGCACAGCACGCTGATCCTCACCCGGGAACGCCTTGCCCGAAGCTCCCTGCGCACGGCTTCGGACAGGCGCACCACGTAGCCTTTGGTGGCGTAATAGGTCGCCATCAGGGGCCCCGGGGCGAAGCCGGCGATGGAAGCCACGTTCAGGATCTGTCCCTGATCCCGGCGGACCATGTCCCGGAGATAAAGCTTCATCAGCGTGTGCAGGCCTTTGATATTGGTATCGATCATGGAGAGGTCCTTTTCCAGGGAGGTGCCGGAGAATTCCCCGAAATCCCCGAAGCCGGCGTTGTTGATCAAAAGATCCACGTCCGGGAATCGGCGGTGGAGATCCACGCAGTTTTCGGTAACGGAGATATCGCAGGCGACGCCCGCCACCTCTCCGGGGCAAAGGGGCGAAAGCTCTTTTTCAAGGGCCTGCAGCCGCCCCACGTCCCTGCCCACCAGGATCAGTTTCTCGCTTTTCGGCGCCAGGACGCGCGCCATTTCTCTGCCGATGCCCGAAGAGGCGCCGGTGATCAGTACTTTCATGACGGTTCCTCCATTTCTGAGAGCTGCTGTCGGCGGCCGTCCCGCCGTAAAGGGAAAAGGCCGGCGCGGCGAAAAGCCCTTCCGGTTTTCCCGGGGAGGCGGTCCGGCCTTCGCGCCGTTCCGGGCTTTTCGGAGAAGGCCGCTCCCCGCTACAGTATATGCTTTTTCAGCCCCGGGCACAAGGGCGCGTTTTTGAATTGCCGGCAGGATCCCTCCTGGTCCTTCCCTTGACAGGAAAAGTCAAAAATGCTATCCTCTTTCCCGGCGTAAGTTAGAAAAGTTGGAAAAGTATAACGAGAGGAGAATGGCTATGCCAAAGGGAAAGCACGTGCTCGGCATGCCGAAGGGCAAGCATATTTTCGGCACGGCCCGGGTAGGCGACAAGGGCCAGATCGTGATCCCCAAGGAAGCCCGCAAGCTCTTCGGCATTTCCCCCGGCGACGCTCTTTTGATCCTCGGAGACGAGGAGAACGGTATCCTGATCACAAAAACAGACGTGATGAACGAAGTTGCGATGCGGCTCCTCAGCCGGATCGGAAAGGACTCAGACCAATGAAACAGAACGCCTACGAATTATTCGGCATCAGCGGCGAGGTCGCCCGCTTCGGAGAAGAGGTGCTTTCGGCCATCCGCCCGCGGTTCGACGCCATCGACGCGGCAGCCGAGCAGAACCAGCTCAAGGTGCTCCACGCCATGCAGAAAAACCGCGTGAACGCCGCCAGTTTCATCCCCTCCACGGGCTACGGAAACGACGATATCGGAAGGGATACGCTGGAAAAAGTCTACGCGGATACCTTCCACACCGAAGCGGCGCTGGTGCGTCCCCAGATCACCTGCGGGACCCACGCGCTGGCGGTGGCCCTTTTCGGAAACCTGCGGCCGGGGGACGAGCTGCTCTCTCCCGTGGGAAAGCCCTACGACACCCTTGAGGAGGTCATCGGGATCCGTCCCTCCGTGGGTTCTCTCGCCGAGTACGGCGTCACCTACCGGCAGGTGGACCTCCTGCCCGACGGCTCTTTTGATTACGAGGGCATCCGGGCCGCCGTCAACGACCGGACCCGGGTAGTGACCATACAGCGTTCCAAGGGCTACCAGACGCGACCCTCCTTTTCCGTGGAGCAGATCGGCGAGCTGATCGCTTTCGTCCGCGGGATCAAGCCCGGGGTCATCTGCATGGTGGACAACTGCTACGGGGAATTCGTGGAGACCATAGAGCCTTCCGACGTGGGCGCCGATATGGTCGTGGGCTCCCTGATCAAAAACCCGGGGGGCGGTCTGGCTCCCATCGGCGGCTACGTCTGCGGCAGGGAAGACTGCGTGGAAGCCGCCGCTTGCCGCCTGACCTCTCCGGGCCTGGGGCGGGAAGTGGGAGCCAATCTGGGAACGCTGCCCGCTCTGTACCAGGGCTTTTTCCTCGCCCCCACCGTGGTGGCCGGCGCCCTGAAGGGCGCGATCTTCGCCGCCAATATCTACGAGCGGCTGGGGTTTGCCGTGGTGCCCGACGGCGCCTCTCCCCGGTACGATATCATCCAGGCCATTACTCTGGGCTCCCCCGAGGCGATGCTCGCCTTCTGCCGCGGGATCCAGGCGGCAGCTCCCGTGGACAGCTACGTCGTCCCCGTTGGCTATCAGATGGCGGGGTACGACACCGAGGTCGTCATGGCGGCCGGCGCCTTCGTACAGGGCTCTTCCATCGAGCTTTCCGCGGACGGCCCCCTGCGGGAACCCTACGCGATCTATTATCAGGGAGGCCTTACCTGGCCCCACGCGAAACTGGGGGTGCTGATGTCCCTTCAGAAACTGTTTGACGAAAAGCTTGTGAAACTCTGAAAGGATCGGGGAAGAGCATGGAAAAGAAAAAGAGCGGGCGCCTGACGGAACTGCTGCAGTCCGATCCGGCCGTCCGGAAAGTCAAGATCGCGCTGATCGTCCTTTGCCTGCTGGCGGCGGCGGTCTTCCTGGGAGCGGGCCTGAAGACCATCTCAAGCCCCTTCCCCGAATACGTCTTTTCGAATACGGAGACCTTTATCCGCACCACGGACCAGGGGGAAGAAGGATACGAGAACGAGACGGTCTGTCCTGTTGACTTCGAGAACGCCGACGGATCTCTGACCCTCACGGTGGACTACCCCTTTGAGGAGTGGGAAGAGCTTCCCGGATTTGTCGAGACCCAGGGATTCGTTTACCGCGCCCCGGACGGCTCAGCCCTGGCCTTCGGGAAAGAGGTCTCCGCCGAAGAGATCGCTGCGGCGGTGCAGGACCTTCGGGCAGATGAGGTGGGCGGAGTGTTCGGTTTGGCCATGGCGCTTTTCCTTATCGCCGTCGGCGTCTTTGTGATCACAGCCTTTGCTTCTTCCTTTACGGCCTACGAGCAGATCTGGTACGTCTCCATCCTGGTAATGGCCGCCGTGTTCTCCCTTTTGTTCCCGGAGAGCGACGCCAACGGCGTCAACGGCCTGGTCATCATGGCCCTTTACCTCCTCGATACGGTCCTCAACATCTCCTGCGAGCTGCTGATCTCCAAGCAGAGCAAGTGGAACTTCATCGTTTCGGTTTTCGTGGAGATCACCGAGATCGTGATCTGCGTCGTGCTGATGTACCGGTTCGCCACCATGGCCACCACGCTGTTCTTCTGGCTGCCCATCGATATCATCAGCTTTATCAACTGGCACCGCCATCCCGATAAACAGGAGGAGGAACTGACGGAGGTGCGGTCTCTCACCGGGCTGCAGGAGGTGCTGGTGGTCCTTGCCATCGTCCTGTGGACGGTGGTCGTGGGCTGGTTCCTCTCGGGCCTGGATATCGCCACCGACTTTTTTAACGGCAACGAGTCCCTGGAGACCCTGGTGATCTATCTGGACGCCTGCGCCTCCGCGGTGGGCGTCGCCAACGGCGTGTTCATCCTGCTGCGCTACCGGGAGCAGTGGATCGCCTGGTACATCTCCAGCTTCCTTGAAATGGCGATCAACGTGATCTCCGGGCAGTGGGCGCTGCTGCCGCTGAAGATCGGCTACCTGACCAACACGACCTACGGATATATCAAGTGGACCCGGTACATCCGCTCCCACCGGAAAGAGGAAGGAAACGGGCTGCCCGGGGAGAAGAACGGGAGCCCCGTTCCCGAAAGTTAAGGCCCGGCGGGGCGGGGAAGGATCCCCGAAAGAAAAGCCCCCCGTCTCCCTTGGGACGCCGGACCGACACAAATAGAAAGCAAAAAAAGCCCGCGGGCGTCTTTGTAACGGACGCCCGCGGGCTTTTTATATGAGATCAATCGTCGTCGTTGTCCGACCATTTCCACTGGAAGATCACTTCGCCGTCGCCTCCGGAGGAAGGCTCCTGGGTCCCGGATTCCGGCTCCAGAGGTTTGGTCCCTTCTTCCGTCGCCTCTCCCTCTCCTTCTCCCTCGGGGATCTCACCGTAGTTGTGGGTGAGGCAGACCTGGGGCAGGTTCGCGGTGTTGTACCAGCCGACGCCCCGGTTGGTCTCCGCGCCGGTCTCCGCGTTCACCATGCTGCAGAAGGACTCGTTGAACAGGTTGCCGGAGGTGCGGCAGTAGGCCAGCTGCGCCACGTTGGCGCTGTTGCCGAAGGTGAAGGGCTTGACCTCCAGCCCCTCGTGGACGTGGGACATGATGGTCTTCCAGATCAGGGGCGGGGGATAGTAGTGGCCGGCGTAGTTGATGGTCTCCAGCTCGTCGTACCCCAGCCAGCAGGCGCCCACGTAGTAGGGCGTCACGCCGATGAACCACTGGTTCTCGTCGTTCTGGGAGGTGCCGGTCTTGCCGGCGATGGGCATGGCGTTGAATTTGGCGGGAGTGCCGGTGCCGGGGTAGGAATCGGTGACGCGCTGCAGCAGCTGGTTCATGATGGTGGCGGTCTCCAGGGAGATCACGCGCTTCGGCACGGCCTTGTTCTCCAGGATCAGATTGCCCTCGGCGTCCATCACCTTCGTGTAGGAATGGGGCGCGTAGTAGAGGCCTCCGTTTCCGAACATCTGATAACCCGCCGCCATTTCCAGGGGCGTGACGCCTTCCGTGAGAGCGCCGATGGACATGGGGGCCAGGTCGGCGTCGCTGGGCAGCAGGGTGGTGAAGCCCAGCTGGTTGATCATAAAGTCGTAGGCGACTTTGGGGGTAAGGATCTGCATGGTCTTCACGGCCACGGTGTTGGTGGAGCGCTGGATGGCCTCCACCACCGTCATGCGGCCCAGATAGGCGTTGTTGGAGTTCTTCGGCCACAGGGAGGTGGGATCGTTGGGATTGAGCTGGATGGGGCTGTCCTCGATGATGGTGGAGTAATTGACGATCCCGTACTCCACCGACAGGGAATAGACGGAGAGGGGTTTGATGGAGGAACCGGGCTGGCGCTTGGCGCTGGTGGCGCGGTTGAACAGGCGGGCGCCGGTCTTCTCCCGGTTGGAGCCCACGATGGCCTTGATCTCGCCCTGGAGATTCAAAATGACGAAGGCGGATTCAGGATATTCCGCGTTGTTGATGGCCGGGAAGGTGGCCGGATCCAGATAGGCCGCCTCCAGGTATTCCTGCATTTCGGGGTCCACGGTGGTATAGATGCGCAGCCCCGCGGTGCGCAGGGCGGTCAGGGCGCCGGCCTCGGTGTATCCCGCCTTCTCCACCAGGTCCCGCAGGACCTCTTCGTAAACGGTGTCGATGAACCAGTTCTGCACCTCGGTGATGGATTCCGTGAACTGCTCCGCCTCAAAGACCATCTTCTGATCCACGGCCGCCTTATACTGGGCGTCGGTGAGCATGGGGGTGCCGTCCGGCCTGGTCTGCTCGTGCATGCTGTCCAGCACGTACAGCTGGCGCTTGCGGTTGTTGTCCGGGTGCTGGAAGGGATTCCACTTGGAGGGGTTCTGGGTGATGGCGATAATGGAGGCGCACTCCGCGGCGGTGAGCTCGCCCACGTCCTTGCCGAAATAGACGTTGGCGGCGGACTGGACGCCGTTGGTGCCGTTGCCCAGAGCGATCGTATTGAGGTAGGTCTCCAGGATCTGCTCCTTGGAGTAGTTCTTTTCAAGGTTGATGGCGCGGAAGATCTCGCGGATCTTGCGGTCCACGCGGAAGTCGTTGTCGTCCGTGACGTTCTTCACGACCTGCTGCGTGATGGTGGAGCCGCCGTAGTAGTCCGTGGCCATGGGGTTGAGATAGTTGAGGGTGGCGCCGATGGTGCGGCGCAGGTCGATGCCCGAGTGGTTCCAGAAACGCATATCCTCCGTGGCGACGGCGGCGTCCTTCATGGCCTGGGGGATCTGGTCGTAGTCCACCCAGATGCGGTTCTCGCTGTTCTGCACGCGCTGCAGCTCGATGTCCTCGCCGGTCTCGGGATCCTGGGCGTAGATGATGGTGGTGTAGCTCATGGCCGCGGAGTCCAGCACGATCTTGTCGCTGGAGTCCAGGGTGTTGAGCACGTAGACCGTCAGGACGCAGGCGACGATGCAGGCGGTGATGATGCCGATCATCAGCAGGACGGCGATGATGCTCCCGATCATGCGGAGCGGGCCGAAGCGGCGGCGGGTCCGCCTCCTGGTTGGGGTCGCGGTAGGCATATATGGGTTACCTCCTTCGGTTGAGAGAAACAAAAACCGCTGTCATCGCGCCGGGAACGGGCGCCTCTTGGGCGGCCGGAGCCCGGGGCGGGCGGCACAGATCGACCATGTCCCGGCTATTATATCACAAAGCCGGGTGTTTGTGTATCCCCGAGGACCGGAGAAGACTCAAAAAAGAAAAATGCAATCATTTTGCGAATAATGACAGCGTGTGTAACTATTTTGCACAAAAAAACTTTAAAATGTCATTGAAATTTTTCTGAAAAAGGATGAATTTCCCTGTCATATCCCCTATAATAAGGCTACAAGCAGAAATTGAACGCGAGCAGGACGAAGGCTCACGTTCAACAATACCTCCTAAATAGCGAGAGCCCGCCGGTGAGCAGCCCGGCGGGTTTTTCGTTGTATTTGTGTTTTTTCCCGCGTTGCGGTAAAATACAGGGGAAGACAAAAGACGGTTCGGAACCGGATACGGGGAGGAAGAGAACGCATGCGCAGGTACGACATCATCCGTAAGAAGAGAGACGGAGGAAAGCTTAACAGAGAGGAGATCGCCTTTTTCGTAAAGGGCGTCACCGCGGGGGAAATACCCGATTATCAGACCTCCGCGCTGCTCATGGCCATTTATTTCAACGACCTTTCCCCGGAGGAGACCGCGGCCCTCACCGATGAAATGGCCCGCTCCGGCGATATGGTGGATCTTTCCCCCATCGAGGGCGTCAAGGTGGATAAGCACTCCACCGGCGGCGTGGGAGATAAAACGACCCTCGTGACGGTGCCCATCGTGGCGGCCTGCGGGGTGCGGGTGGCAAAAATGTCCGGCCGCGGGCTGGGACACACCGGCGGCACCATCGATAAGCTGGAATCCATCCCGGGCTTCTGCACGGCGGTCTCCACAGACCGCTTCTTTGAGATCGTGGGCAAAACCGGCGCGGCCGTGGTGGGGCAGACGGGGAACCTCGCCCCGGCGGATAAAAAGCTCTACGCCCTCAGGGACGTGACCGCCACCGTGGAGAACATCGGCCTGATCGCGGCTTCGATCATGAGCAAAAAGCTGGCGGCGGGGGCGGACGCCATCGTTCTGGACGTGAAGACCGGGAGCGGCGCCTTTATGAAAACGCCGGAGGATTCCCTGAAGCTGGCTCAGGCTATGGTCTCCATCGGGGAGCACACGGGGAGAAAGACCGTAGCGCTCATCACCGATATGGACCGTCCTCTGGGCTTTGCCGTGGGCAACTCCCTGGAGGTCATTGAAGCGGTGGAGACCCTGCGGGGCAGGGGCCCCGAGGACCTGAAGGAGGTCTGCCTGGAACTGGCGGCCAATATGCTCTGCCTGGGAGGCAGGGGAGAGATCTCCGCCTGCCGCGCCCTGGCCCGGGAGACCCTGGAGAGCGGCAGGGCCTTCGAGGCTTTCTGCTCCATGACCGAGGCCCAGGGAGGAGACGTTTCCTACCTGAGGGATACCGGGAAATTCCCCCGGGCGGCCGTTTCACTGGACGTGCCGTCCCCCGAGGAGGGCTGGCTTTGCGCCATGGACACCGAGGCGGTGGGAGAATGCTCCGTGGTGCTGGGGGCCGGCCGGGAAACGAAAGAAAGCCCCATCGACTACAGCGCCGGGATCCTGCTGCGCAAAAAGACCGGGGACCGGGTCCGCAGGGGAGAGACGCTGGCTACGCTGTACACCGAACGCCCGGAAGCTGCGGAGCCCGCCCGGGAGCGTTTTTTGGCAGGGATCCGCATCGGAAAGACGGCCCTGCCCCCCGTTCCCCTGATCCGCGCCAGAGTCGACGCGGCGGGGGTCACGGAGTACTGAGCCGCCTTGTTTAAAAATATGACAGGTCAAGCCGCGGGACGCCGCGGCTTTTCTTTTACGGCGTCCTCAAAATGAACGACGCGGGAGGAGGGCTCGATCCAGACTCCGGAGATCTCCGGCCTGCACACGAAGACCGAGGGCGTCTCGCACACGGGCATTGCCGCGGCGGCGTCGACGACGGCCTGCTCAAAGGCAAAAAGCCCTTTGGCGTCCGCCTTCGCATCCGGAAGTTCCCGCCCGATGGGCAGGGACGCGAAGAGCCGCAGGCCGCCGGTCTCATCCCCGGAATCGGTGGGGAGAGGGGAAAGGGCCAGATCGAAGTCCCCCGCCCTCACCCGGGAGAGGAGATCCTGGTAGGGGACCGACTCCAGATTGACGTAGGTCGAAAGGATGTCGGCCCAGTTCTGCAGGAGCGCGCCGCCCAGGCGGCCGCTGACGGGATCGTCGCAGACCAGCAGGGTGGTCTTGGGGTATTTCTCGATCCCCAGCCGGGAGAAAGCCTCCAGCATGGCCGCCCTGGCGTCTCCGGGAAGAGAGGGAGCGGCGGTGGGACCCACCGCGTCCCGGTAGTTGACCCCGTCCAAAGAGAAGGCGGGAGATACCAGGCCCCGGGCTTTTTCGGAGTAGGCGCCCGCCCTCTCCGACAGGGTCTCTTCGTCCACGGCGGCCAGCAGCGCCCGGCGCAGAGCCTCATCGTAGAAGCAGGAGCGGGCGGGATTCAGCAGCAGGGACCAGGTCCGGTCGTGGACGGCGGTGCCGGTGAGGCCGCCCGCGGCAGCCGCCGCGCCGTCCACGAGGCAAAAGTCCACGTCCCCCGCCAGGTACAGCTCCGCAGCGTCCGCCGCGACGGTCAGCTCCGCCCCGTCGGGGACGGCGGGGGCGAAGCAGGCTTCGTTCCTGCCCAGGGAGAATCCCTGCTTTCCCCAGCTCTGCAGGAGAAAGGCGCCGTTGGTGAGAAGCGTTTTTTTCTCCAGTCCGTAACGCCCCTTCTGGTCCTCGAAAAAGGCGCGGCTGCAGGGAGCGGCCGCAGGGCGGGACAGAAGGGTCAGGATCTCTTCCCCGGGCTTTTCCAGAGAGATCGCCACCGCGTCGTCGCCCCGGGCGGCAACGCCCAGGGAGGAAAGGGGAGAGCCCCGGTCGAGGATCCCCTCCGCTCCCCGGATCACCCGGTAAAACCCGGCGCTGGGGGAAAGGTGGGGCACGTCGAAGAGCCGCCGGAGCCCGAAAACGAAATCCTCCGCGGTGAGGGGGGAGCCGTCGGCCCAGCAGAGCCCGTCCCGCAGGTAAAAGGTATAGGTGAGCCCGTCCGGCGAGACCTCCCAGCGCTCCGCGCAGGCGGGGCCGGCTTTGCCGTCCGGCTGGAGGCGGGTGAGCCCGAAATACAGCTGGGTCAGCAGCAGCTGGAGGTCTTCGTCGTCCGGATCGGCAAACTGGGGGTCAAGAGACCGGGGAAGGGCCGAGACGGCGTATCGGAGAACGGTCTCCTCCTGCTGTCCGCAGCCGCAGAGGGCTGCTATTGGCAGCAGCAGCGCCAGAAGGATCGCAAAAAGTCTTTTCATCGGAAACCTCCGTGGATCGTCGTAAAACAGGGCGGTCTTTTCCGCCCGGGGCTTTCAAAACCCCCGGGCGCCGGGGCCTCCCGGACCGGCGGCCGCCGAAACCGCGTTACGGGCAAAGTGTACCACAGAACACCAGGCCTG
>JAEEGL017317005.1_pt1 | contig 10082 bp, 15 predicted proteins | sample 9134231 | NCBI WGS metagenome assembly JAEEGL01 (sample SAMN16246548, study PRJNA631951) | gut metagenome | biome: gut microbiome; feature: rumen; material: fiber-attached | host: Bos | place: Iran: Karaj | collected 2018-10 | reverse complement strand
TGAATGTGTCCCGCGCCGCGGCGCGGAATGGTTCAGGAAAGACGCATCCCCAACGTGAGGTTGTTTTCCCGAAGTTTGCTTTTGACTTCTTCCAGCGAGGTGCTGCCGAAATTGCGGAGATTCATCAGGTCATCCTCGGTTCGGACAACCAGGTCGCGAACCGTCTTGACGCCGTCGGAATCAAGACTGTTCTTGGCGCGGACCGAAAGGTTGAGCGAGTCAATCGGCTTCGAAAGGATCTCTTCCATGAAGGGATCGTGTCCCCCTTCGCGCACGGACGCGCCGCGGGAGAAGACCGTCAGACCGAGTCCGGAATCCTGAATGAAGGGATTCAGGTGCTTGCGGAGAATCTTCGCCGCTTCGACCAGCGCCCAGTTCGGTTCAATCGAACCGTCGGTCCAGATCCGCATGATCAGTTTGTCATACGTCGTCTTCTGACCGACACGGGTCGGCTCGACGAGGTACTGAACGCGCAGAACCGGGCTGTACGAAGCGTCGAGCGGGATCGCCCCGCGGTCCTCGTTGCGGTCTTTGCTCTCCATCGCATCAGCGACCGGAACGTAGCCGCGCCCCTTTTCGACAACCAGCTCCACCTCAAACTTGACGTCATCGGTCAGCGTGGCGATATGAAGATCGGGATTGATGATCTCAACTCCCATATCGAGGATGATATCACCGGCGGTGACTTCCCCCTTTTCGTTCTTTTCGATGCGGATAACGTGCTGCGGCTTATCGTCCGTCACCTTCGTGATGACCGACTTGATATTGAGGACCAGCTCGGTAACATCTTCCAAGACGCCCGGAATCGTCGAAAATTCGGAAGGGACGATGTGTCCGCCGTCGGTGCGGATCTTCATCGAGGTGATCGCGCTACCCTCGAGACTCGAAAGAAGGACCCGGCGGAGACTGTTGCCGACGGTAATCCCATACCCCTGTTCAAAGGGTTCGACCGCAAACTCGCCGTAAGTTCCAGTAAGCTCGCGAACCGCGACCTTACTCGGCAATTCCATACCTCTCCAGTTAATTTTCATCTTTCAACTCCGCGACAAATGTTCAGCCATCTACAAAGCAACAGTCGGTATGCCGTCAGACGGCGCGACTACTTCGAGCAGAGCTCGACGATCAGCTGCGGCTGGAAAGGAACCGATTCACCGCGCGCGTCAACCGGAACGGCGACATCGTCCGCCTCGGGGAGACGGAGAACCGTCCCGCTCGGAACTTCGGTATCGGACTTGGCGAGGAAATCGGGGACTTCGTTACGGTTTTCGAGGACAGCCAGCTTGACGGCTTCGAGGCTCGTCTTGCGGTTCTTGACCGAGATGACATCGCCGGTGCGGACCAGGTAGCTGGGGATGTCGACACGGTTGCCGTTGACCAGAATATGGCCGTGAGCGACGAGCTGACGGGCCTGAGCGCGGCTGTAGGCGAACCCGAGCCGGTAGACGATGTTGTCAAGGCGGCGTTCGAGGATCGACATCAGAACCTTTCCGGTGTTCCCTTTGGCGACCTCGGCCATGCGGTAGTACTTGCGGAACTGGGTTTCCAGAACGCCGTAGAACGTCTTGACCTTCTGCTTTTCGCGAAGATGAATACCGTATTCGGTCTGCTTGCCGCGCTTCATGCCATGCATGCCCGGAGCGAACGGACGGCGACTCATTGCGCAATGCTCGCTGGCGCAGCGCGCCCCTTTAAGCATCAGCTTGACCCCTTCACGACGACATTTTTTACAAACAGCACCCGTTTCTCGAGCCATATCAAATCACTCCAAACCGTGATATATAAAAATCGTTAATCTCTTTCAGTTTGCTTGTTAAAGGACAAAGCGCTCAGACGCGGCGGCGTTTCGGAGGACGGCAGCCGTTGTGCGGAAGCGGAGTGACGTCTTCGATCGTCTTGACCGTCAGACCGGCCTGCTGCAGGGCGGTAATCGCCATGTCGCGTCCGCTCCCGGGCCCCTTGACCTTGACGTCGAGATCTTTCATCCCGAACTTCTTGGCCTTGTCGGCGGCCTGCTGCGCGGCCATCTGACCGGCGAACGGGGTGCTCTTACGGCTCCCCTTGAAACCGGACGTGCCGGCCGTCGCCCAGCAAAGAACGTTGCCCGAAGGATCGGTGATCGTCACATTCGTGTTGTTGAAGGACACTTTGATGTGAGCAACACCGCTCGCAACGTTTCTCTTGACCTTACGCTTTTTAGCAACTACTTTCGCCACTTTTCACTCTCCAAAACGATGTGGTATTTTTGTTTTTTATATGCTTGTTTATGTGCTTGTGAAAAACCCGGTTCCGGCCGCGCCCCGGCGGCCGACAGGAAGATCAGCCCCGCGATTAACGCAGGTCCTTGACGCCCTTCTTCCCGGCAACGGTCTTTTTGGGGCCCTTGCGGGTACGGGCGTTCGTCTTGGTGCGCTGACCGCGGACCGGAAGCCCCTTGCGGTGGCGGATCCCCCGATAGCAACCGATTTCACGAAGACGCTGAATGTTCTGGTTGACCTGGCGGCGCAGCTGACCTTCAACGGTGTAGTCGTTGTCGAGAAGAACGGCCAGTTTGGCAACTTCTTCTTCTTTGAGGTCTTTGGCGCGGGCCAGCGGGTCAACACCGGCTTTACGGCAGAGTTCAGCCGCGATGCGCGGACCGACGCCGTAAAGATAGGTCAACGAAATAACGGTCGGACGGTTGTTCGGAATGTCAACACCCAATAAACGAGGCATGTATATCTCTCCCTACAGATCTGATGCTAAATTTCAACCTTGACGCTGCTTATGACGCGGATTATTGCAGATCACGTAGACCTTGCCCTTCCGTTTGACCACTTTGCAGTTTTCGCAAATACGTTTAACGCTTGCACGGACTTTCATGACAGCACTCTTTTACTACATTTGCCGATGGTGTGGTGGCGCGGGGATGCGCATAAGGAAGAGCATCTCCGCACCATAGAAAAATTCTCTTTGCGAATTATACAGGAGGTTTTTCTTTTTACAAGGGGGCAGAAAAACCGATAATTCAGCAAATTTAGCGGAAAAACCAAAAAAACCAGGTTTTTTTAAAGATTTCCCGAAATTTTCATTTCCCCCGATAGCGCTGGAAAAATGTTTTGACCATCGCTTCTTCTTCGGCGGTTATCGGCGGTCCGGTCAGGATAATCGGGCCGGTCGAAAGGATTCCGACGGAATGCTCGATATGAGCGCTCCGTTTGCCGTCGGCGGTTGTGATTTCCCACCCGTCGTGTCCTTCGCGAACCCGTTTGGTGCCGACATTGACCATCGGCTCAATCGCGATCACGACACCGGGACGGATCTTGAAATCCCCGTACCGAAGAAAGCTGTTGTAGACGTAATTCGGAACCTGGGGTTCCTCGTGCATCTGTCGGCCGATTCCATGCCCGACAAAAACCTCTACAACCGAGAATCCGTTCTTTTTGACACAGCGTTCCATCTGACCGGCCACTTCGCTCCACATTTTGGCGGTTCGAAGTTTTTCGATCGCCAGCATGAGCGCGGCTCGGGTTGTATCAACAAGTTTTTTCGATTCGGCGTCAACCTCGCCGATCAGGTAGGTGTCGGCGGCGTCGCCGCACCATCCGTCGATCTTGCATCCGGTATCGACGCTGACGATATCCCCCTCGGCGATTTTACGGTCGGAAGGGATCGCGTGGACGACCTGCTCGTTAATTGAAACACAGGTCGCCGCGGGATAGGGGAACCGTCGCCCCGGAACCCCCTTGAAACAGGGAAAGGCCCTGTTCCGCGCGAAGAATCTGTCAACCTCGGCATCCAGTTCCCGGGTTGTCATCCCCGCGCGGATAATCTCTGAAATCAGGTGATGCGCCGACCAGACCAAAAGTCCGGCTTTGCGCATCTTCAAGATTTCCTGTTCGGTCTTCAGAGGCATATCAACCTTCGTTCAGCGAGTCCAGCACCTTTTCAACCCGCACAAAGACCTCATCAATCGTGCCGGTCCCGTCGATCGAGACAAGGATTCCGGCCTTTCCGTAGTAGTCGACCAGGGGGGCGGTCTGTTCGTGATACGACACCAGACGCTGGCGGATCACCTCGGGCTTGTCGTCGGCGCGGCCGCGCGAGGCGAGCCGGTCGAAAAGAATTTCCTCGGGAACCTGCAGTTCCAGCACAACGTCGAGTTTTGTCCCCTGGGCGGCAAGCGCCTTGTCAAGCTCTTCGGCCTGAACCACAGTACGCGGAAATCCGTCGAAAAGGAAACCGCGGTCCGAGTCGGGCTGAGCGATCCGTTCTTTGATGATCGCGATGATCACCTCGTCCGGGACGAGCTTCCCCGCCGACATGTACTCTTCGGCTTTCAGACCGACCGGAGTCTTGGCATCGCGCGCGGCACGGAGCATATCGCCCGTCGAAAGGTGAAGCAGGTTGTATTTCGAAACGATATGTTCGGCCTGCGACCCTTTACCGGCTCCCGGAGGCCCCACAAAAACGACTTTCATTCCCATTGTCTTATCCTTCTTTCAGACCGGCGCCCCCCGGCGGAAGACGCCGTGTGTGATGACTATTTTTCGATAATCCCCTTGTAGTTGCGCATGATCAGGTGGCTGTCGATCTTATCGACCAGGTCGATCACCACACTGACGGCGATCAGAAGGCTTGTTCCGCCGAAGAAACCGGCAATCCGGTAATCGACATGAAGCATCGCCATGATGATCGTCGGAACGATGGCAATAACCGCCAGGAACCCCGCGCCGACGTACGTGATGCGGATCATCACCTTTTCGAGGTAGTCGGCAGTCCGCTTCCCGGGGCGGTACCCCTTGATGAACGAACCGTGGTTCTGGAGATTTTCAGCCATGTCTTTCGGATTGAACGTGACCGCCGTCCAGAAATAGCAGAAGAAGTAGATCAGGACGATCTCCATCAGCACATAGCAGAACGACGACTCCCGGTTAAAGACACCGTTAAGCGCCGACGAGAACTTCCCCATAAAGGAGGTCGGGTCGGTCCAGTGCTGAACCATGTAGGCAACCAGGAACTGCGGAAACATCAGAAGCGAGCTGGCGAAAATGATCGGCATGACGCCCGCCTGGTTAACCCGCAGCGGAAGGTACTGGCTGGCGCCCCCGTAGACCTGACGGCCGCGGACATGCTTGGCGCTCTGCGTCGGAATCCGGCGCTGTCCCTTCATAACGAAAACGACGGCCAGAACGACCAGGAAGAAGAGGAGGACCAGAATCGCGATCGTCTCGACACCGAAGTCGGTCCCCAGGGTCAGACCGCCGTTCGAAGAGGCCTTCGTCCAGAGGTCGTGGATCGCTTCCGGCGCCCGGGCCAGGATGCCCGCCATGATCAGGAGGCTGATCCCGTTGCCGATGCCATACTCGTCGATCTGCTCGCCGAGCCACATCAGAAACGCCGTTCCGGTGGTCATGATCAGAACCGCCATGAAGAGCCACGAGAAACGGAGCCCTCCGGAGGCGGTGACGCAGTTTTCATAGAAGATCGGCTGACCGGCCTGCGACTGCGCGTTGAGTGTCTGGATGTAGAGATAACTCTGCAGAATGCAGATCGCGATTGTCGCGTAGCGGGTGTATTCGTTGATCTTTTTCCGGCCCGTCTCCCCCTCTTTCTGGAGATTTTTGAGGGGTTCCCAGACGGTCGCCAGAAGCTGGAAAATAATCGAGGCGGAGATGTAGGGCATGATCCCCAGGCCGAAGATCGTCATCTGGTCAAGCTGCGTACCGCTGAAAACCGCCACCCGTTCGAGAAGTTCCGAGAAGTTACTCCCGGTCACCAGCCCCTGAAGCGCCTTGGCGTTGATCATCGGGAGCATAATATTCCACCCCAGGCGGTAAACCGCCAGCAGGCCGAGTGTGAGCAATATCTTTTTTCTCAGTTCGGGAATCGAGAATATTGTTCGCATTTTCTCAAACATGGGATCAGCCTCTCCTAACAATCATTGTTATAAACAAGAAAACAGCAGCCCGGCAAAGACTGCTGAATTCCTCACTAACATCCTATGCAAATTATCGAATTTAACACGTCAAAAATCATTCGGCTTTCTTCTGCTTCATCTTGTTTTTGACGACGGGCTTTTTGCGCGGGAGAACCTCAACCGATCCGCCGGCCTTTTCGATTGCCGCCTGAGCCCCTTTGCTGAACGCGTGGGCCTTGACGGTGAGCGCTTTGTCAATCTGGTTGCCGATGATCTTGACGTATTCGGCGGCGCGGTCAACAATCCGAAGCTGTTTGAGCAGATCGGGGGTGATCGCCTCTTTGCCGTCAAACGCTTCGGCCAGAGTCGTCAGGGTAACGCTCTGAACCACGTCGGCGAACCGTTTGTTGTTGAAGCCCCGTTTCGGAACACGGCGGACCAGAGGCATCTGGCCCCCTTCGAAACCGGCCGAGAGGGAGAACCCGGCGCGTGATCCCTGACCGTTCATACCGCGGGCGGCGGTCTTCCCGTAACCGGAACCGTTACCGCGTCCGACGCGTTTCTTCCCTTTGTTTTTGGTAATCTCTTGGTTTACAGCGGTAAGGTTCATTACAGTTCCACTCCTCTCAGTTTGGCGACTTCACTCTTGGTGCGGAGGCTTTCCAAGGCCGAAATCGTAGCTTTCACGAGGTTTGTAGGATTGGTGCTTCCGTAACATTTGGTCAGAATATCGGTGATTCCGCAGGCTTCGCAGACGTCGCGGACAGCCGCTCCGGCGATGACCCCGGTACCGGGACGGGCGGGAATCAGAACGACTTTGGCTGAACCGAAGGTGCCGATCACCTCGTGCGGAATCGTCGAACCGGCCAGATTGACCTTGACGAGTTTCCGCTTTCCGTCCTGAACCGCCTTTTCGACGGACGGGGGAACTTCATTCGCCTTGCCGTAACCCCAAGCGACCCGACCCTGACGGTCACCAACGATCACCAGCGCCGAGAAACTAAAACGGCGACCACCTTTGACAACCGCAGCGCAGCGTCGAATCTTCACTACCTTGTCAATCAGTTCGCCCGGAATTCTTTCAGTTGACATAACAATCCACTCTTATATGGTTAGTTTGATACTTTCTGTGTGATTTACCTGAGGAACTTCCCGCTTATTTCTTCGCCTTGGCGGCCTTCTCTTTTTTGGGGGCGGGAGCGGCGGGCTGTTCGCCGGCCGGACCGATGTCAAGACCGTTCGCGCGGGCGGCATCGGCCAGAGCCTTAACACGGCCGTGGTACTTGTGACCGCCGCGGTCGAAACAGACCTCTTTCACGCCGGCGGCCAGAGCGCGTTCGGCAACCGCTTTGCCGATGATTTCGGCAGCGGCGACATTGCCGCCGTAGATGTTCTGCGCTTTGAACGCTTTGTCCATCGTCGAAGCCGACGCCAGGGTCTTGTGCTCGTTGTCGTCAATGACCTGGGCGTAGATGTGCTTCGCGCTGCGGAAGACGGAAAGACGAGGCCGATTGGAATGACGCTTCACTGCGTTGGTGACCCGGAATTTGCGGACCGTTCTCTGATTATTCAATCGCTTTTGCTTTCTCACGGCTATACCACTTAACCTTCTTGTATTGTTTCGAACGTTCGTTCTAAACGGAATTTCTGTCTAAATGACCTGGCTGTTACTATTTCTTACCGGCGGCCTTGTTCTCTTTGCGGCGGATGACCTCACCCTCGTATTTGAGACCTTTCCCCAGGTACGGCTCCGCCTTGCGGATGGCGCGGACATCGGCGGCGAACTGGCCGACCAGCTGCTTGTCGCACCCTTCGATGGTGCAGTGCTGCTGATCGGGACAGGTGACCTTCAGACCGGCGGGAATCTTCTTGTGGATTTCATTGGCGAACCCGGCGCGGACTTGGAGCACATCGCCGGCCAGCGCCATCAGGTAGCCCGTCCCGAAGATTTCGAGTTTCTTGACATACCCCTGGGTGACCCCGATAACCATGTTCTGAACCAGCGCGCGGTAAAGACCATGCATCGCGTTGCCGGTACGGGTCTGGGCGACCTGCTCGCAGACGATCTGCTTGGCGTCGGCGTCGTATGTCAGCGCGACTTCCGGACGGTAGGACTGCTTCAATTCCCCTTTCGGGCCCTTGACGGTGATTTCGCCGTCAGCTATCGTGACTGTTACGCCGTCAGGAACAATAACAGGTTTCTTACCAATTCGAGACATGACTTACCCTACTGTTGTTATGACTAAAGTCGTTCTTCTCTTTTCACTCTGATGCCGATCCGCGGCCGGTTCTCACCAAACCTCGCAGATCACCTCGCCGCCGACGTTGCTCTCACGGGCTTCGCGGTCGCTCAGAACACCCTTGTTGGTGCTCAGAATGGTGATGCCGAAACCGTTGAGAACGGGGCGCAGGTCTTTCGGGCCGCTAAAGCAGCGGCGTCCGGGCTTACTGACTTTCTGGATGTGCTGGATCACCCGCTCGCCGTTGGGACCGTATTTCAGAAGGATCCGGATCGCCTGGAACTTCCCGGCTTCGACCACTTCGTAATCCCAGATGTAACCTTCCCGTTTCAGAACATCGGCAATGCGCGCTTTGAGCTGGGAATAGGGGATCTCCACATAGTTGCGCTCAACCTTGAGGGCATTACGGACACGGGTCAGCATATCAGCTACAGGGTCTGAATACATATTTAATACTCCTTATTTACCAATATTACCAACTCGCTTTTTTCACACCGGGGATGAGACCCTGGTCCGCCAACTTCCGGAAGCAGATTCGGCAGATGCCGAACTTGCGATAGACCGCGCGGGGACGGCCGCAGAGTTTGCAACGATTTTCCAGACGGGTGCTGAACTTCGGAACCCGATTGGCTTTTGCGATTTTCGATTTGCTTGCCATTTCTCTTGTTACCTTTGCGTATATCAGTTGGCGGTTGCTTCGTTTTTGAAAGGCATCCCGAAGGCGCGAAGAAGCTCGCGGGCCTCGTCATCACTTTCGACATTCGTCACGAAGGTGATATTCATCCCCTGGCTCTTGGTGTACTTGTCGGGGTTCAGTTCCGGGAAGACCAGCTGTTCGGAAAGACCGAGGTTGTAGTTCCCGTGGCTGTCGAAGCTCTTCGGATTGAGGCCGCGGAAGTCGCGGACACGGGGAAGAACGATGGAAATCAGCCGGTCCATGAACTCGTACATCCGGTCGCCGCGGAGCGTGACCTTGCAGCCGATCTGCATCCCCTCACGAAGGCGGAACCCCGCGATACTCCGGCGGGCGCTCGTAACGACCGGCTTCTGGCCGGTGATCTGAGTCAGCACGTCAACGGCCTCTTCAAGGTATTTCTTGTCTTGAATAGCGCTGCCGACACCCATGTTGACAACGATCTTCTCGAGCTTCGGGACGGTATGGACGTTCGTCTTCTTCAGCTTCTCGGTTAAAGACGATACGATCGTCTGGTTGTATTTTTCCAAAAGTCTGGGCACCATGGCCGTTTTCCTTTACTGCTTTCTGTTGTTGGCTGATTTCAACAAATTGACTCTGCGGAATTTCAGTTGATCGCAACACCGCACTTCTTACAGACGCGGGTCTTCTTGCCGAAAGCGTTGACCCCCATCTTGACGCGGGTCGGCTTCTGGCAGGTGGGGCAGATCAGCATCACCTTGGCAACCGGAAGAGGCATGCTCTTCGAAAGGCGGCCGCCCTGCATATTGCGCTGCGAACGCTTCACGTGACGGAAGACCTCATTGACGCCCTCGACGGTCACGGTGTTTTTTTCACGGTCGACTGAAAGGACCTTTCCCCTTTCGCCGCGGTCACGGCCGGAAAGAACTTTTACCGTATCATTCTTTTTAATTTTCATCAGACCACCTCGCTAGCCAGAGAGACGATTTTCATAAAGCCAAGGTCGCGCAGTTCACGGGCGACCGCGCCGAAGATACGGGTGCCGCGGGGATTCTGGTCGTTGTCGATCAGAACGACCGCGTTCGAATCGAAGCGGATGTAACTTCCGTCTTCGCGGCGGGTCGGAGCTTTCGTCCGAACGATGACCGCCTTGACAACCGACCCCTTCTTAACGGCACTGCCGGGGATGACCGACTTGACACTGCAGACGATGATATCGCCCAGCCCGGCGCTGCGGCGGTGAGTTCCGCCCAGGACCTTGATGCACTGGAGCTCTTTCGCCCCCGTGTTG
>JAEEGL016364272.1_pt1 | contig 10082 bp, 10 predicted proteins | sample 9134231 | NCBI WGS metagenome assembly JAEEGL01 (sample SAMN16246548, study PRJNA631951) | gut metagenome | biome: gut microbiome; feature: rumen; material: fiber-attached | host: Bos | place: Iran: Karaj | collected 2018-10 | reverse complement strand
TGGAATGAAATACCCCAATACCATCCTCAAGTCAAACTGCTGGGCTTCCAGTTGATGCCCGATCATGTACACGGCATCATCTATGTGAAGACACCCATGCCACGACATCTGGGATATCTGATTCAAGGTTTCAAGAAAGGCTGCCGTGATGCGATCAAATCCATTGAGCCCAATCATGAAACCTTGTGGGAAAAAGGTTACAACGACCGTATCCTTCAAGGCGGAGGGCAATTGGACAGGTGGGTTAAATACTTGGTTGACAATCCCTACCGCTTGTGGGTAAAACGCCAGCACTCCGACTTGTTCGTTCAACGCTCAGGTATTGTCATCGGCACGACCCCTGTGACAGTAATGGGCAACCGCTTTCTCCTCGATTACCCTGATAAAGCAGCCGTTCAATGCTCCCGACGACTGACAACTGAAGAAATCACTAATGAATGTATTCGCTATCTCACCTTAGCCAGTCAAGGAACGGTACTTGTCTCACCTTGCATCAGTCCCGGCGAAAAAGAAATTATGGGGGCAGCGTTCGAGGCTGGTTATCCCATCATCCTTCTTCTCGAGAATGGTTTCGCGCCCTACCAGAAGCCTTACGGGCGCCAATTCGAGGCCTGCTCCCAGGGCCGCTTGCTGCTCATTGCCCCATGGACACACCACAATGATTTCCGCAAGATTACCAGAACACAATGCAACGCCCTCAATGCACTCGCCCGCTGGATTGCAGACAATAGCCCCGAGTGATGTTAGACTATTACACTCTGTCGGGTGGAAATATTACTTTTTTCTCTTAAAAGGGATACTTTTAGGAAAATACATTATCTTTGCATGATTAAACGAGGAGGGACGAGGCTATGATTAGTTATTTGAAAAGCCGAGATGGATTTAGCGAGATCAATCAGTGGAAGTCGGGATGCTGGATTAGAGTCACCGATCCGACAGCGGAAGAATTGGCACTGCTGAAAGAACGTTTTGCCGTTCCTCTGGACTTCATCCATGACGCTGAAGACGTTGAGGAGCGCCCTCGTGTTGACCACGAGGACAACTGGATGCTTGTGTTCCTGCGCGTGCCCACCAAGTCGACCGACGAGGACGGCGAAACCGTATTCTCGACAGCGCCGCTTGCCATCCTCATCCGTGACGATGTGTTCATCACTGTGGCCTACTTCAACAACGAGGTGCTTGACGATTTTATCCAGTGGAGCAAACGCCGCCGAATGAATGCGGTCAAGTCCTATGACCTGTTGCTGTCACTGATGCTGTCCACTTCGGTATGGTATCTGAAGTACCTCAAGCAAATGAACACCATGATGAATGCCGCCGAAGACCGGCTTGACAAGAAGATGGACAATGACGAGTTGATGCGTATGATGGGCCTTGGCAAATTCTTGATTTACTTCATCACCTCGCTCAAGGGCAATGCGACAGTGCTGGCACGTGTGAAGATGCGCCTGCGCTCCCTGCCCCATAACGAAGACTTGCTCGAGGATGTAGAAATCGAGACGCAGCAGGCCCTTGACACCGCTGTCATCTACAGCAACATTCTTGACCGCCAGCAGGAAGCCTATTCGTCGGTCATCGGCAACAACCTGAACCGCATAATGAAAACGCTCACCGTGGTGACTATCCTGCTGATGATTCCTACGGTCATTGCCGGCTACTATGGCATGAACGTGCCCAACGGCTTGGAAACCAAGTGGATGGGATTCCCGTTTGCTATTGCCATTTCGGTGGTCTTGATGGCTATCGTGTATTTCTTTATCCGTAACAGCAAGTTCTTCAAATAAAGATTAAAAGGCGACTACACGCTTGTTTTTACCAACGAATTTTCTTACCTTTGTCATCAAGAAACTAAAGTCAGGAAAAATATTATGGATAATCAGTCACGCAGAGATTTTATCAAGAAACTGGCCGCGCTGGTAGCGGCAGGTGTCGTGTCGCCGTCGGTGTTCTTCGGTGCCAAGGCGAGCGATGCGCCTGCTGGAGACCCGTCGGGTAAGGGCAACTGCTCGTCATCCTATGAGTGTGCCGGCGGCAACGGCAAGTGCGGCTCGGCCTACAATTGCAGCGGTCAGGGCACCAACGGCCAGGGCAAATGCGGCTCCTCCTATGAGTGTGCTGGTGGCGGCGGCAAGTGCGGCTCGGCCTACACTTGCTCAGGACAGGGTGCCGAAGGACAGGGCAAGTGCGGCTCCTCCTATGAGTGCTCGGGCGGTAACGGCAAGTGCGGCTCAGCCTACAACTGCACAGGACAGGGTGCCGAGGGTAAGGGCAAGTGCGGCTCTTCCTATGAGTGCGCCGGTGGCGGCGGCAAGTGTGGCTCGGCCTACACTTGCGCCGGACAGGGTGCCGAGGGCCAAGGCAAATGCGGGTCCTCCTACGAGTGCGCCGGTGGCGGCGGCAAGTGCGGCTCGGCCTACACTTGCGCCGGACAGGGTGCCAACGGACAAGGCAAGTGTGGCTCTTCCTACGAGTGCGCCGGCGGTGGCGGCAAGTGCGGCTCGGCTTACCAGTGTCCCGGACAGTCCCGATAAACCAATTCCATGGTCAAGTATCAACTGCCTGAACAGGTACAAGTGTTCCAGCGGGGCGAGAAGTATGTCTTCATCAACCCCCTGCTGCCCGCCTGGGTCGTCACCAACGAGTTAGGCCGGCTGATCATGTCGCAGTTCGATGGCAACAACACCATCGACGACATCGTGGATGCAGCCTGCCAAATCCTGGGCGAGGACAAGCGTGACGAAGTAACGGCCTTCTGCCGGCACGTCGTCGATTCCTCCATCTTTGAAACCACACCTCACCCGCAACGACCTCGCGACGCAGGACTGCACTGCGTGCATCTGTCACTGTCAAGCGGCTGCAACCTGCGCTGCAAGTACTGCTATGCCGCCGAGCGCATCGAGAGCCGACATGCTCCGCTCACGCTCGACGAGTATAAACAGGTAATAGACGGTCTGTGTGACCTGTCCAGCCACCTGAGCGTCACCATCACGGGCGGCGAGCCGTTGCTCAACCCGTTGTGGCAGCCCGTGTCGGCCTTTTGCAAGGCCAAGGGCTGCACCATGCTGCTGTTGACCAACGGCACGCTCATCAACGAGGACAATATCGGGTTTATCCAGGAAACCTTCAATCTGGTCACCCTGAGCATCGATGGTCCCACACGCGAGACGCACCGCCTGACACGCGGCGACAACTTCGACCAGGTGATGCGCGCCGTGGACCTGCTGGAACGCCACGGCATTGATTACACGCTGTCGATGACCGTCACCCGCCTGAACATCGACCAGGTGGAAGCGATGGCCCGCCGATTTGGCGGCCGGCTGAATTATGCCCCGCTGTTCCCCGTGTCGGACCTCGCCGAGGACCAACTGTCCATCACCGGCCGTCAATACTACGACGCGCTGGCAAGTGCCTTCGGGGTGAACCCGCTGGGATACTGCGAGAGTTCACTTGACGTGTCGAAGTGTATCCAGACCCGCAAGTGCGCCATCGGCGACAACGAAATCAGCATCTCGCCCACGGGCGATGTTTACCCCTGCCAACTGCTGCACATCGACCAGTTCCTGGCAGGCAACGTGCACGAGCGGAGCATCCAGGAAATCTACCGCGACTCCCCTGCCCTGCAGCATTGTGCCGACCTGGATGTGGACCATATCGAGAAATGCAGCGACTGCGCCATCCGCTACATCTGCGGCGGTGCCTGCCGTGCCCGTGGCTACTACGAGACGGGACGCATCGACGGGACAGGCGACTTCTGCGACTACGAACTCAACGCCTTTCTCGACGGCATCGTCAAAATCTATTCAGCCAATCTGCTGCAATAACAAACTTAGGAGATACAGAAAAGACAGGCAAGTCCCGGAATCCGGTACTTGCCTGTCTTTATCAACTGATGGTGTTACCGACCTGTTCAGCGCATGGCAAAAGCATCTACACCGACGAGGTCCTGATAGGCCAGCACGCCAGCCTGTGACAATTCCACGGTAGTGTAACTGCCGTCACGCAGCAAGACGTTGACATGGGTGTCGTCAACAAACGAGAACAACTTCACTTCCTTGCCGTTATTCTCGATGGACCATGAGTTGTCCTCGGCATTGAAGTTGAAGCGGGTCACCTGCTTGGTGGTCATGTTGGTGATCTCATAGCCGGTGGCATCACGGGCAACGAGATACTGTGCGTCCTTGCCGTCAACGATCTTGGTTTCGGCCTGGGCCAGAGCGGGATTGCTGCCCGACCAGAACTCAATGGAGTTGAGAATGAACAAATCAGCGACAAAACTCAACTCATAAACCGGCAGTATCCACATGGCCACAAACACGAGTTCGTTCACAAACTTGTCGCCCACATGGTCATTCCAATTCTTCACCTTGTTGTAGAGGGCAAAACTGCCAATACACGATTGCATCATCATCGATGCCGAAATCGCAACAACGATAGCGATGATTAATTTTCTCTTTCTCATAATGACAAATTTTTCTTGTTACTAATTATTTCTTATAATTCTGCTTGTAGTTCTCGTAGCAGTTGAGGACCTTGATGACGTAGTCCACGGGTTCAGTGCCTCGGCAGTAGCCGTTGGAGCACACCGAATCGTTGTAGTACTCGGGATCCATCTTCCATAGCATGGCCTGCTCCACGTTCTCGTCCCACACGCGCGGGTCGAGTTCGTTTTTGCGAGCCAGCGCCATGGCATCGGTGACATGGCCCGAGCCGGCATTGTAGGCTGCCAGGACAAACTTGATTTGGTCCTCCTTGTTCGTGCGGCCACGCATGATGCCATCCAGTTCCTTGAGAATCTGGGTAGCCACTCGTATGCTGACCTCGGGGTTGCCCAGGTCTTCCTCGTTGACGCCGAACTGGCGTGCCGTTCGCGGCATTACCTGCATGATGCCCCTGGCGCCCATCCACGACGTGGCATTGGGGTCAAAACCTGACTCCGAATAGGCGATGGCGGCCAGCAGACGCCAGTCCCAACCCAATTGCTGCGCATACTGCTTGAACACGTGGTCGTAGGGCGAGATGCCGCCAGGCGGTGTCACGGCCAGTGTGTCGACCTTGACCGAGTCGGGCTTGGGGCCGCGGTTCATCTCGAAATAGTGCTTCATAGCCTGCTTGGAGTATTCCTGTGCATTGCTGCTTGCCGCCCACATGTTGATGCTGTCGGCGAGCCACTGGTTGCGCCCCGATACGGCCCACGAAGAGCGCTGGGCAAAGCCCACCTTCAGGCCGATGTTGATGCTGTCATAATAGGAGAGGTTCATCTGGGCGATGTCGCTGTCCACGATGGTGAAGGGTATCTCCCGGCGCGAAACCTTGGCAATCAACTCGGTGGGTACCGCAGCCTCGCCTTCGACCGTATGGATCGAGATGCCGCCACCCACCTCATTGTCGAGGTTGCGCAGGCGGGACTCATACTTGGACCCCTTCTCGACATACACGTCGCGGCCGATGAGTTGCGTCACGTCATAGATGACGTCCTTGCCGCTGTGCTGGACGAGCACCTGATAGGTCTCGTTGACCGCGCCGCAGTGCAGCACGCGCGACTTGTACTCGGCAGTGACAGGAATCTCACAGGCCAACACGTCGACCTGCCCCTTGTCGAGCATCTTGAGCAGTTCGGACATGCTGCGTGCCACCTTGAACCGCAGCGCGATGCCATAAGACCGAGCAAAGTCGCACACGCGGTCATAGTCATAGCCCATCGTGTCGCCCTTGAGGATAAAGAAGCCCGTGGGGCTATAGAGTGTGCCCACATTGAGTGTGTCGGGCAGACGATGCTGCTGCTCGGCGTTTTCCTTCTTGCCCCCGCAGGCTATCATGAACGATAGGCACAGCAGCAGGACAATCGATGGGATAATGCCTCGCATGATTTCAATTCAGGAGTTTCATGAGTTGCAGATAGATGAGTACCGCCGGAACCACCAGCAGCAGGCTGTCGATGCGGTCCAGGATGCCACCGTGGCCAGGCATGATATTGCCCGAGTCCTTGACGCCGACGGTGCGCTTGATGAGCGACTCGACCAGGTCGCCGAAGGTGGCAAACACGGCCACCACGACGCTCAGTCCCACCCAAGTCATCAAGTCGGGGACCTGGAAGAACTCATCAAACCAATAGTGGGATGCAAAGGCACCAGCAATGCTGAAAGCCACGCCACCGATAACGCCTTCCCATGACTTCTTGGGCGAGATGCGCTCGAACAGGCGATGGCGTCCCAGCAGCATGCCCACACAATAGGCACCCGTATCATAGAGCCAGATGAACATGAAGATGCCCAGCAGCAGCCGCGGCGCCGTAATGTCTATAATGCAGTTGAGCATCGACACCGGCAGGGCGACATAGCCCAATGACAGGAACGAGCGTTCAAGGCTGTGGACGGCATTCTGACGAGGCCGATACAACTGGACGATGGTCCTCACCAGCAGGTAGAAAGCGATGAGCAGTAGCCATAGCCTTGACGACTCGTCCTTGATGAAATGCAAGTAGAACGTCAAGAACAATCCGGCACCGCCCAGCATGTCGATGATGTTCACCAGCCACGACTGGGTTTCATCATCCTTGGCCAGTGTGATGAGTTCACCGATGCCCAACACAATCAGCAGCGGAAATACCACCAGGTACATCACTGGTGAATTGTCGAGCAGCATGATAGCCGCCACAATGATAGCGATATAGATAGCGCCCGAGCAGACGCGTTTGATCAAGTTTACCATAACTGAATTCTCGTTATTGGGTGCAAATTTACAATAATATCGTGACATGGACAACACCGTCAGGGCCCCGATGATAAAAAAATGCCGCCTCGCTGGACACCGACGGCTGAGACGCAGGGCCTGAAAACGACGAAGCCTCCCGCACACATCCGGCGGGGAGGCTTCTTTACCTTTTGGGGAGAGGAAATGTTCCTATCAATTTAAAATCATTGACTCCAATCCTCTCGGCAACTCGACGTTGTACTGATAAGCCCTTGCAAACTGCTTGAGAAACTCCACGGTTGACCTCTTCGGGCCTTTCACTGTATCAACAACGTCATTTTTTTTGTTAGTCGAAGTAGTCATTTTGTGCATAGGCAATCCTGATTTTAATTATTACAACTTTATAACGCACTATTGTATGACAATATTATATGCCGATGCCGTTTTAAGGTTTTTTTTATTTTCAGGATGCCATAACGCAAAAAAACGGGCTCTGTTTCATACGGTTGAAACAGAGCCCGTGATGACTGTCGGGTCAACTCAATCGGTCAGACGGTCGAGAACGGTGCGCACCAGGTCCTCGACGGCGGTCTTGTAGTTGGGGTTGACGTCGGTGGCCACCCGGTTGGCGATAATCGAGCACACGGTCATGGCGCGATGTCCCAGCATGGCAGCCATGCCCTGCAGGGCGCTGCTCTCCATCTCGTAGTTGGTGATGTGACCGCCATTGTACTCAAACTTCTCGATGCGGCTGTTGAGTTCGGGCTCGGCAAGTTCAAGGCGCACGCGGCGGCCCTGGGGACCATAGAATCCCACAGCCGAGATGGTGTAGCCGCGCACCATGTCGTCACGGCCGATTTTCTCGACCAGCCAGGGGTCGGCATCAACAACGTAGGGCTTGGCAAACAGTTCGTTCCATTTCACGAACTCACAGAACTTCTTCTCGAAGTCGAGGTCGGCAACCTTGTTGCGGTCGGCATAGTAGTTGATGACACCGTCAAAGCCGATGGCCTTGGAAGCGATGACAGGGGTGCCCACGGGAACATAGGGCTGCAGACCGCCTGACGTGCCGATGCGCACGATGTTGAGGGTGCGGTGCTCGGCTCGCGGGGTGCGGGTGGCAAAGTCGATATTGGCCAGACCGTCAAGTTCGGTCATCACGATGTCGATGTTGTCAGGGCCGATGCCATGAGAGAGGGCCATGATGGGCTTGCCATGGTAGGTGCCGCCAATGCCATGGAACTCACGGCTGGAGGTTTCCCAATCACGGGTGTCGAAGTAGGATGCAATCATGGTCACACGGCCAGGATCGCCACACACGATAATGTTGTCGGTCAACTGTTCAGGCTTCACATGGATGTGAAATGCCGAGCCATCATCATTGATGATAAACTCTGAGTCGGGAATTCGGTCAGTATTCATATCGTTATGTAATTAAAAGTTCGTGTTTTGATAAAGAATGAAAAGTCAAAGGTACTGCAAAATTCCGATTCGGCAAAGCGGGTCGGCTTAATTTTTTTTAAAACGACACAAACTCGGGACCTGATGGCCTATATCAAGGTGTACCTGCATCCCGGAAGGGTCGAAATGACTTTCTTGCAATCGAGTTCGACCAGGACACTCATGAGTTTGTAGACGGGCGTGTGCAGCGCCTCGGCCAGGGTGTTGAGGTGAATCTCGCCGCGGTCGCGGATGACATCGACCACTGCCTGCTCCTCCTTGGTGAGGTCAGGAAACAGGTCGAGTTGACGGGGCTGCGGCACAGCCGATTCCCACCGCATGGCAGCCAGCAGGTCATCGGCACCACCGATGAGGGCAGCCTTGTTGGTAGCAATCAGTTTGTTGCACCCGGCCGAGAACTCATCGCCACAACGGCCCGGCACAGCCATCACGTCACGGTTGTAACTCATAGCCAGCGAAGCGGTCACCAGCGCACCGCCAGCGCCTGCCGATTCCACGACCACGGTGCAGTCGCTCAGCGCCGCCACGATGCGGTTGCGTGCCAGGAAATTGCTCTTCTGCACGGCATCCTGGCTCGTGTAGTCGGTCAGCAGCATGCCTCCATGCTTGGCGATGGCGACAGCATCGTTGCGGTGCATGGCGGGATAGATGTGGTTCAGGCCCCGTGGCAGGACGGCCACCGTGGGCACGCCGTGTTTGAGGGCCGCGCGATGGGCCGCGATGTCGATGCCGTAGGCCAGGCCGCTGACCACGACAAGGTCGGGCAGCCGCTGCGCCAGTTCGCTGATCAGCGTGTCACAGAAGCGGACCCCGTATTGTGTGGCATGCCGGGTCCCCACGATGCTGATGACATGGGGGCTCTCGAGGTCGCACTTGCCCAGGGTGTAGACCATCGCCGGAGCATCAGGGGCCTCGAGCAGGCGATGGGGATAGGCGGCATCGGTGTAATAGGTGGCAATGATACCGTGCTCGCCCACAAAGGCCGCCTCGCGCACCGCCTTGTCAAGGCACTCGCGCCGGTAGGCATCACTATAGATTTTGCTGCGCCCCCGCGTGAGCGCGCGCAGGTCTTTCTCGCTCATGTCGAAGAACTGGCGCTCACTGCCGACGACATCAAGCAGTTTGCGCGCCAGGTCCACGCCCATGCCCTGCATGTTGGCAAAGGCTATACGGTAGACCAGTGTTGTGTATCCGTTGTCATCCATTGCCGTTACCGAAGTATTTATCCAGGCGGGCCACCAATTCGTCACCACGGTTGATGCGGCCGTCCTTCTCCATGCACACAATCGTGACCACGGCATTGACCACAGGCGCCCCGTCCTTTTTCCTGAAGATATCCTGATAGAAAATGAAGCGCGGCCCCTTGCGTTCGATCCACAACTTGCTCACCATCACGTCGCCGCTGCGCAGGGGCGTGTGATAGTCTATCTCGAGTCGCCTCACCACCGGTATCAGCCCGTCGCTCGTCAGGCTGCCAAAGGGGATGCCTTCCTGGGTGACGAAGGCATGGCGGGTGTGCTCCAGATAGTGCAGGTAGATGGCATTGTTGACGATGCCCTCGCTGTCGAGTTCATAGTCGCGCACCGCGATCTCGAGTGTGAAGAAGTATTTGTCCTGGTCCATCATTTCTGGGATATTGGTTACATGCCACAAAGGTAATGAAAAAAGCGTGAATCGGCAAGCGCGGAGCCTGCACCTTTTGCCGCAAGACGAAGCCTGCCCGCCGGCTCATGACGAGCGGGCGGGCAGGCGATATATCCTTAGGAGGCGTCAGTGATTACTTCAGCCAGTCCTGTACCTTGTCGTTGGGGACCATGCGCTCCTCAAACACGTAAGCGCCAGTCTTCTCGGAGCGAACCATCTTGATGCATTTGCTCCATGAGCGTCCTTCACCAGTCTGAAGGGTTGCAACTACTTTCTTTGCCATATCT
>JAEEGL015561742.1_pt1 | contig 10082 bp, 9 predicted proteins | sample 9134231 | NCBI WGS metagenome assembly JAEEGL01 (sample SAMN16246548, study PRJNA631951) | gut metagenome | biome: gut microbiome; feature: rumen; material: fiber-attached | host: Bos | place: Iran: Karaj | collected 2018-10 | reverse complement strand
TGGCGGACCAAAATGTTGCCGGCCAGGACGAACTGACCGTCAGCCCGCTTCACGCCAAGCCGCTTGGACTCGGAATCACGGCCGTTCTTGGTGGAGCCGCCGCCCTTCTTGTGAGCGAAGAACTGTAAACCGATGTTCAGCATTTGTTACACCTCCATAACTTCGATATAATCAGGATTTTCATCCCGCAGCGTGCTGAGGGTGAGCATCATGCCGTCCAGAATGGCCTGGACCGCATCTTCCTCCTCATAATGTGCGGGAAGCTTCAGGGTGACAGAGGCGGTGAAGTTCTCACTGTCCTCTTCGACCCTTGTTTTGGCGCAGACGCCCAATACGTCATTGAGCGTAGCCTCCACACAGCGCACAATCCCAGTGATTGCGGCGCAGACAACGTCTTCGCCGGGCTCTGCCTTTTCGCTGTGTCCGACGACGGAAAAACCGGTCCGCCGTCCGTCTTGACTGAAAAAGCTAACGTGTGTCATACTTACGCGTGGATCTTTTCAATCTTGACCTTGGTGTAGGGCTGTCTGTGGCCGCGGATGGACTTGCTGTCCTTCTTGGGACGGTACTTGAAGACGGTGACCTTCTTGGCCTTGCCGTTCTTCAGAACCTTGGCTTCGACGGAAGCGCCATCCACCACGGGAGTCCCGAAACGGGAATTCTCGCCGTCCACAATGGCCAGCACCTGATCGAAGGTGACAGTCTCGTCGGCGTTGACGTTCAGCTTCTCAATGAAGAGCTCGTCGCCCTCGCTGACGTTGTACTGCTTACCACCGGTAACAATAATCGCCTGCATTTGTTTCTCTACCTTTCTGTAGTCTCGCTCTGGGGGTGAGAGGACGCGCCTCTGCTTCAGACCCTTTCAATGCGGCCCATAAACTATAACACAGGACAAACGAAAAGTCAAATCATTTTTTGCGTTTTTTATCAATTTTTTTCGTATTTTTCCCGGGTTTTACGCCTCGCCGCCGCGTTTCCACCAGAAACGGAAGACCCGGTCCTGAACGAATCCAAGCTTACGATAGAATTCCTGGTCGGAGAGCACATAGGCCTGTCTTGCGCCCAGAGCCCGAGCCCGACAGGCGGCCTCATAGAGCAGCGCCTTGGCCAGTCCCCGGCCCCGGTGCGCCGGGACGGTGCAGACCGGCTCCACATAGGCATAGTCCGTGTCCGGATGAAGCCACAGGCAGCAACATGCTGCCAGGCTGCCGTCGGGAGAAACGGCGGCCAAGCCCAGCTGTTGGTTGAAGTGGGGGCGGAGCCGGGCCGCGACGGGCTCCTGCCGCTCGAATTCCGCCCGGTCGGAGCCGTGATCAAAGCCCTGCCAGAACAACCAGGCCATTGCCTCCGCGTCCCGGATCGGATCCGGCTCCGTCAGGGTATATCCCACAGGCAGCGCCAAATGCTCGACGCGGTCCAGGGGAAGCCGCATCATTGGTTCCTTCTGTTCGACCGGAACAAAGCCCGCCGCCCGGGCCGCGTCGAGCGCCGGCCTGTCGGCTTCGCTTAGGGCGATCCCCAGGCCGTTTTCGTCCCGCAGGGCTTGCCAAGCGTAGTCCAGAATCTCCGGGTACAGCGCCTCGTATCCCGGCAGCGCCCCGCAGAAGGCTTCTCCAAAGTACATGTCATAGATGGCGGCCCCGACCACACGATCTCCATCCCACCACAGACCGATGGCGCCTTCTTCGGACTTGTTGAATTCCGGGTGTTCGTGCATCCACTCGAAGCGGGCCCAGTTCCAGTTGATATGGGCGCCGCAGTCCCGGTTCAGGGCGATCAGAAAGCCGCAGACGGCTTCATAGTCTCCATCCCGGAAGCCTCTGAATTTCATACCTGCCCCTCCTCCAGCCGAGCTTCGAGCTCCCGCTCCGTGCAGAAGCCCTTCGATGCGCCGTTGTACCCGATTTTGACGCCCGCGAACACCACCGCCCGACGCAGGGCCGCCTCAGCGTCCACGCCCTTGGCATAGTAGTGCAGAAAGGCGGAAAAGAGGGCGTCGCCCGCGCCTACGGTGTTGACAACCGGTCCGGCGCTCCAGGCGGGTACGATCAGCGGCTCTTCCCTGCGGGCGTCCAGGAGCATGGCGCCTCTTTCCCCCATGCCGAGTACAATCACGCGATTGTGATAACGCCGGTACAGGCGCCGGAGGAAGTCCGCCGGGGCGCAGGGCAGGGCCTCGTCGCTGAGGAAAAGTATGTCCGCGCATTCCATAAAGTCCCGGTTGTAATCGTCCTCCACGCTGCCCAGCACGTGGACGTCCGTAGCTGTTACAACGCCCATTCGCCGGGCTTCCCGGATCAGGGCCCGGTTGAAGTTGATGTTGCAGAGGGCAGCAATGTCACAGCCTCGCAGCGTTTCCTCGAAGTCAGCGGGGTCCAGCTTTTGCTCCTGGATATCCTTCAGATCGCAGTAGATCTGCCGACGGCCTTGGGGCTCATAGAGCACCACGGAGACCGGCGTGCGGCACAGGCCGGAAGAGATCCGCCCCGTGGGGATGGCGTCCTCCCGAAGCTGCTCCAGGATCCGCTTTCCCTCGGTGTCCCGGCCCAGATAGGAGACCAACTCCACCTGATCGCCCAGGGTCGCGAGGGCCTTGGCCAGATTGTAGCCCACACCGGAGACGGCCGAATCCACGCCGAAAAACGGATAATCGATGGGATAGTATTGGATCGGAAAGCCTCTGACCGCCGCCGTGGTCTCCACGTTCAGCAGGCCGGATACCAGGATTCTTGTACGCTTATCGTGTTCCTTCATCATCATCACCGATTCTATCATAAGCCAGAGTCCTCTTGCTGTCAAGTCAATGTATAATCGACCGCCGGAGCAAGTCCCGTTTGTTCACAATTCATTCATATTTCGTTTTGATTTCGTTCAGAAATCAGCGCTATAATGGCATTTAACGAAATCATCCAACGGAGGCGATCACATGGGACAGGCCGCGGAGCGCTGTTATCGGATCATCAAGGGCACGCTCGATCTGTTCTATCGAAAATACAGCATCGAGGGATTGGAACTCCTTCCTTCGGAAGCTGTGATTCTTGTGGGCAATCACAGCCAGGTCCACGGTCCGTTGGTGGGCGAGCTGCGTCTTCCCTTCCCACGCAAGACCTGGTGCGCTTCGGAGATGATGGAGCGGGACAAAGTGGCGGAATATGCCTTCCGGGATTTCTGGTCCCAGAATCCCAAATGGACCCACCCCTTCTACAGGGCTCTGGCCCACGCCATCGTTCCCCTGTCGGTGCTCCTGTTCAATCACGCGGAGACCATCCCGGTCTACCGGGACAATCGGGTTCTTTCTACCTTCCGGACCACGGTCCAAACCCTGGAGGCCGGGACCAGCGTGCTAATCTTCCCGGAGCATGACGTACGCTTCAATCACATTCTGGACGATTTCCAGGACCATTTCATCGATCTGGCAAGGCTCTGTTACAAGCGCAGCGGCAAGGCCCTGGCCTTTGTGCCCATGTACATCTGTCCCGCCCTGGGTAAAGTCTGTTTCGGAGAGCCTGTTCGTTATGATCCGACAGCGCCTATGGATGCCGAGCGGGTCCGGATCAAGCAGGCTTTGGCGGAACGCATCACGGCGCTGGCAGACGCCCTGCCCCGGCATCGGGTGGTTCCCTACCGGCCCCAGCCGAAAAAGAATTGGCCCTATAATCGACCCAAGGAGGCGGAGAAAGTATGAGGAAGCCCGCGGTCGATTACAAACAGCTGCGCCTGTCCAACATTACCAGCCCCGAATATCGGCACGTCCTGCTGCTGGGCGGCTGGATCGTCTATTTCTCCCTCTATTTCCTGACGGAGAATCTGATTCCTTACGAGCGCTGCCATGTGATCCACAGCCGTCTGGACGAGCTGATCCCCTTCTGCGAGCTCTTTGTGGTTCCCTATCTGCTGTGGTTCTTCCTGGTGGCGGGTTCCCTGCTGTATCTGCTGCTCTACGACATTCCGGCCTTCCGGAAGCTCTGCATCTACATCATGATCACCCAGGCGGGCGCCATGCTGGTCTACATCCTCTGGCCCAATATTCAGCTGCTGCGGCCCGAGACCATGCCCCGGAACAACTTTTTCACCTGGGTGCTGTCCTTTGTCTATTCCTTCGATACCCCCACCGGGGTCCTGCCGTCCCTCCATGCAGCCTACTCCATTGCCATCCTGTCGGTCTTCGAGCACCGAAAGAATACCGCGCTATGGTGGCGGATTCTGCTGCCGATCTTCGTGGCAACCATCATCGCGGCGACCTTTCTCGTCAAGCAGCACTCCGTTCTGGACGCCCTGGCGGCGATCCCGCTGTGCCTGATCGGGGAAGCGCTGATCTATTGGTTCAAGCTGCTTAAGTAAACGAAAAAACGAAAAAGAGGCGTTCGAGCCTCTTTTTCGTTTTTTCGTTTTCTCGATTATTTCGCGTGCTTCTCGAACCAGTCGGTGATCTCTTTGAGTCGGCGCTGGCGGTGCTTGGGCTTGCCGGAGCGGGAGAGCTCATGGGTCTCGCCGTGGAAGAGGCAGAGCCTGGCCTCCACGCCGCGGTCCACCAGGGCGGCGTACATCTGGATGCCCTCCGCCATGGGGCAGCGGTAGTCCTGGTCGGAGTGGATAAAGAGGGTGGGCGTTTTCACGTTCTTCGCGTATTTCAGCGGAGACTGTTCCCAAAGCTTTTCGGGGGTCTCGTAGATGTCCCCGTCGGTCTGGTCTCCGGCAAAGTAGAAGCCGATATCCGACATGCCGTAGAAGCCCAGCCAGTTGGCGATGGAGCGCTGGGAGGCGGCGCAGCAGAAACGGTCCGTGTGTCCGATGATCCAGTTGGTCATGAAGCCGCCGTAGCTGCCGCCGGTCTCGCAGAGCCGATCCTTGTCGATCTGGGGGTATTTCTCCAGCACCGCGTCGGTGAAGTCCATGAGGTTCTGATAATCTGTATCACCGTAATGGCCGCGGATGTCCATGAACTTGTTGTCCCGGCCGTCGCTGCCCATGGGATTGCAGAAGAAGACGAAGTAGCCCATCGACGCCCAGAGCTGCATCTCGTGGTAGAAGACGGGCCCATAGACGGTCTTGGGGCCGCCGTGGACGTCCAGGACGGCGGGATATTTCTTCGCCGGGTCGAAGTCCCTGGGCCTGAGGACCCAGCCGCCGATCTCCCAGCCCCGGCTCTGTATGGTGATGGGCTCGGGCTTTGCCACGTAGCGTCCCTCCAAGGCATCGTCGTTAAAGTGGGATACCCGGGTCAGTTTCGTATCGCCCAGCTTCGCGGCGTAGAGCTCCTGGGGCCGCATATCGTAGAGGCCCACGCAGAGCAGCTGCCCATTCGCCACGTCGAAGCAGTCCATGGCGCCCTCGCCGGAAAAGACCGCTTCATCCGTGCCATCGGGGCGGAGCAGGTGGAGCACGGCGTTCCCCTCCCGGGTCGCCAGGTGATAAATACCCTCCGGAGCCCCCACGGCCTGACGGCCTCCGCCCAGGCGACAGTCGGAGCCCACGGAATTGTACATGTTGTACTCCTCCTGCCGCAGCAGCTCGATGCTTCCGACAGCGGGATCCACGGTGTAGACCCAGGCGTTTTCATTGATGCCATGGCGCAGGGCTTCGGTGCCCAGAAGATAGACCCTGTCCCCCGCGACCTCCAGGGCGTGTGCGGAAAGTCCGGGATGCTCCAGGACCTCCCGGCGCGCCCCGGTCCTCCAGTTGACGGCACGAAGGCGGAAGCCGCGGATCGGACGCTTGGCGGTCCAGCTGTGATAGGCCAGCAGAACCTCATCCTTCAGGACCGTCATGCTGCAAAGGTCCTCCGGAGCCTCCATCAGAGGGGTAATCTCCATGGGCTCCCGCCGGACCAGATAGGCCAGCCTGCGTCTGCCGTTGACGACGCCCGCGCCGTTGGACCAGAAGGGCAGCTCGGTGAAGACCTCATAGTCCTTGTCCTCGTCCTTCTGCTTGCGGTAGGTCTTTTTCTCCTCCTCGGAGGCGGCGTAGAGCAGAGGCGCGTCCTTGTCCACCGCGGCGGTGACCAGAAAGCAGCCCTCGTCCAGCAGGCGGATGGACTGGACAGCAAAGGGCAGGGTCATGAAGGGCAGGGCCTCGCCGCCCTCCAGGTCGAGGACGTAGTAGGCGGTAAAGGGTTCCTTGGCCTCGCTGCGTTTCTTTTCTTTTGCCGAGCGCACCGCCGGGAAGATCAGCCGGTGATCGTCCAGCCAGAGGAAGCTTCCCTCCTTGCCCAGATCCGTGAGCTGACGCAGGCCGCCGTTCTCATAGAGCCACAGGCGGCGCTCGTAGTCGTTCTCCTCCTCGTTGGAGTTGGCGACGACAAAAGCGGCGTGCTCCCCGTCAGGAGAAAAACGAACGCCAGAGAGGAATTTGTATTGTAAAAGGTCACCTTGTGTGATCGGTTCCATACGATTCTCCTTTTCAGAAAACAATTATCTTTCCCGTCACGCCGTAGGGGGCTGCCACGGGCGGGCGGACACGATGACCGCCCCTACCGGGGGAGACGGCGGGCAGATTGCCCGCGCTGAATTCTATCTTTTACTTTTTACTTCTCACTGAATGTAACCAACCAGGACTTTGAGGGTGTTCTCGACCCCGTCCTTGTGGCTGCGCTCGTAGCCGTGGGAGGCGTAGACGCCGGGTCCGATGAGACCGTGGCGCAGATCCCAGCCGGCGCCCAGGGTAGCCTCCACGTCGGAACCGTAATGGGGATAGACGTCCACCGCGTAGTCCGCCTTCTCAGCCTTGGCGGCGGCGATCAGCTTCTTGACGATCTCATAGCTGTAGGGACCGCCGCTGTCCTTGGCGCAGATAGAGACCTGATGCTCGGTGCACTGCAGGCCGCTGCCCACGCAGCCCATATCCACGGAGATGGCCTCCGTAACGCCGGCGGGCACGGAGCCTGCGCCGCCGTGACCCACCTCCTCGTAGACGGTGAAGTGGAGGTATATCCTGCGGGCGGGTCGCAGGCCCTCGTCCTTCAGATACTTCGCCAGGGCGATCAGAATGCCCGCAGAGAGCTTGTCGTCCAGAAAGCGGCTCTTGATATACCCCTTCTCCGTGACCTTGGTACGGGGATCAAAGCAGACCACGTCGCCCACGCCGATGCCCAGCGCCTTCAGCTCGTCGACGGAGCCGACGGGCTCATCCAGGACGATTTCCGTATTGTCATAGTCCGGCACGGTCTTGCGCAGCTCGCCGTTGACGTGGGTGGAGGCGTTGCAGATCTGCAGGGTGCCTTCATAGATACCGTCAAATTTGGTGACGACCCGGACGTTTTCGGTGTTCACCATCACAGCGGGCAGTCCCCCCAGGGGGACGACGCGGAGTCGGCCGCTGCCCTTCAGCTCCGCCACCATAGCTCCCAGGGTGTCACAGTGGGCTTCCAGCAGCAGACCGTTTTCGGCGTCGGCGCCGCCCAGGTCCACCAGGACGCCGCCCTTGACGGTATGGACCGCCTCACAGCCCAGCTCCCGGAAAACATTCAGCAGATGCTCCTCCGCGGCGGCGGTGTAGCCGGTGGGGCTGTCGATGGCCAGCAGCGCCGCGGCCTGCGCAACAGCGTAATCGGTATAGCGTTTTGGATCGTTCATGGTTCGCGCTCCTTTGCATTGTAATATAGTAACAGTATAGCACACCCTTTGATTTTTGGCAACAGGTAAGCGGCGCAGAGAAATTGGGAAACGTCAAAACAACCAAAAAACAGAATAGCAATTTGTTCAATAAATCCAAAAGGAAACCGTTGCATTCTGTCCGAAAAATCAGTATAATAGAAATGGAATAATATACGTTATCTATACAAGGAACGTCTCGCGGCGTTCCGGAAGCACGGAGGACTGATAAATGGACGAACATGTAAGACAGATGGTGGAATCCTTCCACCGGGGCGACAACATCCGCGCCTATGAGCTGTTGGGCTGCCATCCCGAGAACCGGGACGGCGAGGAGGGCTTCGTTTTCCGCGTCTGGGCGCCTAATGCCCGCTATGTCAGCGTCATCGGCGATTTCAACTTCTGGAACAAGGGTGATCTGCCGATGAACAAGATTTCCCACGGCATCTGGGAGGTCTTCTCCAAATGGGCCCGGGTGGGCTGCTCCTACAAGTATTTCGTAGTGGGCGCCGACGGCCGCGAGGTGGATAAAACCGACCCCTACGGCTTCCGCACCACCTACCGGCCCGACACCTGCTCCGTCATCTGCGATCTGACCAAGCACAAGTGGCATGACGGCCTCTGGCGGGCCAACCAGAATCGGATGAACATCCTCAAGCGGCCTCTCAATATCTACGAAATGCACTTCGGCTCCTGGCGCCGCAAGGAGGGCAACGTCCCCTACGGCTATTCCGAGCTGGCGGACCAGCTGATCCCCTACATCAAGGAGATGGGCTACACCCATGTGGAGCTCATGCCCATCACCGAGTACCCCTACGATCCCTCCTGGGGTTATCAGGTGACCGGCTACTTCTCCCCCACCTCCCGCTACGGCGAGCCCTATCTGCTGATGGAGCTCATCGACAAGCTGCACCAGGCGGGCATCGGCGTCATCCTCGACTGGGTCCCCGCCCACTTCCCCAAGGACATCAGCGGCCTGTTTGAGTTTGACGGCTCCTGCTGCTATGAGCTCTCCGACCCCATGATGAACGAGCATCCGGACTGGACCACCCGGATCTACGACTACGGCAAGCCCGAGGTGGCCTCCTTCCTGATTTCCAGCGCCATCTTCTGGATGGAGAAGTACCACATCGACGGCATCCGTGTGGACGCCGTGGCATCCATGCTCTACCTGGACTACAACCGCCCCAATTACCGGCCCAACAAATACGGCGGACGGGAGAATCTGGAGGCCATCGCCTTCCTGCGGAAGCTCAACGAGGCGGCCTTCTCCGTGCGCCATCAGCCCATAATGGTGGCCGAGGAATCCACCGCCTTCCCGCTCATTACCCGCCCCACCTCCGACGGCGGTCTGGGCTTCCTCTTCAAATGGAATATGGGCTGGATGAATGACAATCTGCGCTATATGAGTCAGGATCCCATCTATCGTAAGTATTCCCATGAGAGTCTGACCTTCTCCATGACCTATGCTTACTCCGAAAACTACATCCTCCCCCTGAGCCACGACGAGGTGGTCCACGGCAAGTGCTCCCTGATCCAGAAAATGCCCGGCTATTACGTGGACAAGTTTGCCAATCTGCGGACCTTCTACGGCTGGCAGATCGGTCATCCCGGCAAGAAGCTGAACTTCATGGGCAACGAGTTCGCCCAGTTCATCGAGTGGAACGAGAACCAGGGTCTGGACTGGATGCTGCTGGACTATGAGAGCCATCGTCAGATGCGGGACTTTGTCAGGGACCTCAACCACCTGTATCTCAACACCCCCGCCTTCTGGCAGAACGACCAGAGCTGGGAGGGCTTCCAGTGGATCTCCTGCGACGACCGGGACAACTCCGTCATCGCCTTCCGCCGCATCGACGAGAAGGGACATGAGATTATCGGCATCTGCAATTTCTGTCCCGTCAGACGGGAGCACTACCGGATCGGCCTGCCCAAGGCCGGCGCCTACGAGCTGGTTTTGAACTCCGATGAAAAGAAATACGGCGGCTGGGGCACGGAGCTGCCCGCGGTGGTCGCCGAGGAAAGCCCCTGGGGCAACCTTCAGTACTCCGGCGAGTTCACCCTGCCTCCCCTGAGCGTGCTCTATTATATCCCCGCGAAGCATTCCCGTAAAAAAGCAAAATCAGAATAACATAAAAAGGAGACCCGAACATCATGAACTTCCAGAAAAAGCGCTGCGTCGCCATGCTGCTGGCCGGTGGCCAGGGCACCCGCCTCTACGTCTTGACGGAGAACACCGCCAAGCCTGCCGTACCCTTCGGCGGCAAGTATCGCATCATCGACTTTCCCCTGTCCAACTGTGTGAATTCCGGCATCGACACCGTCGGCATTCTGACGCAGTACCAGCCCCTGGAGCTCAATGAATACATTGGCAACGGCCAGCCCTGGGGTCTGAACCGTTCCCACGGCGGCGTCCAGGTCCTGCCCCCCTATGCCCGCTCCAAGAAGTCCGAGTGGTACAAGGGCACCGCCAACGCCATCTATCAGAACATC
>JAEEGL015374641.1_pt1 | contig 10082 bp, 6 predicted proteins | sample 9134231 | NCBI WGS metagenome assembly JAEEGL01 (sample SAMN16246548, study PRJNA631951) | gut metagenome | biome: gut microbiome; feature: rumen; material: fiber-attached | host: Bos | place: Iran: Karaj | collected 2018-10 | reverse complement strand
GATCGGATATGGGTCTCAGGCAGGGCAGGATGATCTTTGCAATGTACCTGGCAGAGCCGGATATGATCTTTCTGAGTATGTCGAGTCCGCCATCGGAACCGCCGGGAATAAGACGGCTGGGAATGGCCATATCTGCGTGGGCTAACATTGCCGCATACATATCCATGAGAACTTCGGGCGGGTGCTGGAGATCCGCATCCATACATGCAACAAAATCTCCTTTGGCGAGCTTAAAGCCTTTAACGACCGCAGTAGCCAGGCCTTTTTCGTTTTCCCTGTGATGGAGTACCACGTGCGTGTTGGTTTCAGCAGCCTTCTTTATCACTTCAGGGGTGTCATCATTACTGTCATCCACAAAAATGACTTCGTAATCAATACCGGGAAGAGCCTTGTCAATCCTGTCAAGAAGAGGATTGATATTTCCCTTTTCATTGAATGTAGGAACAACTATAGATATCATAATAACCTCCTTGTGGATGCCCAAAAACGGTTTGCGGGAACCCAATCTGTATTTTACCATATCAGGCTGCTGTTTTTCCATATCAGAAATATATGATATAATTCCCTACAGATTTTGGGAAATGCCCTGTGGTGTTTTCTGTGAACGATTTACGAGTACTTTATGACAGCCGACAGACAGCCAGAGCAGAAAATGCGGGGGAAAATGTCGGGCAGATCCGCACGGGCAATGCGGAGAAAGGAAGAATTATGAAGACTACAGCATTGATATTGGCAGGAGGAAAAGGAGAAAGATTCTGGCCGGGAAGCAGGACTTCCCATCCGAAGCAGTTTTTGTGCCTTACAGGAGACGGCAAGACGATGATACGGCATACTGTGGAGCGTATCCTGCCTATAGTTGATATGGAAGATATCTATGTTTCCACCAATGAGAGATACAGACAGCTGGTTTATGAGCAGCTGCCGGAGCTTCCGAAGGAAAATGTTATATGTGAGCCGGTGGGAAGGAATACCGCACCCGGCATAGGCCTGGGGGCTGTATATATGCGCAGAAAATACGGCGATGCAGTTATGCTTGTCCTGCCCAGCGACCATCAGATCGCATACGAGGATAAATATACGGAAATCCTTAAGAAAGCGGTTGAAACTGCGGAAGATGGGGGCGAGGGTGAAAGGCGCCTTGTTACTCTTGGAATCACACCGAATGCACCTGAGACCGGTTACGGTTATATCAAGTTTGACAAGGCTTCCGATACTGACGGAGTGTGCAGGGTTGAGAAATTTGTTGAGAAGCCGGATCTTGAGAAGGCAAAGCAGTACCTGGCTTCGGGAGACTATCTCTGGAATTCCGGCATGTTCATATGGAAGGTTTCGGCTATTCTGGCTTCGATGGAAAAGAATATGCCTGAAGTTTATAAAGGACTTACCGATATTGAGGCGGCAATCGGCTCCGGAGATGAGGCTGCGGTGCTTAAGTCTGCTTTCGAAGCGATGCCTTCCCAGTCAGTTGACTACGGTATTCTTGAAAAGGAAGATTCGATATTTGTATGTCCCGGAGATTTTGGCTGGGATGATGTGGGATCCTGGCTGGCCCTCAGCAGGCTTAATGCCCCTGATGAAAACGGGAACGTGTTTATGGGAAATGTGGAAAGTACATCTACGAAAAGGACTATTGTTAAAGCCGGCGATAAGCTGGTGGCTGTGGTCGGATTAGAGGATGTTGTGGTTGTGGATACGGAAGATGCTACCCTTATATGTTCGGCTGAACATACCGCTGATATAAAGAAGCTTCTTGAGGAACTCAGGAGCAAGGGCAGAGAGGAGTATCTCTGATTTGACTTTAGGTCCTGCGACAATAATAAATCTCATAATATGGCTGGTTATCTTTCCGGCTGTTTCGGGGATTGTTCCTTCTGAATTCATAAAAAGAAGGGACAAATCCCTGATGGAGATATATCTTTGCGGACTGTTTCTTATGTTCGCTGTTTTTGAAGTCTGTGCGGTTCCCTGCATTTTAATGCATAAAAGCCTTGTTTTCATGACCGTAACTGTAATGATGGTAATGACGGTGTTCTGTATTGCGTCAGTTATCATAATTACATATGCTTTTGCGACCAGGACCGTAACTACGTATTTTCGCCTTTCATCTTTTGAAGGATTTAAGCTTGGAGATGCTGCAGTCTGGCTGGTTTTTGGCGTGGTTTTTGCCTTGCAGCTTTTTCTTTCATTGTTTGCGGCGAGATCCTACACTGACGATGCGGCCTGGATAGCTGATGCTGTCGCTGCCTCATCCGGTGGTGAAATGTATGTGGTCTATCCTTATACGGGAATGGCGGGCGGCCATCTGTTAAAGGACATAGTCTCTCCTTATCCTATGTTTGTTGCCATGCTTTCTAATGTAAGCGGACTTCATGTGCTGATCATAGCACATACGGTTATGCCCGTTTTTCTTGGCATCGTTTCATGCATAATATACAAGGAGATCGCCGTAAGGCTATTTGATGGGAATATAAGGAAAGTTCCTGTTTTTATGATGATAATGAGCATGATAAACCTGCTGGGCGGATATTCTGAATATACCAGAGAAGTGTTCCAGGGGATTCTGGCAGAAAGCAGTGAGGGGATAACCGCCGGCGTTTTTGTTTTATATGCCTTTCTGATCCTGTGCACCATATCACAGCGCTGCAGTGCCGGAAATGATGATAATGCACACGAGTCTTTAAACGGACTTGGCGTAATGCTTTTTATAATAAATACGGCTGCTGCTCTTATAGGCACGGCCACGGTTTTTATGATGCTTTTCATGGAAATTGTTCTGATCGTACTCCTGGCAGTAAGGAATAAAAGACCGGTTATGTTATTGAAATGGGTTTTCTCGGCAATCCCGGGAGTGGCCTGCATCATGTTTTACCTGACATGATCACGCTTTTATGCGCTGTATCAGCAAGTGACACAGACTGTCGTGAATAGTTATGAAAGAGGTTCATAATGGCAGAGATACTTAATGGTATTTTTACAGCATACTCCCGGTACAGTGGAAGCGGTGTGATAATGATCATCTTTTTCGTGGGACTGATCTATATTGCCGTGACAGAAAAGAATTCAGGAACACGTACCATACTGGTGGATGTCAGTGCGCTGCTTTTGCTGGGAATATTCCTGCCTCCTGTCTATTATATCTACACAAAGTTTATTAATGGTGAAACATATTGGCAGCTTTTCTGGATGCTTCCAATAGGAATAGGCCTGGGCTATGTGGCCAGCAAGCTTATAAGAGAACATACATTAAGCGGTGTTACGCTTGTACTTGTGGTGCTTTTTTTCGGAGGCGAGTTCATATCCACATCCATAGAGGATGACGATCTGACCAATCTTTCAAATGTATACCGCATGCCGACAGAGGTAGTGGAAGTTGTGGACAGGCTTCATGATATTTCCGATGAAAAAGTGATCCATGTGGCTTTTACAGAGGAATTTCTTCCTTATGTGCGGCAGTATGACGCGGATATTGTAATGCCGTATGGGTACAGCGTGGTGACATCAGACCGGCCTGCGCAGTTTTTCATGCTTATGAGCAGTGAGATAGCGGATTTCTCAGCGCTGGAGCAGGAATGCATTCATACAGGTACTGAGTATCTGGTGCTCCCGTCGGACAGAAAACCAAAGCGTCCGTTCGGACATTATGCTTTCAGGCGCGTGGCAGAAGTTTCGGGATACAGCATATATCAGTATGCACCGACCAACGGCAAGGTGGTGGGCTCAGATTAACCGGGGAAGCCGTCTGCGGCATAAACATCTTAAAAACCTGTGTAAATGGAAAAAAAAGGCCGTCTATGGTAAAATAACATCTTATGGGTAAGAATAATAGGAATAAGGATAAAATTGAATTCATAGATATCGACGATACCGGCGTTCTTGAACGCATGGTCTCCGATGAGCGTTATGACAGGGAGCCCGAACCTTTAAACGATGAGGATTTCCTGGATGAGGATTATGCCGAAAACGGAGACGATAGTTCCTGTGACTACGATGATGCGGAGGAAGAACCGGAATATGACAGCCATGTAGAAGCATTTGAGAATGGCGGTACAGATGAAGAACACACCGGCAGCGAGGTGTTCCAGGGGGAGATCCTGGAGGATGTTTTTGTGGATGATATAGTTACAGAGGATGGTCAGGATGGAGCGTCTTCTGTAAAGAGGGAATCTTCGAAAAAAAGTCGCAAAGCCAGAAGAGTACGCAGGACTGAGCAGGATATTGATGAATTTGCAGACCTGGATAAGTATGATGAGCCGGAAGTTTTTGATGATGAGTATGATCCGGAAGATGATCCCGAAATAGATGAACTGCCCGAAATAGATGATGAGTTCGGGAACGATGGCTATGATGATAATGATGGCTCTGAAGACCGGGAAGACGAAGCAGATGCGTCTGACTATGAGGAAAGTGACAGAAGAGGTGATGAAGAACCGGAGGAAGAGTATGACGAATCCGATGAGGGTGATATAGATCCTGACGGGGATGAAGTCTCGTATGATGGTGACGAGAGCGATGAGGATCCGGATGAGTACGAAGTCGAATCCGGTGACTTTGAAGAAAATGATGATGAGTATGATGACGAAGCTGATGATTACGGGGAAGATGACGATGAACTTTCATATGTAGAAATAGATGATGCTCCTGTCAGCAGAAAGAGGACACGTCAGAAAAAGACTGATAAGGCAGAGAAAAAAGCTGATGCAAAAATAAAAGACAGCAAAAAGAAAAAAAGGCCTGCCGATAACAAAAGAGAGAAAGATAAAGAGAAAGTAAAAACATCAAAGAAAAAGACCGATACGGCTGTAAAAAAGAACAAAAACGGTGTCGTAGAGAAGCCCTTTAAAGAAAAGGACTTCAAGGAAAAGGTCACTTTTATTGCTGATAAGCTGATGCATGACAAGAAGACTCAGCAGATCGCATCTATCGTTGCGGCGGTTGTTCTGCTTCTGCTGTGTCTGGTTGTTTGCTTTTCCATCAATTCCGGAAGGAATCAGAGGAAGCTGTCAAAGCAGATCGCTGATACGGGGGCAATGTTAGGAAATGTTTCCGTAGCCGGTGAGGCAGGGCTTATGGCGGTGGCTGACTCAAAACTTGCAGCCAAGCTGGCGGCTGAGGCCGAAGAGGAACAGCAGGCGGAAGAGGATGATCAGGCCGAAGAAGATGACGAAGAGGATGGTACAAAAGTAAAAGTAACCTTTACTTCGCTTGAAAAAGACCTCAAGATAAAATTTATCAATGATGAGACAGACCGGCTTGTTACGGATACGGAATTCGCTGTACATCTGAAAGACAAAAATGATAAGGAGACTGTATTCAAGGACTCCGATCTGGATGGCATCATTTATGAGACCAATGTTGAAAGCGGCGACTACACTGTGGAAATAGATCCGGTAGATGGTCTTGTTTTTGCAGATTATGACACAAAGATCCATGTGGAAGACAAGATCGTATATGAACAGATCGATGTTACCCAGGAGATAAAGACGGAAGCCGAGGTCAATGTTGCTGTCGAGGATAAGGAAAACTCTGCACCTCCGGTTGTTGAGGAAGCTCCGACAGTTACTGATACTGTGGAATATGTAGAGTCCAGTCGAAGCGTAAAGACCGGTGCGGACGAGTATGAAAAAATAAGCAAGGAAGATATACCTGATCCTGCCGGCACCGCAATGAATACAGCTTATGTTACGCTTCCTGCAATGGCGGCTGATTCAGCCTGTGGTGAAAAATATGTGATGGGAACAGTAGTCAGGACCTCTGAAGGTGATCCTACTACCGTTGCCACTGAAGATCCCACAGAGGAACCTACAGCAACGAGCACCCCTGAGGCAACCGCCACAAGTGCACCTACGGCAACGAGTACGCCTGAACCGACGCCTACCAAGGCGCCTACGCCTACTCCTGCACCGACTCCAACCCCGGTGCCTACGGCTGCGCCCACTCCAACTCCTACGCCTACCCCTTCGCCTACACCGAAGGCCACTGTGACACCTACTCCTACGGCAACAGCTACACCGAAGGCCACAGCTACTGTTACTGCGACACCGTCGGCATCTGCTTCGGCTTCAGCCTCGGTAACAGCTACGCCAAGTGCAAGTGCCAGTGCCAGTGTCACAGCCACTCCAACGCCAACACCCAAGGGGATGGACGATAAGAAGACACTTCTTAAGGACAGTAAGGGTAACCAGATATACGTAAAGGAAGATGGCAAGTACAGGGAAGCTGTTGTAGCGGATTATTACACCGCTGAAAAGTTCTATATTAAGAATGAAGATGCTTACATCTATAAGGGATGGCAGACCATAAACGGTAACGTTTATTACTATGACAAGAACGGCAATAAAGTTACCGGCACACAGATCATACAGGGGGTAGAGTACAAGTTTAATGACGAGGGTATTCTTTCCGTTGATAAGAACGGTTCCATCGGAATAGATGTATCGAAATGGAACGGTACCATAGACTGGAATGCAGTAAAGGATTCCGGCGTCAGTTTCGTAATAGTACGCTGCGGATACAGGGGATCCTCCTCCGGAGTACTGGTAACCGATCCGAAATTTAAGAGCAATGTCCAGGGAGCCAGGGCAGCAGGACTTAAGGTGGGAGTTTATTTCTTTACTCAGGCCATAAATGAAGTAGAGGCTGTGGAGGAAGCTTCCATGACCCTTTCACTTATAAAGGGACTGGGCATAGGCTACCCCGTATTTATCGATACGGAAGCCTGCGGCGGAAGGGCCGACGGCATAAGCGCAGAGCAGAGGACTGCAGTCTGCAGGGCTTTCTGTGAGACCATAAAGAGCGGCGGATATACTCCCGGTGTATATGCTTCAAAGGCATGGTATAATAATAACGTTAATTTCGGATCCTTAAGCGGATACAAGATCTGGCTGGCCCAGTATGCGTCCAAGCCTACTTTCAGCGGAAAGTACGACCTCTGGCAGCACACCGCCAAGGGCTCGGTGGACGGAATAAAAGGCAATGTTGATATGAACATCAGTTATTTAGGATATTAAAAAAGGAGATTTGCAGCGAATGAAAACTTATCTTGTGACAGGCGGCGCCGGTTTTATCGGATCAAATTACATTCATTACATGTTTGAAAAATACGGTGATGATATCCGTATCATCAACTTGGATGCTCTTACATATGCGGGCAACCCGGAGAACTTAAAGGATATTGAGTCCCGGCCAAACTATACTTTTATAAAGGCTGACATAACCGATAAGGAAGCTGTGTCAAAGATCTTTGCGGAAAATGACATAGACAGAGTGGTACACTTTGCGGCTGAAAGCCATGTGGACAGAAGCATCAAGGATCCTGAGCTTTTCATAAAGACTAATGTATACGGAACCGGAGTGATGCTTGGCTGTGCCAAGGAAGCATGGGAGCTGCCTGAGGGACCCGATCCTCTTGGAAATTATAAGCCGGACAAGAAGTTCCTTCATGTTTCCACGGATGAAGTGTACGGTTCGCTTCCCGAAGGTGACGGCTATTTCTACGAGACCACTCCTTACTCGCCTCATTCACCTTATTCTGCAAGTAAGGCAGGATCCGATATGCTGGTAAGGGCATATATGGATACTTATCATTTCCCTGCTAATATAACAAACTGCTCCAATAATTACGGACCTTACCAGTTCCCGGAGAAGCTGATTCCTCTTATCATTAACAATGCACTGCAGGGCAAGAAGCTTCCGGTTTACGGTGACGGCAAGAATGTCCGTGACTGGCTGTATGTCCGGGATCATGCCAAGGCTATTGATATGGTTCAGGAGAAGGGAAAGCTTTTCGAAACCTATAACGTAGGCGGCCACAATGAAAAGCAGAACATAGAGATAATAAAGATAATACTTGAGACCTTAAAGGAAATGCTTCCGGATTCCGATCCCAGGAAGGCAAATGTTTCCGAGGATCTCATCACATATGTGGAAGACCGTAAAGGCCATGACAGAAGGTACGCCATCGCTCCGGACAAGATTAAGGCAGAGATCGGCTGGGAGCCTGAGACCATGTTCAAGGACGGCATAAAGCTTACCATAAAGTGGTACTTCGAGCATGAGGACTGGATGAAGAATGTCACCAGCGGCGATTACATGAAGTACTACGAGACTATGTATAATGTGTGAAATTTGGCAAGTGCTTCGGGCTCTCATGAATAGTTACTGACAACGATTATACACGGAGGTAAACGATGAAGGGAATAATACTTGCCGGCGGATCCGGCACCAGACTCTATCCTTTAACAAAGGCTGTGTCAAAACAGATAATGCCTGTTTATGACAAGCCCATGATATATTACCCTCTTTCCATACTGATGCTCGCAGGTATCAGGGAGGTGATGATAATCTCTACCCCCAGGGATCTGCCGGTTTTCAAGGAGCTTTTATCGGACGGTTCACAGCTGGGAATGCGTTTTGAATACGCCGTACAGGAAACTCCCAGAGGACTGGCTGATGCTTTCATAATCGGGGCTGATTTCATAGGTGATGACAGCGTATGCCTGATACTTGGTGACAACATTTTCTACGGACAGAGCTTTTCAAAGCTTTTAAGGGAAGTGGCTTCCAGGGAGAAAGGCGCTACCATATTCGGATACTATGTCCGTGATCCCAGGGAATACGGCGTGGTAGAGTTTGATGAGAACGGCATGGCTGTTTCCATTGAGGAAAAGCCGGAACATCCCAAGAGCAATTACGCTGTTCCGGGATTATATTTCTATGATAATGACGTGGTTGAGATCGCAAAAAATGTAAAGCCTTCAGCAAGAGGCGAGATTGAGATAACCAGTATCAATAATGAATACTTAAACCGCGGAACCCTTCATGTAGAGCCTCTTGGACGGGGATTTGCATGGCTGGATACGGGAAACCATGACGCACTGCTGGATGCTGCGGATTTTGTGGCGGCATTCCAGAAGAGGCAGGGACTGTATATTTCCTGCATAGAAGAGATAGCATTCAAGAGAGGCTTTATTACCAAGGAACAGCTGCTTAAGCTTGCCGAGCCTCTGATGAAGACTGCTTACGGTAAATATCTGACCGAGGTTGCTAATGGACTCTAAGGTAAAGTTCTTTGCCATTGTGGCAGCAGTGAGCGTCGTGCTCTTTGCTTTTGCGCTGGTGTGGTATACGAATAAGCCCTCCACACCGGGAAACGGCCGGCCTGCAGATGTACAGGAGGCCATGGAAGAGGATGACGGTTACAGGGACTTTTTGAAGGATGAAAATTTTTTTGATCCGGATCCGGTATCGAGATCCGATCAGTCACAGACGGAATCTGTGCCGAGGCTTTATCTGCAGGGATACAGCGTGATGCAGGATATCAGACTGACTGTTACTGATTCCAGGGGAAACCCGGTGACAGGTCAGTCTTTTTATGTCAGTATTGAGGGCCTGGGCGAGTACAAGGATCTGGATCAGGACGGGATGATATACGTTCCCGAGATAAAGGCCGGAGATTATTTCGTGACACTGCAGCCTGTTGACGGCTATGTCATTCCGGATGAGCCCATGCGTGTGGCGGTGAAGGATCAGATCGAATATGAAGTGATAGACGACATTAGACTCTACATGCACGATGAGAGCGAGATAGATGCCTCTGTGGAAGACACAGAGGAGCAGAACGAAATAGAGGATGTGGATGATACCGAAGTCCGTACCAGATGGGAAGGATCCGATGCGGTATTTGGCATAGATGTTTCCAAATGGCAGAAGGACATAGCCTGGGAAAAGGTGGCAGCATCAGGTGTTGAGTTCGCCATCATCCGCTGCGGCTACAGAGGTTCATCCAGTGGCACTCTGGTAATGGATCCTTATTTCGAGCAGAACCTTGCAGGAGCCAAGGCGGCAGGAATAGATGTAGGTCTTTATTTCTTCTCCCAGGCTGTAAACGAGGTGGAAGCAGTTGAGGAAGCATCCATGGCAGTCTCGCTCCTTCAGGGACAGAAGATAGAATTTCCTATCTTTATAGATGTGGAGTCCAGTGGCGGCCGGGCAGACTCGCTGGACAATGCCACCAGGACTGCGGTCTGCAGGGCATTCTGCCAGACTGTTGACAACGCAGGTTACCATGGAGGTGTATATACCTG
>JAEEGL014650166.1_pt1 | contig 10082 bp, 7 predicted proteins | sample 9134231 | NCBI WGS metagenome assembly JAEEGL01 (sample SAMN16246548, study PRJNA631951) | gut metagenome | biome: gut microbiome; feature: rumen; material: fiber-attached | host: Bos | place: Iran: Karaj | collected 2018-10 | reverse complement strand
CTGGTGTTGGACGTCGTCACCAGCCATCCGATAGACCGGCTGGAACTGCGGATTGTCGATAGGAACGGCAAGGTTCCTACTCTTGCGGTGGAGACGCCTGAACTTGCCGTCCCCGGCAGGCACACCGTCGTGGCGGATTTGCCGAAGGACTTCGAAGGTTTCGCGTTGTCGGGGATAGGCTTCCACACGATTCAGCCGGCAAGCGGCACCGTGGCACGCGTGACACGCACCTCCATGCGCTACCGCGCGCGTCCGGCGGATACGCTCGCGCTCGAACTCGATACGGGCACGTTGCCGCGTGTCGTCACGCCTGAAGCCGCGTCGCGCGGCGTGAAGGTAGGTGTCTGCAACATCACGGACCGGGCGCAGTCCTTCGACGTGACGCTGCGTCTCGCGGATTTCAGGGGTGACGACGCGGGGTGGAAGCTTGCGGAACGGATGACGTTCGCGCCGGGCGAGACGAAGACGTTCACCTGTCCCGTCCCGGAACGTTTTGGCGTCTATTATGTGGATATGTCCGTCTGTCCGCCCGAAGGCGGGCCGCAGGACGTCGCCGAACGCGAACGCGCGTTCGCCCACTTCAAGCCCACGGGCGCGACGCCGGAAATCAAGGACGCGCCGGGGTTCTGCTTCGGGAGCGTCTGCCATCTCAATCCCTACTTCGGGAACGAGGCGGAAATCGTGCGGATGGCCGATGCCATGGCGCAGATCGGCCTGAAGATAGTACGCACGAACTTCAAGCCGTATTCCGCGTTCGCCTACGAATGGTACGACAAGATCGTCGACATATTTTCCGCGCGCGGCATCGACTTCGACTTTATCCTTGACGCCCGTACCTTCCCGGACGGCTCGCCGGACGTGGAGAAGAGCCTCGCGCTGTACCGTCCCGGTTTCGCGCGCTACAAGGGTCGCGTCAAGTACTGGGAACTGCTGAACGAACCGGATCACAGCTGGAAACCCAACATGCCGATCACGGCGGCAGGCTATGCGGAACTCGCCCGCTGCACGTCGGCGGAGCTGCGCCGGATCGATCCCGCCGCGCAGTTCATGAGCGCGGGCTTCTGCTGCTTCGAGAGCAAGACGCAGGGGCGTTTCCAGCGCGATGCGATGGCCGCCGGCTGGCGGGCGTTCGACCTCCACTGCTTCCATGGACACGACCGTTATCTCCCGTTCCGCAGCGTGATCGACGACAAGCTTCTGCCGCTGCGCCGGGAGGCCGGGGTCGAAATCCCGTGGTACGCGAACGAAACGGCGCTCTCGACGGCCAATGGAATCGGCGAGCGGGTGCAGGCCGAGGCGCTCGTCAAGAAGCTCCTTTTCGCATGGAGCCGGGGGGCGAGGGGTTACACCTGGTACAACCTGCGCGGCAAGGGCGAGAACCCGATGGACTACGAACAGGGCTTTGGCATGTTGACCTTGCGCCTCGACCCCAAGGCGGTGTACTGCGCGTGGAATGCGCTTACCGGCATCTGCCGCAACAAGGAGTTCCGCCGCGAGATTTCCTGCGGCGACGGTAACCGCTGTTTTCTGCTGGGTAGCGCGGATGGAGAGGTCGCGGGCCTGTGGCGCGAGAAGCCCGACCCCAGTCGCATCGCGTTGCGCACGGCGGCGGCGACGGCCGAGACGGCGGACATCTTCGGAAACCGCGCGCCGTGCGCGGTCGCGGAAGGGCGCATTGAACTGGACATTTCAACGGAGCCGGTCTGGCTCATCCTGCCGCCGGACTCCGGATTGACATCAAACTGAACAGAAAACGAAAGGAGCAAAACGAATGAGATACATAACCCTGCTTGCGGTTCTTGCGATGGCCCTGCTGGCGCCGCAGATCGCCGCCGGAGCGACGGATATCTACGGCAACGAGATAAAGGAGGTTGACGGCGTAACGTACCAGTACCTCGTCTCCGGCAACCCGGAGACGGCGGCGACGGTCAACAGCAGTCCGCGGTCGTCATTGTCCACTTCGCTTGTCGCGGGCACGCCGCCCAAGGCGACGGCATCCGTCTCGCTGGAGGCGCGGTTCCGCACGTGGCTGGAATCCCTGGGCACGGCCCTGAAATCAACCAAGTTCCGTCATTTCATAATCAATTTCCACTAAAACACCTCAAGAAAGGACATTCAAGATGAACCTCAGAAGACAATTCACATTCGCAGGCACGCTTGCCGCCGCCATGGCCGCAGTCGCCGTGCCGGCCGTTCCGTCGGTCGATACCGTCACCATGACGCAGCCGGGCCCGACCCGCCTCGTCAACATCGACTATACGCTCTCGGGCGCGGATGCCGTCATCACGCTCGACATACAGACGAACGCCAACACGAGCGCGGGCGCGGACGATCCGGGCTGGACCTCCATCGGCGGCGAAGCGATCGGCAACGCCACGGGCGAAGTGTGGAAGAAGGTGACCAACGACGGCACCACGCACCAGATCAAGTGGCGGCCCGATCTCTCCTGGCCCGACCACATCATCGCCAATGGCGGCGCCCGTGCCGTCGTGACCGCGTGGTCGCTCGACAACACGCCCAACTACATGGTGGTGGACATCTCCGCCGGCGCACAGCAGAACACGCAGAAGTACTATCCTGCGGTGGAATTCCTCCCCGGCGGACTGCTCGGCAATACGGACTATCGTACTTCAAGGCTCGTCATGCGCAAGATCATGGCCAAGGATGTGACATGGACGATGGGTTCAACAACCCTTGAGCCCTATCGTGATACAGACGAGAATACGTTTCGTGTTTCACTGACGAACAACTACTATATCGGGGTTTTCGAGATCACGCAGTCGCAGTGGGAATTGGTACAGACGAATAGACCTGCGCCTTCGTATTTTACCGATCTTGCCGACCGCCCGATGCGTCCTGTCGAGCAAGTGAGTTATAACGAGATCCGCAATGTGAATTATAGGACGACTAGCGCCAACTGGCCCGCCGACCCCGATGAAGCGTCATTTTTGGGTATCTTGAACAGAAGGACAGGGCTTGATTTCGAGTTGCCATCCGAAGCACAGTGGGAGTTTGCCGCTCGAGCTGGCAATGGTGATACGAGATGGGGTGAGGGTTCCGTCGTTCAGGATGACAACAATAATGGGGCAAGAGATACCAACCTTGCGAAAATTGGACGGTATCGTCACAACGGCGGATACATCGGCACGGCGGAACCGGCAGCCACGTGCGGAGCAACGAATGGTACGGCGATTGCAGGTACGTATGCGCCAAACGATTGGGGGTTGTATGACATGCACGGGAATGTGTGGGAGTGGTGTTTGGACTGGTATCAATCGGACATCACTGCTAATGGCGGCATAGTCAACATCGACACTTCGGATGCGACAAAGCCATTGTCAGGTACGGCAAGTGAGCGAGTTGTGCGTAGCGGAACATGGGGTAATAGCGCAAGCCTTTGCAGATCTGCAAGTCGCCACAAGTACAATCCTGCCCAAACGTTAAAGCAAGTTGGTTTCCGCGTCGTCTGCACGGCCGGTTTGCAGTAATTCACAGAGAAAGTCGGCTCAAGGTTTTATTTGAGTCGCATGGATCGGGCGGAAGATGTGCAAAATGCACATCCTCCGCCCTTGTCGAATTTGGCAGATCATCAACATGGTTGCTGTTGCGTCTATAATGCGGATATGATATAATAACAATGTTTTGAAACATTGTTTTTGATTCAAAAACGATGTTTGCAAACATTGGAGGCTTTCATGGAAGATAAAGAAGTATTGCCGCTGATTGCGCGTATGGATTACCTTGTCAACAAGGTTTCCATTGAATTCCATCGCTATTTGTTTGGTGGCATCAAATGGAAGAATAGACTTATCGGAATTAAGGGCGGGCGAGGAACAGGCAAGACGACACTTCTTCGGCAGCATGTCCGCGAAACGTTTGGCGGTGTTGGCGAAAAGGCGCTGTACGTTTCGCTCGATGACTTGTGGTTTTCAAGAAATTCACTTATCGACCTTGCGGATTGGCATCGCAAGCGCGGAGGTACGCATCTGTTCATCGATGAAGTCCACTACCTCAAACCATGGCAGACCTACATCAAGAACCTGACGGATTTCTTTCCCGATCTGTCCGTAGGATATACCGGTTCGTCCATGCTGAAGATCGACTATGGCGGTGCCGACATATCCCGGCGACAAATTGTTTATGACCTTAACGGCCTTTCATTTCGCGAGTATCTTGCGTTCGAGGGGGTCAAAGATGTCCCGCCGCTTGGACTCGATGATATCCTGCGCAAACATCGTGGAATTGCGCGTGAAATCACGCACGGCATCAACATCATCAAGCACTTCAGGGACTATCTGACGTTTGGGTACTATCCGTTCTACAGGGAAGACCGCGAAAGTTTCCATGTGCGGCTGCAAAGTGTCGTAAATCAGGTTCTTGAGGTAGATCTGCCGACAATCGAGGAAGTTTCCCCGGCCACGGTATTCAAGGCCAAGAAGATGCTGGCCATCCTTGCCGATTCCGTACCGCAGACGCCAAAGATGGCTGTTCTGTATCGTGAACTCGAAACAGACCGCAATCAAGGACTCAAACTTCTCAAGGCGTTGGCGCGAAGCGGGCTCCTTGGACTTCTTTCAACGGAAAAGGTCTCGCTCAAGGACATGTCGCGGCCAGACAAGATATATCTCGACAACACGAACCTCATGTACGCCCTTTCGCGGGAAGTCGATACGGGCTGTCGCCGCGAGACGTTCTTCTTGAATCAGTTGCGTGCCTCGGGACATGAGGTCGTATATCCCGTCCAAGGTGATTTTCTTGTCGATGATCGCTGGTTGTTCGAGGTGGGCGGCCAGGGGAAAGGCTTTGGCCAGATTAAAGACATTCCCGACAGCTATGTCGCCAACGACGATACTGAAGTCGGCATCGGCAACAAGATACCTCTTTGGCTTTTCGGATTCCTGTATTGATGGGGGAAACGAGTGTCTTAGCTTGATGTTGCAGGGTTTTATGAATATGAAAACGATTAAAGTACGTTCGGCGATTGCCGCGTGTGTAGTTTCGGGAATGTCCTTCGCGATTCAGGCTCGCGAAGTGATCGACCTCGGATTCGGCTGGCAGTTTGCCGACGGGTCGCGCGCGGATGCGATGCAGATCGTGGACTTGCCGCACGATTTCCAGTTCGCCTATCCGTGGACTGCCGACGCGAGTGCGGCGCGGGGATTCAAGGCAATGGGAACGGGCTGGTACCGCAAGTGCATCTTCGCCGATCCCGCCTGGCGCGGCAAGCGCGTGGCGCTCGACTTCGGCGGCGTGCTCTGTCGCAGCGAAGTTTACTTGAACGGCGACAAGATCGCCGAGGACGACTACGGCTATCTGGGGTTTGAAGTCGATGTCTCCGACCGTCTGCGCTGGGGCGAGACGAACGTCGTGGCCGTCATGGCGTCCACCGGCGAGGTCGAAGGATCGCGCTGGTACACGGGCGGCGGACTGTACCGCGGCGTGAAGCTCGTCGTGCGCGACAAGACAAGCGTGTCGCGCCACGGCGTATATGTGACGACGTCGACGGTGACGGACGCACGGGCGGAGGTTGCCGTCGAGGTCGATATCGACGGCTTTACGCGCCGCACGAACGACCTGACGGTGGCGGTGTCGCTGCGCGCGCCCGACGGGCGTGAAGTCTGCCGCCAAAGCGTCCTCGCGCCGAAGGACTGCCGCCTAACGCGTACTCATGTGGCGCTGCCGAAGATGGCGGTCGATTCGCCGCAACGTTGGGATATCGACAATCCGGTTTTGTACACGGCTGTCGTGACGCTCGTCGAAGATGGTGTGGAACGCGACCGCGTGGCGACGCGCTTTGGTATCCGCACCATCGAATTCGGCACGGATTTCGGCTTCAGGCTGAACGGGCGCAAGGTGTTCCTGAAGTCGATAAGCAACCATCATGATCTCGGTGCGCTGGGCGCGGCGGCATATCCGCGCGCCATCGAACGGCAGTTCCGTACGATGAAGGAGTTCGGATTCAACGCCATACGCTGTTCGCACAATCCGTACTCGCAGGCGTTCATGGATCTGGCCGACGAGATGGGCCTACTGGTCGTCGATGAGCTGGCGGACAAGTGGTCGGGCAGCCGGTTCAGGACAGGGCACGCCATCACCGACCGATTCTTCCCGCTCATCACCGAATGGGTGCGCCGCGACCGCAACCATCCGAGCGTCGTACTCTGGTCGCTGGGCAACGAGCTGCAGCAGGACGAGAATTCGTCCGGTTTCCCGTCCGACGATTTTGGCGTCACCACGTACAGGCTGTTCGACGTCGTGGTGAAGCGGTGGGATCCGACGCGCAAGACCACGGTTGCCATGTATCCGGCGCGCGAGGGGGGCTACAACTGGACCGACTTCTCGATCCGCAAGGAACGCAATGCGCCGCGTCTCGCGTTCGAGACGGATGTCGCGAGCTTCAACTACCTTTGGCATCTCTATCCCGAATTCTTCCGCCAGAAGCCGGACATGATCCTCTTCCAGAGCGAGGCCACGGTGCGGGAACTGCTGGCTCCGTATTGGGGCATGGATCGTGCGCGGACGGTCGGGCTTTCCTACTGGGGTGCGATCGAATATTGGGGCGAGTCGCATGGTTGGCCGGCGAAGGGATGGAACTATTCGTTCTTCGGGCACGACCTCGCGCCGCGTCCGACGGCCTACCTGATCCGCAGCGAATTCCGTCCCGACGAGCCGCTGGTGCGCCTGGCCGTGTTCGACGGCGGCGAATCGCGCATCTGGAATGACGTGCGCGTGGGCAACACGAAATTGAGCGAGAACTGGAACCGCAAACCGGGGGAGAAGGTGCGGCTGGTGGCGTTCACGAACGCCGGGGAGGCCGAACTGTTCGTGAACGGCGAATCGCGCGGCGTGCGCCAGAACGACGCGCCGGAAGGGCCGAAGCGCAATATCCTGAGCTGGGAGAACATCGCCTTCGCGCCCGGCAAGGTGGAGGTCGTCGCCCGCACGGGCGGCCGCGAAGTGGCGCGGCACGCGCTGGAGACGGCGGGGAAGGCGGTACGGCTCGTCGCGGAGCCGGAAAGCGACCGTTGGCAGGCGGACGGATACGATCTGCTCTATGTGCGCGTGCGGGCCGCGGACGAAGCGGGGCGTACCGTACCGGATGCGGACGCGAACGTGCGCGTTAAGGTTTCGGGTCCGGCGCGGCTGCTCGCGCTTGACGACGGCGACCATGCCACGGACGGATTGTTCGCTGTCGAGAGTAAGCGCTTGCGCAACGGGACGCTGCTCGCCATCTTCCGCGCCGGACGCGCGGACGGCGACGTGAAAATGTCCTTTGATGCGGACGGCTTTCCCGCCGTGTCACTCCAGATGCCTACTAGATCCCCATGCGCGAAATTACTTCCATGAACGCGTGGTGGCGCGCACTCGCGATTGGGTGGCGCTCGGCCTGCGTCAACGCGTTGCCGATTGCGGTATTGTGGGGCATCGCGGTGGCGCTGGTGCTGTCGTACTATCTTGTTCCGGGGGTCGCCGCGACGCTGGAGCCGATCCGGATGTGGCAGGAGCGCAACGGGTGGCGGGCCGTTGTCGTGGGGCGCATCTTCTTCAGCGGATTCGTGCCGGGCGTGTTTCTGCTGCTGGTGCCGAAGATACGTCCGAAGCACCCTTGGGCGACAATTGTGGCGTTTGTGGCATGGGGTTGTGCGCTAGGCGTGTGCTGCGACACGTTCTTCCGGGTGCAGAGCGTCTGGTTCGGCAACGGACCGGAATGGGGCACGCTTGTGGCGAAGACGCTGGTGGACCAATTCCTGTGGACGGTCGTTTTTCTGGTTCCGCTCAATACCGTGTTCTACTATTGGCTGGGTTGCGATTTCTCGCTGCGGCGGATGATTGCGGAGTGGCCGTCGGACTTCGTTCGCGAGCTGATGTTGCCGAATCTCGTCAACAACTGGATAATCGGGATCCCGGTGATTTTCGCAACCTACGCCTTTCCGCTCGATTTGCAGATACACGTCAATGGCCTTGTGGGCGCCGTCTGTCTGCTGCTGTTCACGCAAATCGGGAGGTTGTCGAGAAACGGAAGCTCGCAGAAGAATTCAATTTCGTCCTGAAACAGATTACGGGACGATAACGCCGTTTTGACTTTTACAAAGATTTTACAACTTTACCCCTTTACAAGTTGTGCTTGCATGGTGTATTCTGTTCGCGTAATAGCGAAGCGGAGGATACACGATGAAAAAACAACGGTACAAAACGGTGCGGCAGGAGGAGGTCGTCACCGAACGCCATGTCCAGGCCATCTGGTACGACGGCACCTTGCGCCCGGCTTCCCTGCACACGACGCAGGGCGAGCCTGTCGAGGTGCTGGATCCCGGCGAATGGAACCGAGAGGCGGGGCCCGACTTCCGCCATGCGTCAATCAAGGTCGCGGGACGCCTGATGAACGGCGATGTCGAGATCCATCTGCGCCCATCGGACTGGCGGGCCCATGGCCATGCGCAAAATCCCGCGTATGCCGATGTCATCGTGCATGTGACCTGGTTCGGCGAAACGTCCGCCGACAATGCGTGCACGAACTTGCCGCCGGCTTGCGTCTCGATCTGCCTGGGCGACGCATTGCGCCAGCGCCCTGGTTTCTCGCCCTTGGAAATCGACCTTGCTGCTTACCCCTATGCGCGTCCGCCCACGACGCAGCGGCCGTGCGCGGCGCGTTTCGCGGGCGATTGGGTCGCCGCCGAGACGCTGCTGCGCGAGGCGGGCCGGCGGCGGCTGACGCTCAAGGCGCAGCACATGGCGGCGCGTTTCCGCGAGACCGATCGCGTTCAGGCGCTTTACGAGGCGCTGTTCTCGGCGCTGGGCTACAAGCACAACACCTTTCCCTTCCGCGAAGTGGCGCAGTCCATGCCCTGGTGCGAGGTGCCGGCCAATCCGGCGGCGGCGCAGGTTTGCTACGAGACCGTCGCGGGCCTAAAGGCGACGGCCGAGACGCCGTGGCGGTTGGCGAATGTTCGTCCGGCCAACGCGCCAGCTCGGCGGCTGGCGGCGGCGGCAAGGCTCTTCAGCCAAGGTCCGGCCTTGTGCGATCAGTTGATGGCGTGTGCGCTCGCGACACGGAAGGGGCAACGCGCGGCCATCGACATCCTGCGCGAAGGGGGCCGCATCGGCGCGGGACGGGCCGGTGCCATGCTCGCCAATGCGATTGTGCCCTACGCATTGGCCACGGGCGCGTTAACGGAAGTGCCGGAATGGCTATTCCCCGAGGATGTTTCCGCGCCCGTGCGCCAGATGGCCTTTCGGCTGCTGGGACGCGACCACAACCCCGCGCTCTATGCGCGAAACGGCTTGCTGATCCAGGGTCTTCTGCATCTCCATCACACCTTCTGCCGGGCGACGGATCCCGCCTGTGCCACCTGTCCGCTCGCCGTCGCGTCCGAAAACTTTGCGAACAGGTGGTAGCCTGTGACGGAGGGTTTATGGTATAATGGGCGGCGAGAAGGAGATTGGCATAGCACGCGTGAAGACCATAAGGTTAGCACTTTGGGGCATTGTCGCAGTTGCCGCCCCGCTGGACATGTCCGGCGAAATGAGACCTGCGGTGGATCCCGGAAGTGACCAAACGGCTGAAGTCCAGGAAGAGACCCTGGAGCTGCAGGTCACCGGATACTGCAATTGCGGGAAGTGCTGCGGGTGGCGAAATAAATGGTTCTTCTTCGGCGAGCCTGTCTATAGCTACGGAAAGATGAAAGGCTCGCCAAAGAAGATCGGCATGACGGCTACAGGTCGGGTAGCCGCAAAAGGAACGATTGCCGCTGACCCTTCCGTTTTTCCCTTTGGAACAAAAATGACTATACCTGGGTACGGTCCTGGGACTGTACAGGATGTCGGCGGATCCGTCAAGGGTACCCATATAGACATCTGGTTCCCATCCCATAAAGAGGCCGCGGCATGGGGTACGCGCAAGATCAAGGTGAAAGTAGTGCGGGTGCCCGTCGAACCGAGATTGGCGCGGGGCGGACCTTCACTGGAGGGCAATGCCAAAACTTGTAAGGCCATGTAACCATTTGCGTGGATGCGTGTAACCAAGGTGAGGCAATCGTGTGGTCCAAAAGGAAAGGAACTAGTCATGTCGCTGTCAATTGATT
>JAEEGL013270823.1_pt1 | contig 10082 bp, 7 predicted proteins | sample 9134231 | NCBI WGS metagenome assembly JAEEGL01 (sample SAMN16246548, study PRJNA631951) | gut metagenome | biome: gut microbiome; feature: rumen; material: fiber-attached | host: Bos | place: Iran: Karaj | collected 2018-10 | reverse complement strand
TAAAATTCTTTAAGAACAAACATTTTCTTAATTCTTAATTCTTAATTCTTAATTAATGTTTGTACCTTTGCACCCGCTTTCAAGCAAACGAACACTGGAGAGATGGTAGAGTGGTCGATTACAGTAGTCTTGAAAACTACCGTACCGAGAGGTACCGGGGGTTCGAATCCCTCTCTCTCCGCTCACAAACTTTGAAACCTGCTGAAAATCAGCAGGTTTTTGTTTTTCTTAGGAAACTAGTCCCCCCAGGTAGTCCCTCCTCAATAAAGCTAATCTTTTATATTTATTTAGTACTTGAAAGCTTTTCGAATGTCGAAAACCTTGTAAAAATGACATTATTCGCCATTTTCTCCGTCTCATTTCTTATATATATGAGATGTTCAAAACCATTATTACACTGTTGAACGGGGATCGAGAGACCACATCCAACCGTCAGTTTACTGCTACTGATGTTAACGACGAAAGCAGCACCAAAGAGATCAAGATACCTCAGAAGTTCAAAGCTGACGTTGAAACCCTCATGAAGCTCTACCCATCCGCATTTGAGAACAAACATGGAATCGTTATGACTTTGAAAGAAGCCGTAGAGATTATTCCAAGAGACCGTGTCCGGACAGATTCTTACAAGGCACTACAGGAATGGCTGCTTGTCAATATGGAAGTGAAGCTGTCAGTGCGGTCACAGAAGTATCACGGCACAGTCTATAAGAAACTGGAGAAAGGCTTCAAGGACGATCCTCTTTTAGAATAGTAACAACGAGCATTATCGGCCACTCTAGATTGCCATTCAAACCTCAGCCTATAATGCTCATTGCCGTACCATCCATAACCGGGGTGGTACGGCTTTTTTTTGGTCGTTTCAGTATCTTTAACTAAGATGTGCTTTAAAGTGTAACGAATTACATTGTTCATAGGCTTTAATGGCTGCCACCAAAACAGATAGGTTGCTCTGCGGATGAAATGGCAGATTCATCGAGTGCAGTGGCTATAGGCAGCCAATCTTTCTTTGCAACATAATTGATCAAATATTTGGTAATATGAATAATTCTTCGTTACTTTGCACCCGAATTGATGAACTCAAGGAATTGAGCATTCGGAAATTTACATCAAGAACGCAGTAATGCGTGCCAACCGAGCTTCAGGAAAGAGCAATCCAAAGAGCCACGGTGGCGAGCGAAAGCAGATGTGGGCATACGCCAAAAACTCATATAGCTCAGAGATTGTAGATTTCCTTATGTGTCCTTTCATAGGCATATAGGGATTTTTCTTTTCTCACAAAGCAAGTGTTGTTACTTGTCGTTAGACCCACTAAATGAATGCAACTTTATTGTCTAACGATTTAAATAACAACAAAATGGAAAAGAAAAAGAAATTGACCTGGGAAGAAAGACATCCCAATGGTGATGTAAGTCATCACACCTTTTTTGAGGATTTTGAGGATTTACCCTCCCTTACCGAAGTAGAAACCAAAGTGGTTCTTCGCGTTATGAAGTCTCATCTTGAAGAAAGAATGGGAAGTGAGATAACAGATGAACTTTTTACCTCTATCATCAAAAGGATTCCCTACTTAGCTCCAGCAAGACCTTATGGCATGTATAGTAAGCTACACGGATTCATCTTACCATTAAAGAATATCCTTGTAGCTCATAATGCTGTTGATGAGCATTGGATGGAATCGGTGAGTGCCATTATGAAGTTCTTTAGGATTGACGGTGGCGGCTACACAATTAGCGAAAGGTTATAGTCTTATCAACAAAAAGAAATATATGACACAGAAAGAAATAAAGCAAACAGCCCGACTGATGGAAGAAGGGAAACTGGATTTAAAGGAGTGGCTGGAGAAACGCATAGACGAAGATATGAAAAGTCTAGGTTTTACAAAGATAGAGACAACGACTCCCCATAAAAACGAACAAGTGAATAGCCCGGTCTTGGGGACGATTACGTTTCTGAAAGGCAATTCAGTCAAGACAGCAGCAGCTATTATGGCAAGCCGAAGAGGTAAAACTATTCGTGACTATGAGGGAATATTACTACATATTCCTCATTCCTCAACATTATTTCCTTCTGAATCCATACATTCTTTCAAGGATTTGGATGAAGAAGAAAAGCTTCTTATAGATTACTACACTGACGAATTATTTGTACCACATGAACAAGAAAGGAATATTTGTCCAGCCATTTTTCCTTATTGTCGCTTATATTGCGATGTTGAAAGAATGGTAAATGATCCTTTGACAGACAAAGGATTGGGTATCTCATACCGTCGAACAGTGGATAGCAATTATCTGCCATTTGAAGAACGTTCCTTCAGCAGATTAAACGAAGCCTTCAAATATTATGCTAATTTTCATGCTGATGTATCTAAAAGAATAGTTGAGATGACATGTATGAATAAAATCCTTTTGATAGACTGCCATAGTTTTTCTGCGCTTCCCAACCTGTTGAATCCTACGCCACCTGATATAGATATATGTATCGGGTATAATGATGACGAGACGCGCCCATATACGAAGACAATCGACAATATTGTCCAGTATTTCAAATCACTTGGATATAAGGTTGGCATCAACGAACCATTTTCTAACAGTAAGACATTTCCTGTTCCCGTTGAATATCATTCAGTAATGATAGAGGTGAACAAGAGACTATATATGAATGAACAAACTCTCGATAAGATAGATAGTTTTTATAAGTTGAAACACGACATACAATCTATATTTAATTTGCTTTTGTATGGCCAGAAGCCATAAAAAAACATAAAAAACGCATGATTTGGCATATATTCTAAAGGCGAAGTATTATAAATTGAAATATTTTCATTATATTTGTGGCATAAAAACCTAGAATATGGAAGATATTAATCGCATCAAATTGGTTCTTGTAGAGAAAAAGCGTACCAGCAAGTGGTTGTCAGAGCAGTTAGGGGTTACACCTTCAACTGTTTCCAAATGGTGTACTAACTCATCTCAGCCAGATATTAGTAACCTATTGAAGATTGCTGAACTGTTGGAAGTAGATATCAAAGAGCTATTGGTTAGCGAGTATAAGAAGAACTATCTCCTCCCCCATGAGGAAAAATCAGAGTTTTCACAAGCCTTGTGAATAGTGATATGGATTTCTATAAAGATATTATTTGTATCTTTGCAGAATCTTAATGAAATTTGATAAGATAGTAAACAAAAAATATGATTAGATTTTTTAAACATCTTTTTGGCAGACAACGAAAAAAGCAATTAGAAGAATGGCTTCTTGCTAAATATGAACCTGCCATAAAATATTATAATGATAGCGATCGCTTTGACCCTCTCTCACATTTGCTTATAGACTTAGGTGAGACTTATATGAGTATAAGTTACAACGAGAAGATAAAGAAAGACTTTGGAGTTTCTGAACAAGATTTCGATAGGATTTCGAGGAATATATATGATAAAATGGTGCAGTGTTATTCTGAAACAGAGAATCTGGATTACCCATTATTTATTCGATAGTCACATTTTGTATTTACTAATTTAACAAAGCCCAAAAGAGAAACTGAAAGCGAAAGTATATGGCAACATGGAATAAAATAGAACGGCTAACTGAGGACGGCATCATGGTACCGATGCAGGCACCTCTGATTGTTTCAGCAAGCAGGAGTACGGATATCCCTGCCTTTTATGCTGATTGGTTCTTCCATCGCTTGGAGAAAGGTTACTCTGCATGGACGAATCCGTTCAATGGGGTGAAGTCGTATGTTTCGTATGATAACACGCGCTTTATTGTGTTCTGGTCTAAGAATCCTCGTCCATTATTGCCCTATCTACATATTCTTAAAGAGCGCAACATCAAGTGCTACATTCAATATACTCTGAATGATTATGAGCAAGAGAAATTAGAAAAGGTACCTTCACTTGCCTCACGTATAGAGACATTCAAGCTTTTGGTGGGACAGTTGGGTAAAGGCGCAGTTGTTTGGCGTTTTGACCCAATGATTTTGACGGATGACATATCTGTGGATGATTTGCTTCGGAAAGTACAGCATATCGGTGACCAACTGAAGGATTATACGGAGAAGTTGGTGTTCAGTTATGCTGATATTGCCATGTATCGAAAGGTAAAGCATAATCTTGAAGTAAATGGTATATCATATCACGAATGGGATACTGAGCAGATGGAAGAGTTCGCTGATAAGCTATCCACTATGAATAGTGAACGTGGGTGGAACTTCCAACTGGCAACATGCGGTGAGAAGATAGACATTACCAAATACGGGATTTCACATAACCGTTGTGTAGATGGTGACCTCATTACTCGTCTGGCATGGGACGATAAGGACCTCATGCATTTTATGAAGGTAAAAATAGAAGACGTTCCTGCTCCTTCCTTGTTTGGTGATTCCGAATTACCGGAGGGAGCTATACTATTGCCCAATAATCACTATTTTATAAGCACCCACAAGAAAGATCCTGGTCAACGCCAGTTCTGTGAGTGTATGGCATCCAAGGACATTGGTGAATACAATACCTGTCCTCATCTCTGTGAGTACTGTTATGCTAATGCTACAAAAGAATTGGCATTGCAGAACTGGAAACGACACCAAGAGAACAAGTTATCTGAAACTATAACTGGGAAATAATATGGCACTACATATCTATAAAATATCAGAATATAACCATATTGCGGAGACAAAGCAATTTGAATCAATATGCCAGCTGCTGCAGCAAAAGTATGGGGATTCATCTGACAAGTGCATTCTTGTTGGTAATTACAACATTGAAGGTGTAGAGTTAGATGCCCTTCTTATCACCGCTGGTGGTATAAGAATATTGGAATTCAAAAACTGGGGCGGTCATATTATTGCTCGTGAGAATGGTTCATGGACTTCTAACAATATGATTATTGAGGGAGGAACCCGCGCTAAAACGCCATTTGATCAAATAAGATTGAACAAAAGCCGGGTAACTAAAGGACTTAATAAATTGTTGGGAGTTCAGCCCCAATTGATTAGTGCTGCCATTATTTTCTGGCAAGATGCGGACATAGATACCACAGGGCTATCAGATACAGTGACAACATGGCTCACTGTATGCGACAACCAACACCTGTCTAACATCCTGAATGGTCTAAAGACTAGCGCGATGCCAGCAGACTTTGTCGCTTCTATTCCCGTGAAGCTAAAGTTATGTGAGTTCTCCATGAAATCCGACAGAGGATACAGAGCTCCTATCAATGAGACATACGAGCCTGAAGCATCCACCAATTTCTTTGATGAGTTAGAAACAGCCATTGGTCAGATACCTAATTATCGCAAGACGTATAATGCGATGAATATGGTTTTCAAGAAATGTTTGAACCAAAAAACTAGTGGAGCACGTATTAACTTTGGTGGCGATTTTGCCAAAACAGACTATCTTTTAAAGGAGTTAGGAGCATCCAAGAGATTGATTAAGACAACGAATGATACTCGTGTTCGACTGAGAAAACGTTATGAACTGACAGAAGATGATTTGCAGAAGTATTGTCTGTTTGACCTGAAAAATCTATGTCAGTTTATTGCATTCATATATCAGACTAACATTCCAGCCCGCCTGATAGAACTTTTCCCGACAGACAAGATACCATCGTACACTCCGTTGCTTGTTGGAGAATGTATGAGATGTATCGTGGAGTGTTGGGATGACGAATATGTTTATGTTAGGACAGAAGACTCTAACGATGGTGAATTGACAAAGATCTGTTATGCGCATGGAAATCAATTCTATAACTATGACTGGACCTATTTGAAAGATATGTTCTATAAGGATGCCCAACTCAATCTTGTACGTCCAAGAGAGGATGATGGTGTTATCTATCCAGAACTCACCATATTTGAGCCAGATTATTTGGTGAACATATCTACAGTCGCTCGTTGTTTTACCAATTATGCAGATTCTCCTTTTGTGGATTTAATAAAGAAACTGGAACCACAAAAAACGACAGAAGCAATAGTTTTAGGTAACTTAGCTGGGCAGTTATTGGATGAATCCATTCACCAATTACCCAATACTCGCTCATATTCTGAGAGTGTTAAGGAATTCTTCAAGGACAATGCTATCAATCTATTGACAGCTAATGTTAGTGCCCAATTTCATCAGGATGCCCAAAAACAGAAACAAAATATTGCCCAGGCAATTCATGTTTCATTGCCTCAAAAAGTTGATCAGTTCAATTTGAGTGATGGAATTGTGGAGCCTTCTTTCTTTTCTGAAATGCTGGGGTTACAAGGACGTATGGACTACCTTCAATTGGATTATAAAGTCCTAATGGAGCAGAAATCCGGTAAAGGAGGATTTCCATATGATAACTTTGTAACGCCAAGACATACTGATGAGCATTATATACAAATGCTCCTTTACATGGCTCTTATCAGATATAATTACAGTGAGGCATACGAACGTAATGGAAATAAGTTGTATGCGTTCCTCCTATATTCTAAATATACAGAGAGTTTGTATGGTCTCGGTTTTGCTCCAGAGCTTATCTTTAACGCCATCAAAGTCAGAAACGGATTGGCATGGACTGAAATGCTTTATACACAGCCAAGTGGGTATAGAATCCTTGATGGCCTTACGCCTGAAAAACTGAATAAGAAAGAGGCTAATAACAGGCTATGGACGGACTATCAACGTCCACAGTTAGCATCTGTGCTTGACCCTATACAGCATGCATCTGATTTGGAAAAGGCTTATTATTTCCGTTTCCTGACATTCATTTCCAATGAGCATGTGATGTCGAAGTTGGGAAATAAGACCAAAGAAAGTTCTGGTTTTGCTGCTACCTGGCATAACTCTTTGGAAGAAAAGCTTCAGGCAGGAAACATCTACGACAATTTGAAACTGTTATCACCCAATAGAGAAACAACTGGGCGAATCAAAAGCGTAGAATTGGGTTTCTCAGAAAATGAAGATAATGACATGTCTAACTTCCGTGTTGGAGATATTGTCATTCTATATCCCTACACTGAAGGAAAGGAACCAGATGCTCGCAAGACTATGGTACACCGTTGTACAATAGAGAGTATCGGGACAGACACCATCAAACTTACACTGAGAGCGGCACAATCAGATAATCGTGTATTCTTAGCCCAAATGAATAACCCATGGGCCATTGAACACGATTTTATGGAGTCCTCATACAGCTCGTTATACAAAGGAATGCAAGCCTTTCTAATGGCTCCAAAGGAAAGACGTGATTTACTATTGTTGCAGAGAGAGCCAGAAACAGATAAGACAATTACATTAAAAGGAAGCTATGGAGAGTTTGATGACCTGATGTTAAAGGTGAAAAGGGCCAAGGAACTATTCTTAATTATTGGCCCTCCAGGAACAGGAAAGACATCTTTTGGTCTTCTTAATACTGTCAAAGAAGAATTGTTGGAGCCAAATGCCAGCATTCTGCTTTTGTCTTATACGAACAGAGCCGTTGACGAAATCTGCAGCAAGTTAGCAGAAGATGGGATTGACTTTATCCGAATTGGAGGAGAATACAGTTGTGGTGACAACTATAGGGGGAATTTGCTCAGTACAAGGGTCGAACAGAGCAATAATCTAGCAAATCTTAAGAACGATTTGCTTCAGACAAAGGTATTTGTAGGAACCACTACTGCTCTGAATAGCAATATTGCCTTATTCCAACTGAAGCAATTTACCCTTGCGGTTATTGACGAAGCATCACAAATACTGGAGCCTCATTTGATAGGTCTGCTTAGTGCACAGAAGGATAACACGCCTGCCATCAAGAAATTTGTGCTCATCGGTGATCACAAGCAATTACCTGCCGTTGTGCAACAAACGGAAGATGTAAGTCGGGTTCAAGATGTATTGTTGAACAGCATTCATTTAACAGATTGTCGTTTATCACTCTTTGAGCGCTTGCTTAAGAAATATGCTGATAATGGAGATGTGGTGGATATGCTTAAAAAACAGGGACGAATGCACCATGATATCGCCATTTTCCCCAACTATGCTTTTTACAACAATCTATTGGAGGAAGTACCTCGACCTCATCAGAATGTTGTTTTACCTGTAAAGGGAAATGGTGAGAACGGTATCACCGACTTGCTTAAAACACGTAGAATTGTCTTCGTTGATGCTGAACAGCCTAGGGATTCTGTATCTGACAAGGTCAACCAGACCGAAGCAGAGATGATAGCGGCAACAGTTGTGAAGATATACGAAATAGAGAAAACGAATGGCTTCGATGTCAATAGGACTGTTGGTGTAATCGTTCCATATAGGAACCAGATTACAACAGTCCGGAAGGCTATTGACAATTACAGGATAGAGTTATTGCACGACATTACGATTGATACAGTGGAGCGTTATCAAGGCTCACAGAGAAAGTATATAGTCTATGGCTTCACCGTTCAGAAGTATTACCAGCTCAGTTTCCTTACGAACAACGTATTTGAAGACGAAATAGATGGTAGCATTGTAGACCGGAAACTGAATGTAGCCATGACTCGTGCAGAGGAACATTTGGTGATGTTTGGTAACGCAGAGTTGTTATCGAACAACTTTACGTTCTTCAAACTGAAGGAGTTCGTGCGAAGCAAACATGGCTTCTTCCGTATTAGGAAGGATGACTTTGTAAAAGGCAATTTTGAAGTACCTCAGTATGATTCAGAGGAGCTTGACCTCAGTAAAGCAACATTTACCGTCACAGAAAAGTTCAATGATGCATTCAACAAATATATCCTCCAGCCCATCAAAGACGGTTCTGGCGATGAATGGCCTTCGCTGGTATTTGGGCATGACATGGGTACAAATCTGAATGCTATCGGTTATGGACGAATCAATTTCTCAAATCAGCTTCGATTGTTTGACCAACAGATGTCTCCAGAACGGCAAGTACTGATTTACTGTTATTACATTATGCGACAGCACTATTGTAGTAGTCGCAATATCTATACAAGCTATAAGGACTGGCTGAATGCGCAGATTACTTCAGTGAATCAACGAGTACAGATGATAGACATAGGTTGCGGTCCAGCCACTTGTGGTATTGCTTTTGCAGAAATCTTTAAAGATGCCGCTCCCAATATGGTCTATACTGGAATTGATGTTTCTACTGAAATGAAACGCATGGCCAAGAATTTGTTAGGTGATGTCTTCAATGGGGACATCAACTGTCAGATGTATAACTCCTTTAATGAACTGGATGCCTCATATTGGGAAGGTTGCTCTGAACTGCCATCTTTGGTTATTTTCAACATGTCATATTTCTTCTCAAACGTATCTGCACAGTTCACGGAGCGTCTTGCTATTCAGATTAGTGAAATCATGAAAAATCATCCTCTTAATAGGTATGTTTTCTTCATACAACATTCTGAATGCGACAAGAAATTGAACTCTTTCAAAGTGTTTAAGCGGATTTTGTCTCCTTACATCAAAGTCATTAAGAGTGAGGATACTTTCTTCTCCTATGTCCTTAATTATAAAGAGAGAATGCTCGAATTCTGTTACGATATATATTGCAGCAAATAGTTGTACCACAAGAAACAGTATTGTATGCCAAATTTCATAGATATATTCCGACAAAGAGGTCAAATCTCATTTACGGGAATGAGAAATGTAGCCATGTCCCTGCTTCCCACCGACAAGATGAAGCTGGATAAGCTATATAACGACCTTAAACGTGGAACGGGTATATTAGACGATGATGATCAGCTGAACATGTATCTGCGCAGCTTTGGTAAGATGCACAAAGCCAAACTTGATGCTGCATTTAAATGCATACATAATCCATCGGATCTTTTTGGCTCACCTGTAGAAATCTATGATTGGGGCTGTGGACAGGGAACTGCCACTGTCTGTTTGCTTGATTTCCTGAAGGCCAATAGAATTGCAGCAGACATACGTTCAATCAATTTAATTGAACCATCTGCTGCAGCTGTTGACAGAGCGTCAAAAGTCATATCCTGTTATGGAAGTTATACAGTCAATACTGTCGTTAAAGAGTTTGACCCTCTGAATACAGAGGATATTACTCCATCAACATTCCTAAAGATTCATCTCTTTAGTAATATCCTTGATGTTGACGCTTTTGACCTGGCAAAGTTC
>JAEEGL012633020.1_pt1 | contig 10082 bp, 8 predicted proteins | sample 9134231 | NCBI WGS metagenome assembly JAEEGL01 (sample SAMN16246548, study PRJNA631951) | gut metagenome | biome: gut microbiome; feature: rumen; material: fiber-attached | host: Bos | place: Iran: Karaj | collected 2018-10 | reverse complement strand
GGTTGCCTGATACATACGGTTTCTAGCCATTTTTGCCGAACCGCCAGCGGAATCTCCCTCTACTATAAAGATTTCACATTTGCTTGAATCTCTAGTCTCGCATTTAGCAAGCTTACCATTTTGATCAAATGAGAACTTCTGCTTTGTAAGAAGATTTGTTTTGGCTTTTTCTTCTGATTTACGAATCTTTGCAGATTTTTCTGCGCAAGAAATAATAGCCTTGAGTGTTTCAAGGTTTCTATCGAAGTAAAGAATAAACTCATCCTGACAAACCTTCTGAGTAGCCTTTGATGCATCTGGGTTATCAAGCTTTGTCTTAGTCTGTCCTTCAAAACGAGGATCAGGATGCTTGATGCTGACAATAGCTGTAATACCGTTTCTTACATCGGCACCTGTGAAGTTAGCATCCTTATCCTTAAGGATGCCAAGCTCTCTGGCATAATTGTTAATAACTGTAGTAAGAACAGTCTTGAAACCAGTAATATGAGTACCACCCTCTGAGTTGTAAATATTATTACAGAAACCAAGGATGTTTTCTTTAAATTCGTTGCAATATTGGAATGCTACCTCAAGCTCAATTCCATCAGCACTTCCCTTGAAATAAATAACATCATGAAGCGCTTCTGCAGTCTTATTGATTTCCTTAACAAAGCCTTTGATACCATCTGGCTCGTGGAAGGTCTCATAATCTGGCTCTTCCTGACGTAAATCTGCATAATAAATAGTGAGGCCTGGATTAAGATATGCTGTCTCATGAAGACGGCTCTTAATATCGTCCTCCTTGAAATATGTCTTTTCAAAGATTTCTGGGTCTGGTAAGAAGTTAATCTTTGTACCATGCTTTGTTGTCTTTGAAATCTTTGGAAGAAGTCCATCTACCAGCTTCTCAACTGGAACACCTCTTTCGTATCGATCGTGATGAACGTAACCCTCACGTGAAATATCAACTGTCATATATGTACTAAGTGCATTAACAACAGATGAACCTACACCGTGAAGACCACCACTTGTTTTATATACACTGTCATCAAACTTACCGCCAGCGTGAAGTGTGGAAAAAACAAGACGTGCAGCAGGAACTCCCTTTGCATGTAAACCAACAGGAATACCTCGTCCATTATCTTCTACTGTACAGCTGCCATCCTTTTCTAGTGTGACATAAATTGTATCGCATTCGCCGGCTAAATGTTCATCAACAGAGTTATCTACGATTTCATAGATAAGATGATTCAAACCCTTCCTAGATGTGGAACCAATATACATACCAGGACGTTTTCTAACGGCCTCAAGTCCCTCTAGAACAGATATGCTACTTTCATCATAAGTAACCTTTTTTGCCATAAACTTACTCTCTTTCAATTTTTTTATAAAAAACAGCTAAAGGCGTCTGGAAAAACCAGGCGCCAATAAAAAGCTTTAGTGTTTTCCTGTAGAACCAAATCCACCAGCTCCTCGGACTGTATCAGAAAGCTCTGAAACCTCGTTAAAGCTAACAGATAAAAATGGAACTACCACAAGCTGAGCAATTTTCTCAGCAGGTGTCACAACTCTTTGAACCTCTCCATCATTATGAAGAGCTACTTTTATTTCTCCCCTGTAGTCTGCATCTACAACACCTACACAGTTGGCAGGTCTAAGTCCTTCCTTTGCTGAAAGACCACTTCTTGCAAAAATGCCTCCGAAATATCCCTCTGGAATTTCCATTGCAAGACCAGTTCCAATCATTTTGGTCTCGTGAGGCTCTATAGTAACATCCTCTGTAACATCTGCGAACAAATCATACCCTGCAGCAAATGCTGAACCTCTATCTGGAAGCTTAGCAGAGTCTGTTAAACGCTTAATATTAATTTCCATTATTTAATTCTCCCTATATTTTAATCACAGGCAAGGACAATCTGCCCTAGCTTAAGTGTCTGAGGTACATCAATAACTCGCTGATTAATGCTTCCTCTCCATTTAGCCTGTAAATCTATCTTATCAATTTCAAATTCTCCGTCAACTAATACGTCCAAATAATTCATAATTTCTAGCTCTTTTATTTCCTCAAATGAGAAACCTGTGTAGAGCCAGACGGTCTTCCCGGGAAACCTCTCCCTAATCTCCCGGGCAAGCTCCGTCACTTCCTGTCTATTGCCAGGAAATAGTGGATCACCACCACTAAATGTTATGCCTGATATATAGTCGCGAGATAATGACTCGTACAACTCTTCCTTTGCTGCATCGTCGAATTTGATGCCACTGTCAGGATCCCAGGTCTGAGGATTCTGACAGTCCTTACAATGATGATCGCAACCTGCTACCCAAAGTACTACGCGCAAGCCATCACCATTTAGCATATCGTCTTTCGTAATATTATGGTAATTCATTATGTCTATTCTCCCTAGTCCGCAATTTATTACGTTAACAAGCATTATTATTCTTCATTCGACTAACATGTCTCATTCAGAACAATAATAGCTTGTTAACTATAAATTGCTCTTCTATATTTACATTGATTTACGATCGGCTATTTCAGCCATCTTGGCTTCGTTTAGGCGGGTGTCGCCCTTTACACGTGAATAAGATAAATATCCATTCATGCGGTCAATCTTTGTAAGATTTTTGCTGCCGCATACTGGACAAACATCCATTTCAAGCTCTTGATGACCACAATCATCGCAATATGAAAGGGAAAGATTAACTCCTTCGTAAAATCCCTTGTCCATGGCACGACGAACTAAAGTCTTAACTGCTTCACGATTATAGTTGATTGGATAACGAACATATTGGATTTTACCACCGTTTGAAAGCTCCCAGAAGCGTCCCTCTAAATCCTGCTTTTGGATTGGTGTAATATCCTCTGTAACATGGCAATGGAATGAATTAGATACATAAGGTCTATCCGAAACATTCTCTACAAGGCCATACTTATTTCTGAATTGTTTAATCTGTAAACCACAAAGATTTTCAGCTGGTGTACCGTAGATAGCATAAAGATTGCCATCCTCTTCCTTAAACTGATTAACCTTTTCGTTTATATGCTTAAGAACCTCGAGCGCGAATTCTCCATCTTCAACTAAAGATTTGCCATTATAAAGCTCCTGAAGCTCATTGAAAGCAGTAATACCAAAGGAAGCTGTAGCTGCCTTAAGAAGTGGCTTAATCTTATCGTGAAAACCTAAATGTCCACCATAGAAGCCGCCCTCGCAATATGCAAGTGGGTTTGTAGATGCACGCATCTCACCAAGGTATGCATAGGTACGAATGTGAAGCTTTCTAATCATTTCCAAATAGTAATCAAGCACCTCATAGAAATCTCTGGATTCCTGACGAGATTTTGCAAGAATCATAGGCAGATGAAGTGATACTGCACCAATATTGAAACGTCCAATAAATACAGGCTCATCATTTTCATCAGCTGGCTTCATGCCACCTCTTTCATACCATGGTGAAAGGAAGGCACGACATCCCATTGGAGAAATAACCTTGCCGTATTTTTTGTACATGCTGGCAATATAACCTTCTCCTGTAAGTGAAAGCCAATCAGGATACATAGTCTTTCTAGAGCAATCAATACCTGCTTCAAAAACATCCTCAAGCTCTTTTCCAGGACCATGAAGGTTTTCATCATAAAGGAAAACAACCTTTGGGAAAAGGACTGGCTTTTTAAAACCTGGCTTACCCTGTCCGATTGAACGAACCTTAAGGCATGCCTTTGATGCCATCTTTGCAAAAACGCTAGTTCCAAGTCCGATTGTAACTGTGATAAATGGATAATCACCACGAGAAGATGCAACTGTGTTGAACTTGTACTCCCATCCCTGGAAGCCCTGCTCCATCTCACGCTGAACCTCAGCCATAGATACTTCTTCGGCCTTCTTCTTATCTATACCAAGTGATAGATATTTTTCGATATATTTGTCGTATGATTTCTGAGCATATTTCTCAAGAATCTGATCTGCCTGTGGAATAGTGAAACCACCGTACTGCTGGCTGGCAGCAGAAAGAACGATATCACCGATAACATCAAATGCTACATCAAGGCTCTTTGGCTCGTTGTAGAAGATGTTACCCATTTCAAAACCACCCTCAAGTACTGATTTAACATCAAACAAGCAGCAGTTCATGGTATCACGTCTGGCGTTCATATCATGAATGTAAATATATCCATCACGGATAGCCTGAATTTCTTCTGTTGTAAGGAAAAACTTTTTATAAAGCTCTCGGTTTAATTCGTTAAAAATAAGCGAGCGCTTTGTAGATACAAGAGCTGAATCTGTATTAGAATTCTCCTTATCACCGATGTACATGATATTCTGAGACTTCTTGTAAACATCATCAAGCATCTGGACGAAATCCTGCTTATAATTACGATAGTCCCTATAAGATTTCGCAACAGCTGGATTAACACGCTCCAAAGCTCCTTCAACAATGTTGTGCATTTGTGCAATTTCAATTTTCTCAAGGCCAAGTTCCTCTACCCTTTCCTCGACAAATTGACAAATAAACTGCTCCTGCTCAGGTGTAAATTTAACTAGTACTCGGGTAGCTGATTTGCCAACTGCCTCAACAACCTTTTGTACGTTAAATGGCTCTAATGCTCCATCCTTTTTAACTACAAATCTTTCCATCACAACCTCCGGGTTTTATCAAAAAACAACGTTATTTTTAGTTAATATTCTGTCAATATCTAGTCTAAAGAAAATAAAAAACTACTAGATATTGTGTTGATAGAATAATACTACCACCACATTATCTAGTAGTCAATAGGTTCACAAACCACTAAATAAAGTTTAACAATTCAGACACATTTACCACTCTAATTCACTAGTCTCATCTTTTTTAGAACGTGTCATAAGCTCATAGCCCGCAGCCTTAACATCCATGCCATCAAATAATACTGCATTAACAATTTCTACAATTGGCATTTCAATATTATATTTATCAGCAAGCTTTTTAGCCGCCTTAGCAGAATAAACACCCTCTACTACCATTGCTACCTTTTCCATAGCTTCATCTTTGGACATGCCCTGTCCTATATAAAAACCTGCCATTCTGTTACGTGAATGCATAGATGAGCAGGTAACAATAAGGTCGCCTACACCTGTAAGACCTGATAATGTCTCTGCCTGGCCTCCCATAGCAACTGCAAGTTCAGAAATCTCCTTAATACCACGTGTAATAAGAGCAGCCTTAGCATTGTCTCCAAAGCCTAAGCCATCTGACATACCTGCAGCAAGTGCTATAACGTTTTTAAGTGCAGCACCAACCTCGATACCCTTAACATCAGGGGACGAATAAACTCTAAAATATTTATTCATGAAAAGATTCTGTACGAATAGAGCTGTCTGCCTATCGGTTGAGCCAGCTACAACTAAAGTAGGCTTGAATACAACTACCTCTTCTGCATGGCTTGGACCTGATAGAACACATATCTTCTTATCAGCTCCGAGTACATCTTCTAATATCTCTGTTTGAGTATATAAGGTATCCTCTTCAATACCCTTTGTTACAGTAATAAAAATCTGATTTGAATTAACAAAATCCTTAACCTTTTCTGCAGTCTCTCTTGTAGCCTTTGAAGGAACTGAGAACAAAATAACATCTGCTGATTTTGCAGCAGATTCAATGTTGGCAGTAAACTCCATAGACTCTGGAAGCTTTACGCCCTTTATTTTATCACTGGTATGGGTATCGTTCATCTGATCAACCTGTGACTGACGATGTGACCATACCTTTACCTCATGACCATTCTTATTAAGCATAACAGCCAAGGCTATGCCCCAGCTACCTGCACCAAGTACACTAATTCTTGCCATATATTACCTCTAGTCTTTATAAAATTTATGCTGGTTACAGTAACAATAATTAGTATTACTACGTCGACTAGAAATGTCTCCTTAAGTAATACTAATAATTGTTACTTACCAGCTTAGTTGTTCTCCATTCAATATGATTGCGTAAATTAAAGCAGCAATAACATGCCCTTACGCTCTTGTCTCTGGATGAAATGAAAATTTGTTTTCGGTTCCTGCTAAAAGACGTCCGATGTTTGCATGATGAAGCGCAATTGAAAGAGCTGATACGATACAGCAAATAATTACTACTTCCTTAAGCTGGCTTCCTGGATATTTATCTGATAATAATCCAAGACAGGCAGCTACTATGATTTCGATTGCAAACGAAAGCTCACCTATAATAGAACCAAGTGATACATATCTTGTTAAAGCAACAAGACCAATAAATACAACTGCAGGAATTGGAATTCCCATTGGGAAAAGTGCAATAATAAAGCCTAAAGTAGATGCAACACCCTTGCCACCCTTAAAATGTAAATAACAAGGAAAATCGTGTCCAAGTACACAGCCCAAACCTGCATATACCATATAAATGTTTACGTTTTCTACGAATCTTCCAAATGTAAGCCAAATAAAAAATACAGCTACAACACATTTAAAGCAATCCCATGCAAGTGTAATAAGACCTGCAGGAACGCCCAGGTTTCTCATGGTGTTGGTAGAGCCAAGATTACCAGAGCCAACCTTTGTTAAATCAATATTTTTTGATTTTCCGATGAGATATCCCATCAAAACCATTCCAAAACAATAACCAATTAATACTGCTAAAATTCTCCCCACTACAGCCATTATTCATTTTCCTTTCTTTCTCTAATTATAAATTTTAAAGATGTACCTTCAAATCCAAAGGCATCTCTAATTCTATTTTCAAGATAACGAACGTATGAAAAATGCATTAAGTATTTTTCGTTAACGAAAATTACAAATGTAGGTGGCTTAACTGCAACCTGAGTTGTGTAGAATATCTTAAGTCTCTTACCCTTATCTGTAGGTGGCTGCTGAAGTGCAACTGCCTCAGATACGATTTCATTTAGGACACCAGTCGCAACACGCATAGAGTTGTTCTCAATAACAGCATCGATAGTCTCGTAAATCTTTCCAAGACGCTGACCACTCTTAACAGAAATAAAAAGAATAGTTGCATAAGGCATAAATGAAAGAATCTGGCGAATCTTTGTCTCATGCTCCTTCATAGTCTTATCATTCTTTTCAATGGCATCCCATTTGTTTACACAAATAATTATACCCTTTCCACGTTCGTGAGCAATACCGGCAATCTTTGCATCCTGCTCTGTTACCCCTTCAGTGGCATCTATCATAATGATAACAACATCTGCTTTTTCAACAGAAGCTACAGCTCTAACAATTGAATAACGCTCTAAGTCCTCTTTGATTTTGCTCTTACGACGAAGTCCTGCAGTATCAATGAAGATATAATCCTTGTGATTATAGCGAACTCTTGTATCTACCGCATCACGAGTAGTACCAGCGATATCAGAAACGATAACACGTTCCTCACCACAAAGCTTGTTAATAAGAGAAGACTTTCCTACATTAGGCTTACCAATAACAGCAATCTTTGGAGTATCGTCCTCTTCCTCATCACCTGTAGGCTCTGGGAAATAGCTACATACAACATCAAGCATATCACCAAAACCAAGACGTGAAGATGCAGAAATAGCAATTGGGTCACCAATTCCCAGATTATAGAACTCGTAGACATCTGCCATATCTCTTTCAAAGCTATCTACCTTGTTAACAACAAGTACTACAGGCTTATGGCTGCGTCTAAGCATATCTGCAACCTTTGAATCACTATCCTGCAATCCCTGTTTTACATCAACAAGGAAAATAATAACATCTGCAGTATCGATGGCAATCTGAGCCTGTTCTCTCATCTGGGACAAAATGATGTCCTTTGAATCTGGTTCAATACCACCTGTATCAATCATGGTAAAATCATAGTTAAGCCATGAAATATCTGCATAAATTCTATCTCTTGTGACACCTGGTGTGTCTTTTACAATTGAAATACGCTCTCCAGCAAGTGCATTAAAAAGCGTAGATTTTCCAACATTTGGGCGGCCAACAATAGCCACAACTGGTCTTGCCATATCTTACCTCTTTCTTTCCTAGTCCGTAATCAGTTACGTTCACAAGCATTATAATTCTCCGTTCAGCAGAACGCTTCTCTTGAGAATCATAATAGCTTGTGAACTACTGATTACTCATCTATAAACTGTAGAACAAAATCTAGTTAACAATGTATTTCAATTCTGAAGGAGACATCAGTCGACGTAAGAATTCGGAATCATTGTTAACGTGAGATTTTGAACACAGCGTAAATTTTATCGTCCGATTATCGCGTATACGAAGTCGCGACCGTCTGATTGTACTATACGTGTTTTAACTTGTAAAGTTTCCTCAAGCTCAGAAAGGGTTATATCATCAAGAAATACTTCTTCACCGCTTCTAAGCATTGTGCAGGATAAAAGGAGATTATCTCCCAAGTTTTTATCCTTAAGCTGTTTTATTAAATCCTGGCCAGTGATTAGTCCAGAAACAGTAATTTCTTCTCCAAAGAATTCGTTTGTGATTGGAACAATATCAACAGTGACTTTATTAAACTTTTCAGTAATAATTTCTGCTAGCTGTCTCATGAAAGGAGCTGCAAGCTTTCCTGTTGCAATAGTAACATGACGCTTTCTCATGAAAAGCGGCTTTTTGATGTCCTCTAATGCGTCCAAAACCTCTTCATGCAAAAGGCGAAGCATTCCAACACCATTTTCAAGCTGGATAAAACCATCATATCTATCGGCTTCTGGAAGTGGTCTACCTGCTAAGATATACCATTCGTCAGATGCCTGTACAAAATGATTGCCGACGCGTTCCATAGCAACGTCCTGCCAATGCTCAATCTGATCAATAACTTTTCCTGCTTCTTCAGCTGTATATGTTCTAAGTGGAAACAAGCCATCTCTAAATTTAGTTATTCCAACTGGAACTACTGACATAGAGCTCATTACAGGAGCAAACTGAAGCAAATCAGATATAGTTCTATCTAATTCTTCACCGTCATTTAATCCAGGACATGCAACAACCTGAGCATTCATAGGAATCTCAGCTTCATAAAGCTTACGAATCTTATCTAAAATATCACCTGCAAATCTGTTGTGTAAAAGCTTTACTCTAAGCTCTGGATTAGTAGCATGAACAGAAATATTGATAGGCCCAAGCTTGTAGGCAATTATTCTATCTAAATCAGCCATCTTCATATTTGTAAGGGTTACATAATTACCCTGCAAAAATGAAAGTCTGGTGTCATCATCCTTGAAATACAGTGTATCTCTCATGCCAGGTGGCATTTGATCGATGAAACAAAAGGCACATTTATTTGAGCATGATTTGTAATCATCCATAAGACCATTACAGAACATTACTCCTAAATCCTCTCCGTCTTCCTTTTCAACCAGAACCGACGAAGTAGTGCCATCCTCATGCAATAGTTCAAGAGTGATATTTGCATCATCCGAATAATAATGATAATCAAAAATATCAACTAAAGTAACATCATTTATTTTTGTGATTATATCGCCAGGTAAAAGGCCTGCTCTTTCAGCTGGGCTACCTTCCATAACACTGGCTATTTTATGACTTGAATTTAACATACTGGTATATATTCAAAAGCATTCTTAAGATGCTTTAATTGTCCTTCCTCTATAACAACAACATCAAACCTAACATTGGTAGAACCACCATAGTGATTACTATACAAGTAATAATCAGCAACACGGCTGATTTTTCTCATTTTATTGAAATTAACTGCTTCAAAGCCGGAGCCTTTATTTCTGGAGCTTCGATATTTAACCTCAACAAAAACCAGATATTCATCATCCTTTGCAATGATATCTACCTCACCCATTTTACAATAAAAATTTGTTTTTAGTATAGTCATTCCATTGGATTTTAAAAAATCTGCGGCAAGCTGTTCAAAATCATTACCTTGTCTTCTATTATTCAAATAAACCTCTATTCTAACCTAACTTTGCTTTAATCTTTTCCATGTCATTAACAAAAACTAAGATTTCCGCAACAACTTCATATAATTCAGGTGGAATGGCGTCACCTATATTAAGCTTGCTAAGGGTTTGAGCAAGCTCATTATCCTCATAGAAAGGTACATCCGCTTTTTTTGCTTCCTCTATGATTTGTTCTGCCACATAGCCCTTGCCTGAGGCCAAGATT
>JAEEGL012366307.1_pt1 | contig 10082 bp, 12 predicted proteins | sample 9134231 | NCBI WGS metagenome assembly JAEEGL01 (sample SAMN16246548, study PRJNA631951) | gut metagenome | biome: gut microbiome; feature: rumen; material: fiber-attached | host: Bos | place: Iran: Karaj | collected 2018-10 | reverse complement strand
GCCGGTCGCAGACGATGTCGATGCCGAAAATGTCGGCAATGGCGGACACATGGTTCGAGAAGGTGCGGGTGGCGAGTTCCTTGCCATCCTCGTTGACAGAACTCCTCGCCCATAAGTCCTTTATCTCATTCAATGTCAGTCTGCCACGGCTTTGGAGCGTCTCCAGTAGCCAGATGTAGGATTTGAAATAATTCTTTGCCATAACTGTTGCAAAGATAGCATAATCATCGGCAAAATAATGGCCGATGTAAAACTTTTCGCTTCTGCCGGAATCTTGCCGAACAAGTAGAGATCTTTGTCGGCGAGAAATCACTGATGACCTATGGGCAAAACAATCATAGAAAGAATGTGCAGCATCGCTGAAAGGCTGAAGGCGGATGACGAAAGAGGGAATATCTCCCTGGCAAACATGAAAAAGGCCACCACGGACATCAATACATTGGCAAAAACTCTTGGACTGAGCAAGGTCCAGGTGGTTATTCTAACGGTGATCATGAAGAAATCGTTCGTTGAAAATTTAGACAGGGGTGTCCTCGCCAGTAATCTCGGCCTAAGTTACCTGCAGTTCTTGTCCTATCATAATGATATGCTTGAACTTAAAAAGAAAGGTTACATCCGGCTGAAAACAAAGGGGATCATCCTCCCCAGAACCGTCATGGATTGTCTGATAACCAATCGGCCTGTATTGCCGGAGCCGATGACCGGGCTCAATGCCAAGGAGTTGTTGGTCCGTATTAAAAAGGTACTGGACCAGTGGGAAGACGAACAATGCTCCATGGAGGAAATGGCCGAGGAAGTACACGACTTGCTGGAATTGAATCCGGACAACAGTGTGGCCCGATCCATTCGTACAATAATGAAAGAACTTCCAGTTACAGAAAAGGCGATGCTTTATATCCTGGTATATCTATATTACTTTGAGGAGGATGATATGGTCGGTTGGAACAATCTGTCTTCCTATTTTTCGGAAGAGGATCTGATGGATCTGAAACATGAATACAGATTTGAGCAGCTGGTGTTACAGCAGAATGGAATCATCGAGTATGCCGGTCGCAACAGCATCATGAGCAAAGACTACTTCCGGCTCAAAGATTCTGTGAAGGAGGAAATCTTCGTAGAAGTGGGAGGCATCCGGAAGAAAGAGCCGAAGGTGTCCGCCTCCAAAAAGATGGTCGCTTCTGAAATCTCTCCCAAGGAATTGTTCTACAATCCGAGAGAACGCCGTCAAGTGGAACAACTGAAGGCCCTCATGAGCGAAACCCGCCTAAATGAAATCCGTTCCAAGATGAAGGAGAAGGGACTCCGTACAGGTTTCACATGTCTCTTTTCTGGCGATTCGGGAACGGGAAAGACGGAGACAGTCTATCAAATCGCCCGGGAATCCGGTCGCGACCTGTTCGTCGTTGACGTCTCCAAGATCAAGAGCTGCTGGGTGGGTGAAAGCGAGAAGAACATGAAGGATGTCTTTGACAAATACCGGGAGGCCGTCAAATCAGGCAACACCATTCCCATTCTCCTTTTCAATGAAGCAGATGCTGTTTTCGGCGTCCGTCGTTCAAGAGCCGAAAGCGCCGTCGACAAGATGGAGAATTCCATCCAGAACATCATCCTCCAGGAGATGGAAGACCTGGACGGGATTCTCATCGCGACCACCAACCTGACTTCCAATTTGGACAAGGCTTTCGAGCGTCGATTTCTTTACAAGGTTCGGTTTGAGAAGCCTGCCCTGGAGGCGCGGAAGCTCATCTGGAAAGCTATGATGCCCTCTCTCTCAGAGGAGGAAGCTATTCTGTTGGCCCAGGACTTCCATTTTTCTGGTGGCCAGATTGAGATTATTGTCCGGAAGCGGGAAATCAAGGCCATTATTGGCTCGGAAGATCCCGACTTCAATGACGTGAGAGCATTCTGCGAAGAGGAAAGTCTTGGGAACGAAACAAGTAGAAAACGAATCGGTTTCTGACGGATAATCACTATGGAGAGTCTGGCCCTTTTGCGGTATAGGTGCAAAAAGTGGTTGGTGAAACATCATATAACTATTTGATTTCTATATGATTATGAGTAGTTTGATGAAACGCGTTTCATCAAACTACTTTTTCTATGGCAAAATCGAGGCGTGAAAGATGCCCGTTCTGTGGCTTTTAGTCGTTTGCACTTGTGCATCTGGGGGCGTAGGCCTGGACAAAAGTGTTGAATCTGTCGGATTCACAAACCTTGGAGCACTTCCTGATGAAAGGGGAGAGGACAAGGTCTCCGTAGGCATTCTGGAGATCATTCACACAACGCCAGGATTCGTTGTCGTTTTCAAGCCTGCAGACCAGGATCCCCAGCATTTGTAAGTTCGGGTTCAGCCTCGGGTGGTTCTGAGCCTTCCTGATGACCGGCATGATTCTGTTGACTCCGTCAACGCTGAATACGGCGGCTTGGCTCGTAATCAGAATACTGTCACAGGCGATGAGAGCACTGGTAAATACCAGTTCTGCGGAAGGGGGAGTGTCGATGATGATGTAATCGTAGTCATCCTGAACGAGTTCAAGTGCATCTTTCAAAATATACTCCTTGGGTGCGTCGTCGGGAAGTTCCATCCAGCACGGCTGAGAAATGGATTCGGGCTTTCTGTAAAGCTGCCGGACCATTGGAAAAAGTCGAACACGGTCGCTATCGGAAGAAGGTTTCGTAGTTCATCCTAGTTTTTGCCGGGAGCCGGGCTTGATGTCCGGCTCCTTTGATTATTATCATGTCCAAAAACGCCGGAATCTCCAATTGCTCCAAAAACTCCTCCTCAAGTTGCCCACTAAGTTCCAATCGTCGCTTTTCGATAATTCATATAGAGATCTGAATCCAGTAACTTCTTTTCCCTCCCGTTTTCGATCACTCTGATGTGGTCCGATTCGATAGACAGCATTAAGTATCCATTCCTCTCAATAGGCAAATAAAGGGCTTGAGGAGATAATTCCGGGGTGCTCTTAATTGATTTTGTGATATAACTACGAGCCGGTCGGAGTATTCTCAGCGAAGTAATCTCTGGAATATTCGCCCAGTTTGAGAGTTCATTATAAATTGCCTCGTATTGTCGCCTCCTCATACAATAGTTTTTCAGGATTTGTTCACCCGCACTATTATATGCATATGACATTTCTATTCCACGTCCTCCCTTTGCACATGCACATAATAGTAAAACATATAATGTGGCTTCCCTTCGCTCCATGATTATGGGGAAGCGATTCCCGTCTGCATCCATACCGGAAAGAATCACTTTTTTCCCATCATCAGTAATCAGCTCATTCCCCAAGGTGTGAATAAAAATGTCTGGGGCTGAAACCTTCTTAATCGCCATCATATCCAATAGCGTCCGATAGAATCCGTCATACTCGAAACTTTTACTTTCATTCCCTACTTTATTGATTACTAAATGATAGGAACTTTGTCGAGACATGATCTCATTCATAAGATCACGAAGTTGTCCCTTTGGAGAATCCGCCACTTCGACACAAAGGAAATTAGCATAATCCTGGCCACCAACCACACTATTTCCGATCTTGAACATCCATATCGGCTGATCAATCCTGATAGGTAGTTGTAGTTTATCTCTCAACACATCTCTGTAGAAATACGTGGTCGACATACCACAAATTACTTGAATAATGTTATTGATTTCGTTCTTCTTCAAAGACGGAGAAACAAGAGAAACAATTTCTTTGAGAATTGCTTTGTCTTTGAAATCTCTAAAGTGCTCTGCCACCTTAGGAATATAGATAAAGTCAAAGCCTGCCAGACGGCAAATGTTACAGAAGTCCGAATACTGCTCCTCATCTATCATCAATGAAGACATTTGTGTTGAATCGGTTTCGTTTTCAAGATAGATGAGTTGAGATTCGTTAATATAGATGCTTGCCGCTGGAAATGAGCGAACATAAGATCGTCTTTCTTGATCAGCCTTACTACAATAACTGAAAGCAGTCATCAAAAGTGATTCTTCACGACAGCATTCATTGTCTTTGATGGCACAATCTTCCATCTTCTTCAGGATGTCTTTCCTTATCTCAATGGGTTCACCCTGTAGAGTGGAAAAAGCATCTGCCAAGGTCATCATATGACCGCCAACTCTGTCATCATCATTTATGCCGTATTCTCGGCATACCATATCCAGGTATTCAATCTCTTCGGCGGTTATCAAATTGTCCTGCTTGACAAGATCGGAAATAATCCGGTATACACTCTTGCGTAATTCTTCTTTCGCCATATTCATTCATTTGAATAAACAAATATAATTATTTTGAACTAATAATGTTTATTTCGGTTAATAGATTATATTTGATAAATAGTTTAGATTTCTTAAATATATTGATTATATGCTGATTAGTATGTACTTGTGGTATAATAGAAAATATAACGACAAAACTTCTTTTATTAATTCCAATATCGCATAATTTCTATTGTATCTTTGCAATAGAAATTAAAACAACAAGATATGTTTACCGCTGATGCCACTTCTAAAAGAATGAGAGTTGTTCTCTTAACTATCGCTTTCGCCCTTGTAAGCATTATCGCTGCAAATGCTCAGGTCTATTCTGGTTATTCTAGCTATTCTGGAAGGGCTAAATCGTCGTCATCTTATTATTCTGGATCCACATCATCAAGTGTTCGATATCAGAGTGGATATACTCGTTCTAATGGAACATATGTCCAAGGCCACTACAAGACCAACTCGAACAGTACTAATCACGATAACTTTTCCACCAGTGGTAATTATAATTCATTCACGGGTTCGGCGGGGACTCGTGCCAGGGATTATTCCTCGGGTGCATACAATTATGGAAGTGGCAAGACTATCCATACAGGTTCCCGAGGAGGTCAGTACTATATTAATAGCAATGGGAATAAAACTTACGTCCCAAAAAGATAATAAACACTACTGCAGCCATCGGTTCTTTCATTCGACACAATTCTTTTCCCCCTTCTCCATAAAGAAGAGTAATACTAGAATCAAGCCATGAAAAAGATAATCATAGCATTAATTGCAGGCCTGATTTCAGTTGCCCCCGTCTTTAGTCAGAATAGGACTACCAGGTCTTCTGTCAATCTTCGGGTAAGTTCGAACACCCGATCTAGGGTATTGGACGTCATCCCCCAGGGAGCCCAAGTTTATGTCGTGACTGATCTGACTACAGGGTGGAGCCAGGTCGTCTACAATCATCGGGTTGGATACATAAACTCTTCCTATTTGTGGTCCGGCACTAATGTTCAACCCAAGAAGGCCGTCCGTTACTATACAAATACCGCTGGGCAACGAGTTCAGTCTCCCACCTATTACCCTACAGCCCCTCGTGGGGCTACCGCTCGCTGTGTCGATGGCACATACAGCTTCAGCCAGAATCGGAGGGGGACTTGTTCTCATCATGGTGGAGTCGCTCAATGGCTATAATAGGATAGTAGTTATATGGCCATAATAGGATATCAGTAGTTGTGAAGAGGAAAAGAGATGGAATCACAGAGAGGGGAATCGCATTGATTATTCCAAGATAACGCCTATCTTTGCACCATGCATCAAGAGTCTCCCCGGAGGAGCGCCAACCGAGCATGCCAGAAGCCACGGTGGTAAAGCGATGCGGAATGTTCAATTCAAAAACAACTCTGACTTTCAAGCTGGGATGAAGGTATCGATTCCGAAATCACACGGTGGACTGATTGGTACACCGACTGGCTGTTCGCTTCTTCCATCCGATTAGATTCCCGGATTGTCCCGGTTTCCTATCCTTTTTCGCGGTTCTTCTGCGATGTCGAGCGGCTTGAGAACGATCCGTTGGAGGAGAAGGGGATTGTCTATACGCGATTTGGTACGCTGAACAGGTGTATATCGGATGCTGAGAAGCAGTTCGCCCTCGAGAGTTACCACGAGCATCGGCGGCGGCTGGTTCAGGCATTGACACCGGGAGCCTTGCTCGTCGATTGCCATTCTTTCCCCGCCGACCTTTCCGATACGGACATCTGCATCGGTGTCAACGATGACTGGAGCCGCCCCGATGACAACCTGATTGACAGGGTTGTATCTCATTTCTGCTCTAAGGGATATTCTGTCGGTCTGAATGAACCTTATTCCAATTCCGTTTCACCGGAGACGGGGTTCCGGTATGGTTCGCTTATGATCGAGGTCAATAAACGGGTATTTCTCCGCGGTTTTCAAGAGTTGGATTTGTCCAAGGCCGGGGCTCTTCGGGAATGTATAGAAGGGTGTATAGTGGATTTGCTCACCGTCAACCCTTCAAGTGGCACAAATATTCATTGCGGGATACGATATTTCTAAGATAATCTTTATATTTGTAAGCGAACCATTGTCGTCCATGATAGCTCAGTGTCACTATTTTTGCTAATAACTATCCCAATATTATGACTCCGCATTTTGTCACGAAGCTTAAAGGCATGTTTAGTAAGATGAAACCCGTCATTAGCGGTATTTCGCCATATTTATCCATCTTTGCTATTATTCTTTCCTTAGTAATCCTATTTGTTTTATTTGATATTCATTCGGAACTCAAGGACATTCGCTCTGAAATAGATTATGCCGAGTATTCTATTGTTAGTGAAGTAGAGAGTGCAATTGACAGTTATTTCTAATAGTCTTCGATTATGTCGATTGTCACTAATAGGTGGTATATGGTACGCTTGTCTCGGTTTTTCTTGATCATATTAATTGCTCTTTTTCCCGGATGTAGTGCAAATAGGGTTGATGTCTCTATTAATTCTATTACAGTAGATATTCAAGATGTTTTTTTCCGTGGAATTCAGCCTGATATTGAATACTCAATGCTACGGACCATTTTGGGAGAACCTATGGAGTTTTTAGATATACCGGGAGATTATGACGAGAGAGAGCACAGTCCGATTTATTACTTTAGCGAAGGAAAGATAATTTGTCATTGGGGAGGTGACGAGGATGAATTAATTGGGATGGTTGAGTATATTCCGTACAATTCCTATCCGTTGTATTTGACAAGTCTTTTCTCCGGACAACTTTCAGATTATAGTGTTATGCCTTCCACCAAGGCCGTCAGAGTGTTTTGTAATGATGTGTTGTATTATAGGCTTTTGGTTGAGAATTCTCGTATAACAAGTATCGAGTATTGGATGGCAAAGCGAAGCTTTTTGAATGTCGCTTATTGAGTTGTGGGAATCCCTGCAACGGTTGCCAATCTGGAAATCTGCGGTTGTACTGCCTCTTGGCACAGTCTAAAATTATCTTTGCCTCCTGAGTATTAGCAGATGCTGACTATAGAAGATATCCTTCAGCGGATCAACCAGTGCAAGCCCCTCATCAAGAATTGGGAGGCGATGGAGGGTATCGATTTCAATTATCGTGATGTGCGGATTGATGGACTCCTGGTTGACAGACAGGCCGATGAGAGGAATGAGAAGTGGGAGATCTCGTTGCTGACAACGATGACCACTCATATTAATGGTGAAGGGCGCGACGCTTATACCGTTCGCTGGCGTTTCAAGGATCTATGGGGGAACCTCGCCTTCTTCTCTTTCCGGGGATACAAGTTGAGGGGGTCCTTGTTCCTCACTTATATCGACTATGGAGACTTTGCCATTGTCGGCTTTTCCATTGTGCAATCAGACGGCACGCCCATTTTCAAGTTCAATGAGCCGGATGAAGTGTCTGTCATTTCCGTCGACAAGTTATCTCATCAAACACTAAAGGATTTATACCCGGAAGATTATGCATAGTATAGAAGACATTTATGCTATTATTCATGCGGCTGAAAAGCACGAGGCGAATGGTGAGTATCTGCTTGCCTACCAGACTTATATGATGGCTGTTAATGCGGTTGACAACGATGACGACAGCTTTCCTTTTGCCGGAATCAATCCTGCCCCTTATGATGCCGCACAGTATTATGCCAACCGTTGCTGTGAAAGGCTATGGAACTGTTTATCCGCGGAAGAAAAAGCGATTGCAAGTCGCCAATGATATTTGACTATGAACAGTAACTCGTACCTGTGGCTAAAAAGAGGGCTAGCCTTTGCTGGGCTGATTGCCTTCGATGTATATGCTTTTCTCCCGTCATCCGACTCCTCTGAACGGTCGTCATTTGTCTGGCTTATTGTATTCGGGGCGGTTGCTGGATATTTGATTTATCGGCTCATTGACCATAAAAACGATAGTGGCCAGCAAGACGAGGATTTAAATAGAGCACTACATTGGGTTGCCATCATAGCCGGCGCCTTGTTTTTCGTTCTTAGTGCTGTTCTGTCATTTACATCATGGGGGAATACAATCGGGATGATAGCCATTCTTGTCGTCATTGATCTCGTAGCTGTATATTACATTCTGACAAGGATTAATTGAGTTGACCGTCCCTGCATATTCTCGTTTCTGCTACGCCAGACTTGTATCGCCCGAAATCACTTTTTTAGCCATATGAACAAGTACTACAGACATTTCAAAGGGAACATCTATAAATTAGTGGGAATCGCCAAAGACAGTGAAACCCTGAAAGAGATGGTCGTTTATCAGGCCATGTATGGTGAAGGACAGTTGTGGATTAGGCCAAAGGAGGAGTTCTTCGGGAAGGTGGAACGTGATGGTATGGAGATGAATCGGTTTAAGGAGATAAGCGGCAAAGGAATGTTCCCGATTATTGATTATACGGGTCAGAAGCTTCCTCTAACATTAGGAGAGTTCTCAAGAGGAGTTAGGGCGATGATTACTCTTTTGCAAAAGCGTCAAATCGTGCCTTGGGGATTCTTCCAGGGATTGCAGAGTGACGATGAACTGGAAGAGGAAGCCCTTCAAAGAATTAATGATTATCAAGAAGGGGAAGACCTTCAAGGCATCTTCCATTTGATTCAGACGTGGGGGGGAAGTACTGGGCGTGGTGTGTATGTACGTGGGAATGGCTTTGATTGGTCTGTTATTGAACCCGCCTATAGGGAGTTGGTCGAATCTTGTCTAAGTGTCCGGGCCATAACTGAGGACAGTATCGCTTTCCTGTCGTCTGCTGTCAAAGGCTTTAATCAAAAGATTCGGCATATGGGAGTCTCGTTTATTACCAAGCATACACGATTCTGGCTTCATAAGAGTCTGGGGGAACAGAATGCCTTGCCCATCTATGATAACATTATGGCAAACTATGTTTTAGGAAAGGATTCGGCCCTTTGTAAAGATCTAGCTGAATACTGGACCGTAATGGTTAACGAAGCTCAACGGCATCAGGTCGGTCTTGTCCCCTTCGAACGTCAACTTTTCCGGTATTTCATCTCTTCTCGGATGATGTATAAAGGGTTTTCATTTAAGTACTACCATGGGGAACAGAAGAATCCCTTCGAAAAGAAGAAAGAAAACGCGGCGACGTGGTGGTTTGGAGAGAAGTTGTTTTATGAGTCTATTTCAAGGGAAGATGGAGACAGGTTCATCAAAAGAATAACGAGAGATTATGATGATGCCTTATCCCATAATATCCTCAAGGGAAAACTCCTAGATCGATCAATCCCAAAGAAGGACCGTATTCTTCTTTTTTATCTGGACCTTTGGCATGGGAAATGGTTCCCTTATGACAACCTTGATGAGATAAGAAACCACTAGATACAGTTATTTGGCACCGGCATACATTGAAAGCCGGTGTTGCTCGAAAATACGATACGAGACTATTAATTTACACAATACGATGATTAATTGATTCCTTTTGCTAGCCTATGATAAAATGCCCCTGACTCCAGGGAGAGGGCATTTGGGGGCGAAATAGGGTATGCTCTCGCTCAAACACAAATAATCCGAAATGGCCATTGGGTGCCATGTAGATCATGATTTCAGGATATCGATAGCAGGCGGATGTTACCTTTTTAAATACAATAAGGTAGGCTTCCGCTCAAGCTTCAAACCGAATTCTTTGAGACAATTTTGGGACAATTATATGCAAAAACCCCGCTGGAAATATCTCCAACGGGGTTTTCTCGTGACTCCAACAGGCCCCCAACTTCGCAAGCATTTGCAATCTTGATAAAATCTATTATATTTGCAAATCAGATAGTTGCGATAGTGAGTTCTTGTTAAATTGCGACTTGATTTTACTGAATTGCAAATC
>JAEEGL011685244.1_pt1 | contig 10082 bp, 10 predicted proteins | sample 9134231 | NCBI WGS metagenome assembly JAEEGL01 (sample SAMN16246548, study PRJNA631951) | gut metagenome | biome: gut microbiome; feature: rumen; material: fiber-attached | host: Bos | place: Iran: Karaj | collected 2018-10 | reverse complement strand
CGTCAGCCGCCGGGGTGGGGGATCCCCCGTAAAGAATTCCTATTTCACCCGGTTCGCAAGAACCGGATTTCACCGCCAAAGGCGATTTCACCGCCAAAGGCGATTTCGCCGCGAAAGCGATTTCACTCGTCGGCGTTGCCGACGAATTTCACTGCGGTGCTAATAGCCGGGGTGGGGTATCCCATGTAAAAAGAAACGTTACGAGGAATATACCTCATATATATAGACGCAAAAAAACGGTGAAAAGTTACAGCGATCGCGCGGAATTTACAAAAAATTAAATTATTAAGAATTATTAAGAGTTATTAAGGCATCTTAATAATTTTTAATTTTTTTACGGTTGAAATCATAAGGGTTATCGTATAGAATATGATATATATTATTATTTTGAAAGGAATTTCGAAAATGGCTATCATTGACGAAATCAAAGAAGCCGAAAAGAAGGCGCAGAAGATCAAAGACGACGCCAAAGCGGCGGCAAGAGCCGACGCGGAAACGATCGAGACCGAAGCCCTCTCCGAAGCGGCGGCACGCAAGAAGGCCGCGCGCGAAGAAGCCGACGCTCTCATAAGCAGCGCCGGAGCCGAGGCGGAAGAAGCGCGCAAAGCCGCAAGATCGGATTCCGACGCCGAATGCTCCGCGATAAGAGCGCAGGGCGAGGCAAAGATCGGCGCGGCCGCGGATTCGATCTTCGAAAGGGCGATCCGCTTATGATCGTTACGATGAAAAAAGCCGTCGTCGCGTTTTTGCCGGAAGATATCGAAAAGATAACCGAGGCTCTTCAGAGCACCGGCGAATTCATGCCGATAGCTACCGAAACGTCTTCGGCGGTGAAAACGGTGTCCGCTCCGGCTCTTGACGAAGAGGCGGCGACAGCGCTTTCGGCGTACGGCAAATACCGCAAAAAAGGCGGGCTTCTGACTCCGGCTCCCGAATACTCCGAAGAAGAGTTCAAAAAAGAGCGGGAGGACGTAAAAAAGACGGTCATAAAGGCGATAGAGCTGAACGAACAGCTCGAATCCGCCGATAACGGACTGAAACGCTCCGCGGACGAGCTGAAAGAACTTGAACCGTTTCTTTCCCTGACGGAAAACGCGGAAGAGCTTTCGGATACCAAGTACACTCTCGTGCTTCTCGGCCGCATACCTTATTCCGAAAAGAACGGCGAGAATCCGCTCGACACGGTATCCGCGGAATACGGGCTGAAATACGAGGCGTTTTACGACGCCGGCGGTATGCGTTACTTCTATATGCCGGTGTTCAGAGAGGACGCGGAACCGGTCAGATCGGCGCTTGACGCCGCGGGGTTCGAGCCTTTGCAGCTTCCGTACAAGACCGGCACCGCGAAGAAAAAACAGGCGGAGATCAAAAACAAGATATCACGCCTCGAATTCATCAAAGAATCGGTCGGCAAAGAGCTTGAAGAAGAATCTCAGAACGCTGAATCCGTGGAGCTTTTCTACGACGTTGAAAAAGCGAAGTCGGATCGGAACGAAATCCCCGCGGACAAGACCGAATCGACCGTGATACTGACAGGCTGGGTAAGATCCGACAGGACTGATAAGATCGAAGCGGCTCTCTCCGACGCGTCGGAGCTTTACAGTCTGAGCTTCGAAGATCCCGGCGAGGACGAACAGCCGCCCTCGGTCACCAAAGACCCGTACCTGATCGATCAGTGCTCCGCGATAACCGACGCGTTTTCTCCGCCGGGCAGCGACGATATAGACCCCAACCCGTTCATGGGTCCGTGGTACTATTTTCTGTTCGGTATGATGATAGCGGACGTCGGCTACGGCGCTCTCACGGCGATTTTGATGTTCATCTACAAGAAACTCAAAAAGCCGACCGGCACCTCGGGCAAAATGGTCAACGTTATGCTGTACGCAAGCGTGCCGGCGATATTCTGGGGAGTTATGTACGGCTCGTATTTCGGGCAGACGTGGAACCCCGTTCTGTTCAACCCTCTCGACAACATTCTTGCGGCGCTTGCGCTGTCAATGATCGTCGGCGTGCTCCATATGTTTACGGGCATGGGGATAAAAGCGTATAAAAACATACGCGCGGGCAAAGTGATCGCGGCGATAGCGGACCAGTTATCCTGGATGCTCATAATCACCGGCGCGGGACTGCTCTTTCTGCCGCAGACCAGAACGGCGGCGTACTGCATCGCAGGCGCGGGCGTGCTTCTGCTCGTGATATTCGGAGGGTACGCGAAAAAGAGCGTGTTCGGCAAAATAACCGGCGGCGTGACCTCGCTTTACGGCGTGACGAGCTACGTTTCGGACATTCTGTCGTATCTGCGAATATTCGCGCTTGCGCTCGCGTCCGGTCTGATAGGCATGGTAATGAACACGATAGCGGGTATGGTATCGGGCGCGATACCGGTACCGGTACTGAATATCGTCGTATCTTTACCGATCTATATACTCGGTCACGGTATCAATATCGCGTTGAGCCTTCTGAGCGCGTACGTTCATACCGGCAGACTTCAGTATATCGAATTCTTCGGAAAATTCTATGACGGCGGCGGCGTCAAATTTACCCCGCTGGAGAGAAACAATAAATACACGCGCATTATTAAAGAAAAAACAAAATAATTTATAAATCTGAAAGGAATCAAAAATCATGGGTGCAGTATATGCCGTAATCGGCGCCGCGTTGGCGGCAACTTTGGCAGGTATAGGTTCTTCTTACGGTGTTCAGGCGGCCGGTAAAGCCGCGGCGGGCGTAACGAGCGAAAAGCCGGAACTTTTCAGCAAGCTGTTCATTTTACAGCTCCTCCCCGCTACACAGGGTATCTACGGACTTATCAGCGCGATCATCATACTTATCAAAGCCGGGATCATCGGCGGCGGATATCAGAATCTCACCCCCGAAATGGGCAAGATCTATCTGTTCGCTTCTCTTCCCATAGCGCTCGTCGGTCTTCTCTCCGGTATTTATCAGGGCAAGACTGCGGCGGCGGCGATACTTATGACGTCGAAACAGCCCGATTCGCAGACAAAAGGCATACAGATGACCGCGGTCGTCGAGACCTACGCGATATTCGCTCTCGTTGCGACGATCATCATCGTTCTTATGGTCTGATAAAGGAAAGGCAGTAACGTAATGTCATCTCAGGCATTGATAGACAAAATAATCCGCACAGCCGAAGGCGAGGCGGAGCTCATCACCGACGAGATATTAAAACGCGCCGGCGAATCGGAGCGCATAATACTCGGCAAAGCCGACGCGGAATGCGCGGATATACGCAAAGCAGCTGAAGAAAAAGCCGCTCAGATAAAGCGTACGTCCGCTCTGCTCTCCGAGCTCGACGCGCGTAAAGCGGCGCTGCGTGCAAAGCGCGAGGTCATGGACCGCGCGTACGGCGAGGCGTTCGACCGTCTCGTATCGCTTGATACGGATAAGCGCATACCGTTCATACGCTCCCTGATACTCAGATACGCGCCCGACTCCGTGATAACGTTAACGCTCACGGAGGTCGACAGACGCTACTTTGACGAAGCGTCGGTCAGATCGATCGAAAAAGAGCTTGCAGATAAATTCGGAAAGACCTCGCGCATAACCGTATCGGATAAGCCGGCGAAATTCAAAGGCGGCGTTTTCATGGAAAGCGCGGTATCCGACGTCGACGCTTCTTTTGAAGCGCTGTTCGAGGAGCTGCGCCGCGGTACGGAGGCTGAGGTCAGCCGTATCCTCTTCGATTGAGGTAATTTATGTTTGATTATTCATATAACGTCGCGCGCATAGCCGCACTCGAATCGAAGCTGATAACCAAAGAAACGCTTTCGCGTCTCAACGCTTCATCGGAGGAAGACGCGGTAAAGCAGATATCGGCGCTCGGGTACGGCGATCCGTCGGCGAAAACCTGCGTTGAGCTTGTCGGAGCGGAACTTTCCGGACTGCGGTCGTTCATCTTCTCGGCTCTGCCGGACGAGCAGGCGAAAATTCTGATTTTGCCTTACGACTGTCACAATCTGAAAGTGCTTCTCAAGAGCTGTGTGATCGGCAAGGAGCCGTCCGGTATGCTTTACGACAATACGGCGTTCGACACGGAGGTCGCGGCGGCGTGCTGCCGCGGCGGCGAGTTCTCGCTTCTCTCCGACGGCATTGCCGGGGTACTCAACCCGGCTTACGATTCGGGGCAGCTCGCGGTACCGCTCGGCATAAGCACGAAATGCGATCTCGCGTTTTATAAAGAGATAGCCGCTTACGCCGCAAAAGCGCCGAAGCTCATTCGCAAATACGTGAAATACGAGGCTGACCATACGAATTACATCTCGTATCTGCGCGCGTTCTCGACGGGCCTGCCCGCCGATACTTTCAGAAAAATGCTTCTGCCCGGCGGTTTCATACCCGAGAGCGTTTTTGCCGCGTGCTACGAGGCCAAGCCGGAAAGCGTGCGTCCCTATACGTTCGGATACGAAACGCACTACGGCATAGTAAAAGCCGAAGAGGCGGCGAAGAATTCGATAAACGCAGCTTCCGACGCGCTCGACGCGGCGACCGAAGCTCTGCTCGAATACGAAAAATACGAGATAAATTCGCCCGTGCCGGTATTTCTCTACTACAAGAAAAAAATACGCGAAGCGCGTCTTATAAGAACGTACTTCACGGAATCGGAGGCTTTATGGAAAAGAAGATAAAAGCCGCCGTCATAGGCGATAAGAGCCGCGTGGCGATGTACGCCGCCGCCGGAGTCGCGGTATTCCACGCGACCGAACGGCACGACGTGCTGAAGCTCATACCGGAGCTCGATTCGGACGGTTACGGGATCATATTCATATCCGAGCCGATCTACGCCGAATGCGAGGACGGGCTCAAAAAATACACCGCCGTACCTTATCCGATCATAATCCCCGTGCCGGACGAGAATTCCGACGGGTCTTATTCGAAGCGGCGTATTGCCGAAAACGTCAAAAAGGCGATCGGCAGCGATATAATCTGAAATCATTGATTTGGAGATAATTATGGACAGAACAGAAATGACAGGGACCGTTATAAAAGTATCCGGACCGCTGATCACGGCTTCGGGTATGGGCAGCGTCCATATGTACGACGTCGTGCGCGTCGGCGAAAAGCGGCTTATAGGCGAGATAATCGAGCTGCGCTCCGACGTGGCGTCGATACAGGTTTACGAAGATACCGCCGGTATCGGCGCGGGCGACCCGGTATATCTGACGGATATGCCGCTTTCAGCCGAGCTCGGACCGGGGCTTATAGAATCCATATTCGACGGCATCGAGCGCCCGCTCGACGCGCTTTATAAGATTTGGGGCGACAGGATAGAGCGCGGCGTTTCCGTCCCTTCGCTCAACCGCGAAAAGAAATGGAGATTCGAACCGACGGCTGAGGTCGGATCGTTCGTCACCGGCGGCGACATACTCGGCGCCGTGCAGGAGACCGAGGCCGTAAGACATTACATCATGGTCCCGCCCGGCAAATCAGGCACGCTCACGTGGCTTTTCGACGGTGAGGCGACCGTCGTCGATCCGATAGCGAAGATACAGAACGAAGACGGTACGGAGACGACGCTGTCGATGCTCCAGCACTGGCCGGTACGCCGCGGCAGACCGGTCGGCAAAAAACTCTCGCCCGACGAACCGATGATAACCGGTCAGCGCAGTATAGACACGCTGTTTCCGATATCAAAGGGCGGTATAGCCGCCGTGCCGGGTCCTTTCGGCTCGGGCAAGACGGTAGTGCAGCACCAGCTCGCGAAATGGTCGGACGCAGACCTCGTCGTATACATAGGCTGCGGCGAACGCGGCAATGAAATGACCGACGTTTTAAACGAGTTCCCCGAGCTCGTCGACCCCAAAACGGGGCTTTCGCTGATGAAGCGTACCGTTCTTATAGCGAACACGTCCGATATGCCGGTCGCTGCGCGTGAAGCGTCGATATACACCGGCATAACGATAGCCGAATATTTCAGAGACATGGGATATAAAGTCGCGATAATCGCCGACTCCACGTCGCGCTGGGCGGAGGCTCTGCGCGAAATGTCGGGACGTCTTGAAGAGATGCCCGGCGAAGAAGGCTACCCGGCTTACCTTTCGTCGCGCCTCGCGGAATTCTACGAGCGCGCCGGCTTTGTAAAATGTCTCGGCAGTGAAGAAAGATACGGCGCGGTATCGGCGATAGGCGCGGTATCGCCTCCCGGCGGCGACACGTCGGAGCCGGTATCGCAGGCGACTCTGCGTATAGTCAAGGTGTTCTGGGGTCTTTCTTCGGAGCTTGCTTACAAACGCCACTTCCCCGCCATCGACTGGCTGAAGAGCTATTCGCTTTACGAGGCGAAAATGGCTGAATATTACGTAAAGAACATCTCTCCCGACTGGCCGAAGCTCGTCGCCGACACGAAAGCGCTTCTGCAGGAAGAGGCGGAGCTGAACGAGATCGTACAGCTCGTCGGTATCGACGCGCTCTCGCCTAAAGACAGACTGACCCTCGCGGCCGCTCAGATGATCCGCGAGGACTATCTGCAGCAGGACGCGATGGATCCCACGGACAGCTATACCTCGCCGAGAAAACAGTATCTCATGCTCTCGACGATACACGCCTGGCACGAAGCCGGCAAAAACGCCCTGCAGACCGGCGTACCTTACGAAAAGATAGAGTCTATGAAGGTCTGCGAGCGTATCGCAAGAATGAAATACACGGGCGAAGAAGAAAAAGAAGAGGTCTTCGCCTCGATAAGCGACGACTGCGACAGACAGTTCACCGAAATGATCGAGGAGGCCGCGGCAGATGAATAAGGAATACAAGACCATAAAAGAGATAGTCGGACCGCTCATGCTCGTTGAAAACGTGCAGGGCGCGACTTACGACGAGCTCGTCGAGATAATAGAACACGACGGGTCGAAGCGCTACGGCAAGGTGCTTGAAATAAACAAAGACAAAGCCCTTGTTCAGCTGTTCGAACCGTCGGAAGGCTTGCGGATGTCCGACTCGCGCGCAAAATTTCTCGGTCACGGCGTACAGCTCGGCGTTTCGGGCGATATGCTCGGCAGAGTTTTCGACGGGATGGGCAACCCGATAGATGGCGGCGATCAGATAATCGCCGAAGCTTACATGGATATAAACGGTCTGCCGATGAACCCGGCGGCGAGAGACTTTCCGGCAGAGTTCATACAGACCGGCGTATCGGCGATAGACGGACTCAACACGCTCGTAAGAGGGCAGAAGCTGCCCGTTTTCTCGGGTTCGGGTCTTCCGCACGCGGAGCTCGCCGCGCAGATCGCGCGTCAGGCGAAGGTGCGCGGAACGAACGACAAATTCGCCGTCGTTTTCGCCGCGATAGGCATCACGTTTGAAGAATCCGAATTCTTCATCCGCGACTTCGAGCGCACGGGCGCGATCGAGCGCTCGGTAATGTTCATCAACCTCGCGAACGACCCCGCGGTCGAGCGTATCTCGACGCCGCGTATGGCGATAACCTGCGCCGAGTACCTCGCTTATGAGCTCGGCATGCACGTTCTCGTCATAATGAGCGATATAACCAACTACGCAGAGGCTCTGCGCGAGATATCGGCGGCGAGAAAAGAAGTTCCCGGCAGACGCGGCTACCCCGGCTACCTTTACACCGACCTTGCGACGATGTACGAACGCGCCGGCAGACTCAAAGGCAAACCCGGTTCGATAACGCAGATACCGATACTGACGATGCCCGAAGACGACAAGACTCACCCGATACCCGACCTTACCGGCTACATAACCGAAGGTCAGATAATACTTTCGCGCGAGCTTTACAGAAAAGGCGTCAAACCGCCGATCGACGTTCTGCCGTCGCTTTCGAGACTTAAAACGAAGGGCATAGGACCGGGTAAGACGAGAGAAGATCACGCGAACACGATGAACCAGCTCTTCGCGGCGTACGCGAGAGGCAAGGACGCGCGCGAGCTGTCGACGATACTCGGCGAATCGGCGTTATCCGACGTCGATAAGATCTACGCGAAATTCGCGGAAGAGTTTGAACAGAAATACGTTTCGCAGGGTTACGATACGGACAGATCGATCGAAGACACGCTCGCCGTCGGCTGGCAGCTGCTTTCGATGCTGCCGAGAACGGAGCTGAAGCGTATCAAAGAAGAATATATTGAGAAATATCTCCCGAAGGACGAGACCCGTAAATAACGGAGGGACTTATGGCAAAACAGATAAATCCGACCAGAATGGAGCTGACGCGGCTCAAACGCCGCCTCAAAACGGCTTCACGCGGTCACAAGCTGCTCAAAGACAAGCAAAACGGCATGACGAAGCAGTTCATGGAGCAGATACGCAGAAACAGAACTCTGCGCGAGCAGGTCGAAGCGGCGCTCGCCGCCGCTTCCGGTCAGTTCCGCGCCGCGTCGTCGTCCATGGGCGAGCCGGAGCTTTACGAAGCGCTGATGCTGCCCGCGGGCGAAGTCGGCATAACCGGCGGCGTGAACAACGTTATGAGCGTGCAGACGCCGAAACTGACCTCCGACGGGGGACTTTCCGGTACTCTGCCTTACAGCTTCGCCGGCACGAGCCCGGAGCTCGATTCCGCCGTACTGTCGATGACGCGCCTGTTCCCCCTGCTGTGCGAGCTGGCGGAATGCGAGAAGACGTGCGATATGCTCGCCGCGGAGATAGAAAAGACGCGCAGAAGAGTCAACGCTCTCGAGCACGTAATGATACCCGATATGGAAAAGAACATCAAGTTCATAACGATGAAGCTTGAAGACAACGAGCGGCAGAACATAACGCGGCTCATGAAAGTAAAAACAGTCATAAACGACAGATAAGGACGTGGCAAAATGAAAGGCAAATTTGAAAAAATAACGAAGATAATCCCCGAAAACTGCGACGGCATACTGCTGACGAGCGAAGTCAACCAGTTTTACGCCTGCGATTTTCCGTTCACCGACGGTTACGTTCTCGTGACAAGAGACAAGACGTATCTCATATCCGACCCGCGCTACTACGAAGCGTCGCTCGCTTCGGAAGGCGTCGAGAAGGTCGAACTGAAGCGCGGCGTGCTTGAAGAGCTGTTCTCTTCACTTCAGATAAAAGCGCTCGCTTACGAAGATCATGAGATGACCGTCGCGGATCTTCGCCGGCTCGAAGGCAGGTTCCCGGATATAAGATTCGACCCGATAGGCAACGCTCTGTCGGATCTGCGCGAATACAAGGATGAGGACGAGCTTGAAAAGATAAAAACGGCGCAGAGCATCGCCGACAAGGCTTTCGAACACATCCTCGGCTTCATCAGCACCGACCGCACCGAAAAGGAAGTCGCGCTCGAGCTTGAATTCTTTATGAGATCTCACGGAGCCGAAAACGTTTCGTTTGAAACGATAGCCGTAAGCGGTCAGGCTACTTCTCTGCCGCACGGCGTGCCGAGAGACGTTAAGGTGAACAAGGGCTTTCTCACGATGGATTTCGGCTGCAAATATCACGGCTACTGCTCGGATATGACGAGAACGGTCGTCGTCGGCAAAGCGACCGAAGAGATGAAAAAACTGTATAACACGGTACTGAAAGCGCAGACGGCGGCGATAGAAGCGACGGCGCACGGTATGAAGTGCAGCGACCTTGACAAGATCGCGAGAGATATAATCGACGCTGTGCCGGAATACAAAGGAGCTTTCAGCCACAGTCTCGGCCACGGCGTGGGACTTTATATCCACGAAATGCCGGGCGTAAGCTCTTATAACGACGGCAAAGTTTTGCAGACCGGCCACGTCATAACGATCGAACCGGGCATCTATCTGTTCGGCAAATACGGCTGCAGAATAGAAGATATGATGGTATTTCATAAGGACGGATGCGAAAATATCACCCATTCGAGAAAAGAACTTATCGAAATTTAGAATTTTTTTCCGAAAAGGTCTTGAAAATATCGGAGAAATAGTGTATTATATATTCAGTTATACGATTTTATTTTGGAGGATACCATTATGTTAATGGCAGGAGATTTCAGAAACGGCAAAACTTTCGAGCTTGACGGTCAGGTAATGCAGGTCGTCGAGTTCCAGCACGTAAAGCCCGGCAAAGGCGCGGCTTTCGTCAGAACGAAAATGAAAAACGTCATCACGGGCGCCGTGATCGAACGT
>JAEEGL010343773.1_pt1 | contig 10082 bp, 8 predicted proteins | sample 9134231 | NCBI WGS metagenome assembly JAEEGL01 (sample SAMN16246548, study PRJNA631951) | gut metagenome | biome: gut microbiome; feature: rumen; material: fiber-attached | host: Bos | place: Iran: Karaj | collected 2018-10 | reverse complement strand
GCCCAGAATTTCTGGACTGTCCTTCTGGATATTGTTGCCGTGAACGCGGCATACTATCTGACACTGCTGCTGCGTTTTTACATGAACGGAGAATTCAGGGAAGTTGCCAGTAATTCCTACATGCCGGCCTTTGAACGTTTCGCGCCTTTCTATACAGTGCTCGCAATCCTGGTGTTTGCATTGTTCCGGCTGTACGGGGGCATGTGGCAGTTTGCCGGCATCAACGATATGAACCGGATTCTCGGCGCCAACGCGGTGACAACAGTGATCCAGATCCTCGGGACCTGGCTGGTTTTCCCGCCGCTGGAGCATCCGCGGATGCCGCTGACCTATTATCTGATCGGCGCGCTGCTTCAGTTCCTTTTTATCACCATGATCCGGTTTGGCTACCGGATTCTGCTGGTGGAAAAACGAAAGGTGGCAGGACGGAAGGTTTCTGTCATTCCCGCCCTGGTCGTCGGCGCCGGGGAAACGGCCCGGAAAGCCATTGCCCATATGGAGGACACCCCTTACCGGGCCATCGCGGCTGTGGACGAAAAGAGCGCCGGAAAGACCCTGAACGGTGTGCCGGTCGTGGCAAAATACGAGGCGGTGCTTCCTTCCGTGAAAGCGGTCTTTATCGCGGACCGGAAACTGGACGCGGAGAAACGGAAGGAAATCCGGGACAGATGCGAGGCGGAAGGGATCGAGGTGCAGGACTACACCGGAGCGCTCGCCAATCTGAGCGGCCGGCTGCCGGTCGCATCCCTGCTTGAAATGGCCCGGGGACCGGTCGTCCTGGTTACGGACGGAACAGAAAATGAGTACCCGGACGGGGAGGAAGCGCTGAAATCGCTGCAGGAGCATGTTGAAGTGGAGGAGATCCGGGGAGCGAAGATCTTCCTGAGGAAACCTTCGTCCGCCGCGTACGCGGGGTACGATGCCTGGGCTGAAAAGCATAAGGAAGATACCGGGGAGGAAGTCAGTTTCTTCTGAGACAGCGGGCAGACAGAAAACAGTTTTACGGAGAATAGAATGCTATGGATATAAGAACGGATCCCCGGTTCAGAGGCATTAAACCGTTCACGAACCGGGTTTGGCTTTCTTCACCGACCATGCACGGGGATGAACAGCGCTGGGTGGACGACGCCATCGCCACCAACTGGGTCAGTACCGTCGGACGGAACATTGACGAAACAGAGAAGGCCCTCGCGGAGATGATCGGGGTACAGTACGCGGTCGGGCTTTCCGCCGGAACGGCAGCGCTGCATCTGGCCACAAAGCTGGCCGGAGAAAGGCTGTACGGACGCGCAAAGCCGAACGCGGGAACGCTGGCCGGCCATAAAGTGTTCTGTTCGGACGTTACGTTTGACGCTTCCGTCAATCCGGTGGCGTATGAGGACGGCGAAGCAGTCTTTATCGATACGGAACGGGACACCTGGAACATGGATCCGGACGCGCTGAAAGAAGCCTTCCGCCGGTTTCCCGAGGTAAAGCTGATTGTGCTGGCGCACCTGTACGGCACTCCCGGAAAGATGGAAGAGATCCGGGCGATCGCGGACGCGCACGGCGCGCTGATTATCGAAGATGCCGCAGAATCCCTGGGAGCCCTGTACAGAATGAAAGGCCGCTGGGTTGAAACCGGCGCAATCGGGGACTACAACTGCATTTCCTTCAACGGCAACAAGATTATTACCGGATCTTCCGGCGGGATGTTCCTGACAGACCGAAAAGAGGACGCGGACAAGGTCCGGAAATGGTCCACCCAGAGCCGGGAACCGGCGCCCTGGTATCAGCATGAGGAAATCGGATACAATTACCGGATGTCAAACCTGATCGCGGGGGTGATCCGGGGGCAGATTCCGTTCCTGAACGCGCACATTGAGCAGAAAAAAGCAATCTACGAGCGCTATAAAGCGGGACTGAAAGACCTTCCGGTGACGATGAACCCGTTTGACGCAAAGAAATCCATTCCGAATTACTGGCTGTCCTGCATGCTGATTGATGAAAAGGCGATGGCTCCCCATACCCGGGGGGAGCTGGAAGAGAAGTGGAGCCATGCGAAGGGAAAAAGCAGCCCCGGAGAAATCCTGGCGGCGCTTGCGGCCTTCCGGGCGGGAGGGCGGCGGGGCTGGAGGACGATGCATATGCAGCCCATCTACCGGGATCCTGTGTTTGGCGGAGAGAAGGACGTAGGGGCGGATCTGTTCCGGCGGGGGCTCTGCCTGCCCAGCGACAACAAGATGACGCCGGAAGAGCAGGAGATTATTATCGATATCATTCACAGGTGCTTCAGATAGAGACAGTCAGATTTCCGTTTCCCAATCAAACTGGCGGAGATATTTGCAGATGCTGATTCGAAAACGCGGTTTTTATGAGAAATATGTCAAGCGGCTGCTTGACATCCTGTGCGCTTTGCTGGCGCTCGTCGTTTTCTCCTGGCTTTATCTCATCATCGCGGCAGTCGTCCGGATCAAGATGGGATCTCCGGTGCTGTTCAGGCAGCCGAGGCCCGGCCTGATCGATCCGGAGACCGGCCGGGAAAGGATCTTCCGGATGCATAAGTTCCGGACCATGGCGGAGCAGGACGACGAGATGGGAGATCCCCTTCCGGACGACCAGAGGCTTACTTCTTTCGGAAGGATGCTGCGGGCAACCAGCCTGGACGAGCTGCCGGAGGCGCTCAGTATCCTGAAGGGGGATATGTCGGTTGTAGGGCCGCGTCCGATGCTCGTGCGGGATATGGTGTTTATGAATGACCGGATCCGGATGCGTCATACGGCCAAACCGGGCCTGACCGGACTGGCGCAGGTAAACGGCAGGAACGCGATTCCGTGGGAACAAAAGTATGAATGGGATCTGAAATACATTGAGAAAGTGACGTTTTTCGGAGACCTGAAGATTATCGGACGAACCGTTCTGAAGGTTTTCGGAAAAGGAGAGAGCAGCAAGGAACTGGATGTGACAGATGATTACGGAGACGCGCTGCTGAAGGCCGGGAAAATAACCCGTGATGAATACGATGAAGGACAGGCGCGCGCCAAAGAACTGATCCGGGAGTATGAAAAGAAGGAGCACGCGCCGCATGGGAAATGAATTCTCCGTTCTGATGCTGGTGTACAGCGGAGACCGGCCGGAGCATTTTGACGCTGCCCTGCGGAGCATTGCCGCCCAGACACTTCCTCCCGCGGAGATTGTCCTGGTAGTGGACGGCCCGGTTCCGGAAGAGACGGAGAAGATCATCCGGAAATATGAAGAGGAGCCGGCATTCTCCGCCATTGCGTTCCGGGTGATCCGCTCGGAAAAGAATCTTGGATGCGGAGGCGCCAAACGTCTCGGCTTCCGGGAGTGCAGCCGGCCGCTGATTGCCATGATGGATGCGGACGATCTTTCCGTTCCGGACCGGTTTGAAAAACAGATGCAGTATTTCGCGGAACATCCGGATGTCTCGGCTGCCGGCGGCTGGATTACGGAATTTGTTTCCGCGGAGGATCCGACGGATATTTCCCGGAGAGCCGGAAGCAGAACCGTTCCGGAAACGGACGCGGAAATCAGGGATTACCTCCGGAAGCGCTGCCCGATGAACCATGTGACCGTCATGGTCCGGAAGGACGCCATTGAGGCAGCCGGCGGGTATCTGGACGACTATTACCAGAATGAGGATTACTATCTCTGGATCCGGCTGGCTGCGGCCGGCGGGAAATTCGGGAATCTGCAAAGCAATCTGGTGAACGTCCGGGTCGGGCAGGAAATGTACCGGCGCCGCGGCGGACTGCGGTACTTTGAAAGTGAAGCCGGACTGCAGAAACTGATGCTGCAGAAGAAGATGATCAGTTTTCCCCGGTATCTGATCAACGTGGGGGAAAGACTGATTCTGCAGGTGCTCATGCCGAACAGGATCCGGGGCTGGGTGTTCAGGAAATATGCGAGAAACTGACGGCATGACGGGGGAATAATCCTGATCTATGAAGAACGGACAGGCTGAACTATGTACAGAAATTATCTGAAGCGGGTTCTGGATTTTTTTCTTTCTCTGGCGGCGATCGTCCTGCTGTCTCCGCTGTACCTGATCCTGACGGTGACCGGAGCGGCCGCGATGAAAGGGAATCCGTTTTTTACCCAGGAACGGCCGGGCCGCCGGGAAAAAATTTTCAGGCTGATTAAGTTCCGGTCCATGACCAACGAAAAGGGTCCGGACGGAAAGCTGCTTCCGGATGCTCAGCGGCTGAAACCCTATGGCCGGTTTCTGCGGGCTTCTTCGCTGGACGAACTTCCGGAACTGTTCAATATTCTCCTGGGACAGATGGCACTGGTGGGACCGCGGCCGCTGCTGGTGCAGTATCTGCCGTACTATACGGACGAGGAGCGCCGCCGCCACGACGTACGGCCGGGACTGACTGGGCTGGCGCAGGTAAACGGCCGGAACCTGATCGGATGGGATGAACGGCTCCGGTACGATACGGATTACGTGAAGCATATCACTTTCGCGAAAGATCTGCAGATCGTGATCAAAACCGTCCGGAAAGTGTTTGCCCATGAGGATCTGGCCGTGGATACGGATACCGTGGAAACCTATCTGGATGAAGAAAGGAGGGGCGCGCAGCATGATCAGCGTGTACGGACTTGAACAGGCGAAGCAGTGGGATTCGGTTGTGCGCTCTTTCACGGCATACGATACGTACTGGCTGAGCGGATACGTCAGGGCTTTCAGGATCCACGGGGATGGGGATCCGCTGCTGATCCTGTACGAGGAGAACGGTACCCGCGGCATCAATGTGGTGATGAAACGGGATCTGGCGAAGGACGCGCTGTTCACCGGAAACATTCCGGAAGGAGCCTTTTACGATTTTTCCACGCCATACGGATACGGAGGCTGGCTGATCGAGGGAGAGGAAACAGAGAAACTCTTTCAGGCGTACAGCAGCTGGGTCGCATCGCAGGGGATTATCAGCGAATTTGTCCGTTTCCACCCCATGATCCGGAATCACGAACAGTGCGCGTCTTTTTATGAGACGGTGCAGATGGGCGAAGTCGTTCATATCGACCTGACGACGCCGGAGGAAATCTGGGCCGGGTTTACAGCCAAGAACCGGAATGTGATCCGGAAGGCTGAAAAGAACGGCATCCGGATCCGGAACGGCCGGAGCGCGGAAATGTATGAACAGTTCCGGGAAATCTATAACGGCACCATGGATGAAGACGGAGCGGAAGCGTATTATTATTTTGAACAGCCGTTCTATGATTCCCTCCGCGAGGATCTGCCGGATAACGCGCAGGTTTTCCAGGCGGAGAAGGACGGAAAAGTGATCGCGTCGTCTGTGCTGCTGAACTGCAACGGCCGGATGAACTACCATCTGTCCGGAAGCCTCCGGGAATACAGGACGCTGGCGCCGACGAACCTGCTTCTGTACGAAGCAGCGCGCTGGGGCTGCGCCAGCGGCTGCCGGACGCTGTATCTCGGCGGCGTGGTGGGCTCCGGCGAAGACAGTCTTTTCCGATTCAAACGGGCCTTCAACCGGGGGAATCTGAATCATTTCTATGTCGGCAAAAAGGTTTACGATCCGGAGAAATATGATATGCTGACAGCTCTTCGGGAAGATATCCGGGATGAAGGATATTTCCCGAAGTACAGGGGATGAGCATGGATATTGTCATTCTGTCCGAGTTCGGAGAAAGCTTTGCCCGGGATGACAACGACCGCTTTCTGTATCTGGCGGGCATGCTGGCGGAACAGCATGATGTTGAAATCATCACCAGTTCTTTCCGGCATTCCGTGAAAAAGCAGCGGACAGAATCCGAGGACAGCTGGCCGTTTGCCATCACATTCCGGGAAGAGCCCGGCTATCCCCGGAATGTCTGCCTGCAGCGGTTCCGGAGCCACCGGATCTGGGGAAAGAATGTGCTGGCCTATCTGAAGGAAAGAAAAAAGCCGGACGTGATCTGCTGCGCGGTTCCTTCGCTGACGGGCCCCAGACGGGTTGCCGGCTTTTGCAGGGCGCAGGGAATCCGCTTTGTCATCGATGTACAGGACCTGTGGCCGGAAGCCTTCCGGATGGCACTGGATATTCCGGTTGTCAGTTCCCTGGTCTTCGCGCCGTTTACATGGCTGGCCGACGGGATCTACCGGCGGGCGGACGCGGTATGCGCTGTATCGGAAAGCTACCGCGCGCGGGCGCTGCGGGTAAACCGGAAAAGCGCGGAGGGATGCGCCGTTTACCTGGGGGCGGATCTTGCAGCTTTTGACCGGTATGCCGCGGAATACCCCATGGAGCGGAAAGACGGAGAAATCCTGCTCGGCTATGCCGGAACCCTGGGAACCAGCTATGATCTTCCGGCGGTCTTTGATGCGATGCGGAAACTGAACCGCCCGGAACTGCGGACGATCATCGTGGGAGACGGTCCCCTGATGCAGGAATTCCGGAAACAGTCGGAGGGCCTGAACGTAACCTTTACGGGACGGCTTCCGTACGAAAAAATGTGCGGAATCCTGAAAAACTGCGATATGGTGGTGAATCCGATCGTGGGGACCTCTGCCGCCACTATCATCAACAAGCACGGAGACTATGCCGCCAGCGGAAAGCCGGTACTGAACACCCAGAACAGTGAGGAATACCGGAAACTGGTGGAGGAATACCGGATGGGATTCAACTGCCGGAACGGGGACGCGGCGGATCTGGCGGAAAAGCTGGACCGGCTGATGAATGATTCCGGACTCCGGCAGGAGATGGGCCGGAATGCCCGGCGGTGCGCTGAGGAAAAATTTGACAGGGCAAAGACTTACCGGCAGCTTGCGGATGTGATTCTGAACGGGAGCAAAAACTGAAATCGGATGAGTACTGAACAACACAGATACCCCAGGGTGCTGATTGTCAGCCATCAGGTGCTGGCCAGGAACACCGCCATGGGGAAAACCATGGACACCTATTTTTCCGGATGGGACAGGGATGCCGTTGCCCAGCTGTATATTCAGGCGGAGGTGCCGACCGATCCCCTGTGTACAGACTATTTCCGCTTTACGGATTCAGACGCCCTGAAATCCATTGTGCAGCGCCGGCGGAAGGGCACTGTGATGACGGAGGAGGATGTGCATCCGGAACGGGCGGATCCTGTGGAAATGGGGAATCTCACCGGCGTTTACCACTATGGACGAAAACGGACCCCCCTCATTTTCCTTGCGCGGGACGGAATGTGGAAAATGTCCGGATGGAAACATTCGGGCATGCTGGAGTGGGCTGAAAGCTTCCGTCCGGAAGTGATCTTTTTCGCGTCCGGAGATTACGCTTTTGCCTACCGGATTGTGGACTTCCTTTCTGAACGGCTGAAGATCCCTTATGTCATCTGCTGTTTTGACGATTTTTATCTGATCAATCCCAACCGCGGTCTGTTCCTGGGAAAATTCCGCCAGAAGCAGTTTATGAAGGTTGTCCGGAGGAATGTGGACAATGCCGCCGGAGCCCTGGCCGTGAATGAGGCGATGGCGGAAGCCTACAGGAAGTTTTTCGGACGGGAGTTCGGCGTCCTGTATACTGCTTCGGACAGCGCCGCGGCGGATCCGGAAAACGCGGAAAAGCACGGGATTACTTATCTGGGAGGCCTGGAACTGGGCCGGAACAGGCAGCTCGCTGAAATAGCGGATGCTCTGCGGGAATGTGCCGGACCCGGAATACCGGAAGTTCTCGACGTTTACTCTGCGGAGACGGATCCGGCATTGCTGCGGCCGGTGAAGGAACATCCGGGAATCCGTTTCCACGGGCCGGTGCCCGGCCCGCAGGTGCCGGAAATTATCCGGAAGAGCAAAGCTGTGATTCATACGGAATCTTTTGATCCGGTTCTCCGGGAAAAGGTGCGCTATTCCCTGTCCACCAAAATCGCGGACAGTATTTCCAGCGGAACAGGTCTGCTGGCGTACGGGCCGGCAGAAGCGGCGTCCATGGATTACCTGATCCGGAATGAGGCGGCCTTTACGGCAACCTCACCGGAGGAACTGCGGGAGGTGCTTCCGCGCCTGTTTACTGATGAAGCGGAATACCGGCGGATTACCGGAAACGCGAAGGCACTGGCCCGGAAAAACCATACGCCGGAGATGACCCAGGAAACTGTCCGGAAAGCCCTGTCGGAAGCTGCGGGAAATAACGCTGATGAACAAAGGATAAAAGTATGATCAGAATCGGAAAAACAAAGATCAGCCTGCCCATGATCCTGTTCATGTACATGCTGATCTATAACCCGCCTCTTCTTGCGCCGCTGTACCGCTCGAACAGCGTCTGGCTGATGATGCTGCCGTCTGCTGCCTATGTGCTGCTGAACCGGGAAACGCTGAAAGAGTTTATCAGCGTCCGTGCCGTTTTGTGGACTGAAGCGATCCTCGGCGTGCTTCTGGTGTACCTGATGGCGATCGCAAAAATCCATGACAATCCGGTGTCGGAATTCGGATATTTTGTGTACTGGATGGCGGGAGACATTCCCTTTGCCCTGGCCTGCTGGATCGCGCTGAGGAAAAGAGGCCTTGGTTTTGAGGCGCTGCTGGATCATCTGCTGATTACGGGCCTGGCGATGGCCGCGACATCTGTCGCAGCATTCCTGATTCCGGCGGTGAAGGAGTTCTTTGTTGAAAAAATGATTGCCTACGGAATTCCGTATGTGATCAAACTGTCCAGCTACCGTTATTCCGGGCTGGCGGCCAATCTGTCTTCCACAGCAGCCTATGTTCAGAGCGCGCTGGCCTGTATCGCTCTCTGGCGGGGGATCCGGGAGAAGCCGCTCTGGCTGGCTGCTTTTCCGGTACTGGCCTTTTCAGCGAATCTCAATGTCCGGACGACGGTTTACCTGATGATCGCGGGGATGGCAGCGGTGCTGATCGGCATCCTGTTCACGAAAGACCTGAAACAGATCGGAAAGTTTTTTCTGGCGGCGGGTTCTGCGCTTGCAATCGCGTATTTCGGACTGGGACTGATCCGGTACGTCAATCCGATGACCTATGAGTGGCTGGCCCGGGGAATTGAAGAAGTAACCTCCTTTGTGGCGGGGGAGGAAGTCCCCTATACCGACGCTTTTTTTGCGGAGCTGGCCTGGATGCTTTCCCCGGAACATTTTCCCAGGGGGCTGATGCTGATCTTCGGCGCCGGGACGGAAATCATGGGTACCATTGCCGAGGGCAAATACGGCGTCTCCTCGGATGTCGGTTTTATGAATGACCTGTGGCGCGGCGGAATTCTTTATCTGCTGATTATCACCGGCCTGTACCTCTGGATGCTGTGGAAGATGGCGCGCAGCAGGACGGTCCGCAGGGAGACAGGGATTTTCCTCGCGGCGCTGTTCCTGTTTTTCTTCGGAATCACCAATATCAAGGGACATTTTTTCATCCACAGCGACCTGACTGTGATCCTCTGGATTCTGATGGCCGGCCTGGTCTGGAACCGCGGAGAAACCGAAAAAGGAAACGGGGAGAATGAACGGATTGAACAGGGAATATAAGTGCCTCGTCAGCGTACTGTGCACGACGTATAACCATGAGAAATATATCCGGCAGTGCCTTGACAGCATGGTCGGACAGAAGACGGATTTCCCTTATGAAATCATTGTACGGGACGATGCTTCCACGGACGGTACGGGTGAGATTATCCGGGAATACGGCAGGAAATATCCCGGAAAGGTGATCCCGTTCATTCTGGAGTTCAATCATTTCAGCCGGGGACTGACCAACGACTCCTTTGCGAAAATGTTCGGGATGTCCGGCGGGAAATACATCGCGATCTGTGAAGGGGACGATTTCTGGACAGATCCGGAAAAGCTCCAGGTACAGACAGACTTCCTGGAATCGCATCCGGAATACAGCCTGTGCGTAACGGCCTCCCACTATGCGGACGCGGACGGAAACCTGATAAAGAACAAAGTTTTCAGGACCGATACGGTTTCCCGGGAACTGACGACGGAAGAGATCATAGACGGATGGACCGCAGCCACGAATACGGTTGTGTACAGGAAAGCCTGCCTCGAAGAGGATGTGATTATTCCGTTCCTGGGCACCTGCGTGAACGAGGACTATGCCCGGATGGTCTATCTGTCCCTGAAAGGGAAAGTATACTATCTTGACCGGATGACCG
>JAEEGL010130223.1_pt1 | contig 10082 bp, 4 predicted proteins | sample 9134231 | NCBI WGS metagenome assembly JAEEGL01 (sample SAMN16246548, study PRJNA631951) | gut metagenome | biome: gut microbiome; feature: rumen; material: fiber-attached | host: Bos | place: Iran: Karaj | collected 2018-10 | reverse complement strand
TGAAGTAGCCATACAGGCCCGGATAGACATTTCCGTACGTCGCATTGTAGTCGACTTCCATCTCCTTGTGCTCCTGTCCGAACAAGGTCAAGGTACCGTCGTCGTTGTAACGGAGATCCACCCAGTTCATCGCAACCAGCTTGGCGCCGGTACCCGTATAGAGACCGTTGCAGGACATCGTCAGATAACCCGAACCGTCGTCCTTCTCCTTGATGATGCAGGTGTAGGAATCGCCGGCGGTGTTGGTCAAGGTCCAGGTGCCGATCCAGAAGCTGCGCTTCGCATCGGAGATAGCGAACTCTTCGTAGGAGTAGTCGCCCGTGTAGAACTGGTTGTCGCTGAAAGCGACGACGAACACGTACACTTCGCCGGTCAGGTTCTTGCAGGAGAGCTCCGTCGTACCGGTGCTGAGTCCCGCATCGAAGGACGGCAGTTCACCGCTTTCGACCTTGGCCAGGATGGCTTCGCGCTCGGCCATGGCGAAGGTTGTGAAGGCATAGTCCTCGAGGTTGGCGACCAGTTCCTTGCTCACGGCCGTGGCAATGTACTTCACATCCTCGTAGCCGGCCTTCGGCGTAATCGTGAACACGTCCACCTGGTCCGGAGCCACGAAGGTGCCTCCGTCGTGGGTGATTTCCCAGCCGTCCACCAGCTGTTTCTTCGGGCCACGGTCCGGAACAGTGACGTCGATCAGGGCATACTGGCCCGTCGGATAGTTCTGGTCGTCGAAGACGATGATGACAGCCTTGGCGGTGGAAGGCAGGTTCGAGAACTCCTTGGAAGCGCTACCCTTGATGAAAGTGACTTCCCCGGCCTGGGCCTGCGCCATCAGGACCTCGGCCTGCTCTTTGATCTTCCCGGCGACATCCGTCACGCCCGCGAACTCGCTCGGGTCCACGACATCCCAGAAATAGGGAGCGACCGCCAAGTCGGAGGACGGCGTGATGGCGATAATGTCGATCTGATCCGGGAAAACGAACCGACCCTCCGTATTCTCGACGGTCCAGCCGGAAACCGCGCCGTAGGCAGCTCCCTGCGTCACCCGGGCGGATCCGGTATTGGAGCCCGCCGTGTAGGAGACCGTTGCGAAACGGTAGCCGAAGCCGGTATTCGCGTCCACGATGACTCGCATCACGCCCGCTTCGTTTTCATCCTCCTCGACATGGACCCAGGGCTGGTCGGAAGTGACCTGAACATGCATGTTGGCCATGTAGGCATACCGGAAGGTCGCCCCTTCCGGACCGACGGAGACATCCTCCATGTCAAGCCCCTTGAAGACTTCACCGTACTGCTGGACTGTCACATGGGATTCGTCGGAACCGGCCTTGATGATAATCCGGGAATACCGGCTCATCCGGCTCTTGTTCGGTTCCGGGACCGAAACCTTGATCGACTTGCCATCGACCGTGACCTGACACCAAGAGCGTTCGGAAGTCGCCGTCACGGCATCGTCGGCTTCGACCAAGATGGAGCCTTCTCCGCCCTCCACCCCGATGATCACCTCGGAGGAAAGGACCTTGAGGGCCTTCTTCGCCGTTGTTTCCTGCTCCGGCTTGTTGCAAGCAGCCAGCAAGCCCAGCAGAGACAACACCAGAAAAACAGGTTTTACAATCTTTTTCATAGCGGAATCTTATTTCTTGGTGATGCTGTGCAGATAAGGGAGACGAGCCGTCGTGCCGGGAATGTTCCAGCGCGCAGGGGCGGCACCCTTGGAGGTGGATCCTTCCCGCATGTAAATGATGAAGGAATCGACAGGCTTGCCGGTCGAACAAGGACCGGTCACCCAGTTCAACGTGAAATGCGCCGGATCGGCTTCATAGGACGCCTGGTCCAGGACGGTCTTCATGCCATAGCTGGTGTTGAACCAGAGGGAGCCGCCACCGACCCGGGACCATGGCGACCACCAGACCGTATAGTTTCCTTCCGTCCCGATGGTCTGGCCGAACAGGTTCAGGTTGCCGGCTGCGACATTGTATTCCACATTCAAAGTGATCAACGGATTCAGGCCGGTCAGCTTGTAGCTTTCACGATAGACATTCGGGGTGAGGACGATATCGACGGTCTTGGCCGGATTGTCAAACGACAGAGTGTATTCCCCAGCCAGCTCCTCATAGCGCAGCCACCCATCCGGCACCTTTCCCTTCAGCTTGCAGCCGCCCACGTTCAGGGTCGAGTCAGCAATCTGCCAGGTGAAATCGCGCGTGTTGTAGTAAGCGGCGCCCTGCAGGGTCGGGAGTATGCCGGAGACCTTTGCTTTCAAAGCCTCATCGTCTTCCAAGGCAGACTCTATCCTCTCGCCCAAGGTTTTCTTGGGCAGCCGGATTCCGTCTTCCGTGAACAGGAAGGCGGTTTCCAAAAGCTCGACGCTCTCCTCGCCCGTCACCGCCGAGAAGATCACGTGACGCTTGATCAGGTCGAAATCGGCCTTCAGGACCTTGTCATCGGCCAGATAGGCGGAGATGAACATATCCCGGCTGGTGTCGATGATCTTGGAAATCACTTCGGAAGGTTCCTTGTCCAGGGGGAACATCTGCATCTCGACACCACCCCGCTTTCCTTTCAGAAGGACGCGTTCCGGCGTCGCCTCCAGCACCAGGAATTCAAAATCGCCGCCAAGCCCCTGATAATGGCCGGACTGCCCGATCGAATTGGTCCCGTTTCCGGAAGGCGTGGAAAAATAGTGGATGACCGGGTTGAAGGAATCGAAGGAAAGGATAGGTCCGTCGTCCGTCGTCAGCTTATACAACGAAGAGGCGGATTCGGTGGAACCGGCCGCATCCCCCCAGGCGGTCACGTGCTTGCCGTCAAACTGGAGCAGCATCGTATATCCGCCGGTTGTTGCGCCGGTGAGGCTCTCCTTCAGATAGTACTCCAGGTACCAGCCATGTTGGGGTGTCGTCAGGACCCGGGCAATATCCTCGAGGTTTTTCTTCATCCGGACCGCCGAGGTATCCTCGAACACGTAGCTGTCCGGCTTGACGCAGGCGGCAGCGCACCCAACCAGGGCCGCCACCAGGGAAATGCGCAGAAAATGCTTGATTCTCATAGCCGTATCTCCTATAAATCAATGTTCGTCAAATCGACCTTTCCGGCCATGACCTCGTCCTGGCGGCGAAGGATTACCTCGCGGAGGACGTCCAGATCGATATTGAAAGTCTCCAACATATAGTTCTTGACAATCTCCAGTTTGGACTCGATGGGGGCACGTCCATCACCGGCCGTTCCCATCTGCGTCTCCCACCAGTCGGCAGAGTTCGTGACATACATCGACATCATCTCGGCGAAGTCTTCCCGTGGTGAACTGCGGGCGTACTTCGTGATGAAGCCTTTCTGCAGATTGTCATTGTACTGACTGTCGCTCCAGCTGTCCGTGACATATCCGTTCTCGGAACTGCCGGACACCTGGTCGAACGTGACCGGATAATCCTTGGTCTGGTTCAGGATGTGGGTGAACTCGTGATGGATCGTCTTCAGGTAATAGTGATTCAGGTTGGCGGTCGTGGTCATATACTTGGGAAGATAGTTGATACCCATCAGGATGATCTTCTTACCTCCCTCGGCCGTACCCAGCACGAACACGCCGTTGTTCCTGTACTCCCACTCCCCCATCAGGTAGAACTCCTTGGGGAAGTACTTGCGCGTAAACAGGGCGCCGGCTACTTCGTCATAAGAGTCGATGCACAGGTACTTGACCAGATGCGCCATGATGATCGAGTTGTCGTAATCGGCAGGAACGGAATAATAGTCCAGGTCCGTTTCGTTGTTTTCGTACCGATACTTGAATTCGATGTTGTAGGGATACACGAAGTTCGCATCCAGCCACTTGTCAAAATCGTTCTGCTCCATCGCGTCCACCGTGATGATGCTCTCGGGCGAGAGCTCCTCCTTCCGGCAGGAAGACAGGAGCGCCACGGCCGCGACGGCAGAAACCAGGGTAACATAGATATACTTTTTCATAACTCGGTTCTTTTGGGGTTAACGCGGATTCGCTTCGAAACCGGCCTTGACGACTTTGTAGGGAATCTGCATCGCCCAGCGGGGATCACCCGCCTTAAGCGAGTCACTGGCGGCCGTAGGGATGAATCCGCTTTCCGCCATCTCGATTTCCCGACGGTAGACCGTAATGCCGTAGCGTTTGAGGTCGAACCACCGGAGACCGGAACCCAAGTTGTCCATCCGGCGGATGTGCAGCACCAGGTCGATCATCGGTTCCTGATAGGGATCGGAAGGATTCAGGTCAAAGAAGACGGGGTGCAGTTCCTTCTTCATTGTTCCGGCCTCCCATGTCGAGTATTTCAGTCCGTCGAAGAAAGACTTCACTTTCTCCGGCGTAAACACGTACGTCGACGTAGAAATGTTGTGTAACCAGAGGTTCAGGTCATCACAGGCAGCCTGATAGTCGCCTTTCAGGATGTAGGCTTCGGCCCGGTTGATCAGCGTACCGTCCGTGGTGAGATTCACGAGGATACTCCGGGAATAGCCGTTCTTGGCCACCGGGTCGGTCGTCTGGAACGTGTAGGGATTCCGCCAGAAAATGATCTTGTCCATGGATCCCGTATAGGTCTTCGCCCCATCTCTCCATCCGGCGGTACCCCAAGGCTGAGGGGCCGTCAAAGACTCGGTAATGGCGACATAGGAACCGTGCGAGTACCGGTTATAGGTGCTATAGGGCCCCCAGAAAGAATAGACAGAGGAATAGATCGTCTGGATCAGCAGGTTGGCCGGAGACTTGGAATCCGTGTACGCGGTCGCGTGGATGCGCGGACCTTCACCGGAGGTCGGAAGCGAACCGATATAGGTCCAGTCCTTCAGCACGGACTGCGGGTTGGGGCCCAGCACGCGGGTCGCGCATTCGATGGCCTCGTCATACTTTCCGTAGAACAGGTAGAAACGCGTGGCGAACGCATAGGCCGCCCCCGTATTCAAGTGATACTTCGGCACCTTGTACCGGGTGTCGCCCACCATGCTGAGGCCTTTTTTCAGGTCCTCTTCAATGTGCTGGTACACGTCGGCGACCGTACCCCGCTCGTACTTGACATCGAATCCTTCCGGCGACGTCAACCGATAAGGGATGCCGAGGTCGGTCGAACTCGTCTTCTCATTGTACTGCAGGCAGAACAGGTTCACCAGGACGAAATGGCCGTACGCACGGATCAGATAGGCCTCACCGTAAGATTCCCGGAGCGCCGGATCCGTCTCCGGACCCAGTTTCGCGAGCGCCTCCAGCGCCAGATTTGCCGTAGTGATGGTCTTCCAGTATTCGGACCAGACATTCTCGGGGCTGTCGTTGTTGGATTCGGTGACATCCTTCCAGGCGAATACTTCGTCATAAAACCGGTTGGTCTTGTTGTACTGGGTCTTGTCGAAGTCGTCGGTATTGTCGGACATGAGCTCGGTCATAAGAGCGTAAGAATGCTCAGAATAGCCCGAGGTCAGCAGGAAATCGATTTCTTCGATCGTATCGACAGAAGCCCGGTTGTCCGGGTTCTTGTCCAGGAACTTATCGCAGGAAACCAATCCGAGGGATACCGCAAGGAGGGTCAGATATATTTTCTTCATAGCCAATTCAGTTTTTATTCAACCACACAAACGGCTACACGGTTGGATTCAGGTGTCGCGTTGACATTCCTGTCTCCGCCGTGGAATTCGATGGACATGCGGCTGGACGGAATACCGTTCTCCTCCAGCATCCGGGCAACGGCCTGGGCCCGCTCACGAGAGAGCCGGTCGTTGATTTCAGGGGTACCGGTACCGCTGTCCGCATACCCCTTGATGACGATTTTCGCCTTGGGGTTGTCGGTAAGAAGCTGGCAGATACGACCCAACTTGAAGGCCTCCTTCGGGTTGAGTTCCGCCTTTCCAATCAGGAAGAACAGGTCGTCGGAATAGATGTCCTTGAGCGTGGAAGCGGGGACTTCCTTGACTACTTCCTTCACGACCTCCTTCTCCACGACTTTCTCGACCACCTTCTCGACCACCTTTTCGACCACCTCCGGCTTCGGGACATAGGCCGGGGTCGGCGTGCTGATCTTCTTGCTCGTGCCACCGAGGCCGAGTTTCAGGGTGAGGGTGATCTGCTTCGCCATCGGGACGGCGACACCGCCCGTATTGAAGAATTCGGGATCCTGGCCGTGCAGTTTCTTGTCGGCGTAGAGGAGCAGGAGATTCGTTCCCTGCAGCTTGAGGGACGCGCTGTTGAAGTTGAGCCGGTTCACCCAGCGCTTAGGCAAGTCGTAGCTGATGGAAACTTCCTTCAGGCGTACGAAGTCGCCGCTGGCGATCCGTTCCGTCGAGTAGTTGTATGCGTTGTACGCATAGCTCAGCTTGCTGTTGTTCTTGTTCTGGATCCGGGAGGCAATGACCGGGATGGTCGTGATATCTTCGTCGCCAGGAACCGTCCAGCGGTCATTGAACTCCTTCGGCATAGCCACGAGGTCGGAATAGGACTTCTTGAAGACGGGATCCAGGCGGATCACGTTGCCAAAGGAACCGGTGATAAACACATTCAGGCGCAACCCCTTATAAGAGAAGGTGTTGCCCAGGGATGCCACGTCCGTGGGGTCGGCGGAGCCCTCGAACTTCAGATACTCCAGCATCGACGGGTCCGTCGTCTGGAAATAGATGCCGGTCACCGTCACGTTTCCGTTCTGGTCCAGGAAGGTGGGAAGGCCTTCGTTGTTCAGTCCCTTGAACGGGATGGAGAAGATGGAATGGTTCGGATAGCCTTCCACGCCGAAACCCGTACCCGAGACGAGGTCGATGATGCGGCGGGTGGACAGCAGCTTCGTAATCTCGTTGTGGGAGTGGGAATAGATGATGTTTGTCGTCCACGTGAAGTCACCGCTCCGGACGTTGGTCGTCGTCAGGCTCAGTTCGATACCGTTGGATTTCATGGCTGCGGTATTACCCGTCTTGGTGACGAAACCGTCGATACCCTGGGTCCACGCGGGGCCGATCAGGTCGAAATTGTTCCGCTTGTACCAGTCGCCGGTGAAATTGACCCGGTTGTTGAACAGACCCAGTTCCAGGCCGATGTTCAGCTCATGCTTCTTTTCATAGGTGAGCGTCGGGTTTGCAGCGCTGGACAGGTAGAGGTCGGACTCGGTATCATACGTATAATAATGCCAGGGCGTATCGGCCCGGAAAATTGGCAGGGAATTGGAAACCGGACCCCTTTCAGCGGTCAGGGAGTAAGAAGCCTTGATCGCGGCGTGGGAGAGGACGGGCTGCAGGCTGCGCATCCATGGCTCGTCAATGATATTCCATTTGCCTGACACGTTCCAGGTAGGCAGCCAACGGGCCTGCCGACTCTTGCCGAGCTGATTGGAGCCCTCATAGCGGACGGTGCCGTTGATGTTGTACTTGCCCTTGTAGGAGTAGGTAGCCGTTCCAAAGAACGCCGCACGACGGTCATACGTATGGGACATCGTATAGTAGTTGGAACCGTCCTCCTGACCTTTCTTGAAGATACGGTAATCGTAGTTCGGTTCCTCACCCAGGTTGTACTGCATGCCCCAACCGCGGAACCAGGTCGCTTCACGGTCAATGCTGTTCACCTCCATACCGGCATAGGCGTTGACCGTATGGGAGCCGAAGGTCTGGTTGTACGTCGCAGTCAGACGGGTATCCCATCCGAACATCTTGTTGTCATTCCGCTCGAAGATACCGCCGTAAGGGAGGATGATTTCCGGAATGGCATAAGGGTCGTCCCGGTCGGTGTAAAGGTAGGGGTTGTTGTTCCGGATGGTCGTCGTCTGGATGGCCCGGTATGCCTGCGCCTGGTTGGAATCGTCCTCGATATGGTGCAGCCGGGACGTGGCGCTGTACTTGGCAGCGGCCAGGGCGGAGAGTTCGAGCTGTCGGAACACCTTCCACTTCAACTCTCCCTGGAAACGGACGTTGGTCACATCGATATCCAGGAAATTGTTCTCCAGTTCATGCATGATGTTGAACGGCGCATAGTTCCTGGTGTAGAACTCGTCCGGATCCAGGGCACGGGAGGTATTCAGGGCGTAAGAGTAGGGGTTGATGTCGAAGTCACGCTTCACCTCGCCGTTCACCGCGTCGATCTTGGAGCTCAGCGTACCCGGCGCACGCTGCTTGCGGTAGGAGGAGTTGCCGATGATGTTCAGCGTCACGTTGTCAAACAGTTTCTGGGTGGCGTTCACGTTGGCCGTGAAACGCTGGACGGAACTCTGGAGTGACCAGCCCGGGTCGTCCATTACGGACAGGGAGGCGTAATAGTTTCCCGTGTCCGTACCGCCACTCAGCGAGAGGGAATGGTTGTGCTGGACGTTGTACGTGAAAAGGCGGTCGAACCAGTCGGTGTTCCGGTACTCGGCAGCCCGCAGATAGGCAGCCTTCGCAGCGGCTGTATTCTCCAGGCCATACTGGCCGGCCGACTCGTCGTACTCGGTGAGAAGTTGGTACATTTTACCGTAGATGCCGCTCTGCGCGGCATTGGCCGTACCCGCATACTGTAAGTAACCCTTCTGCTGCAGTTCCTGATAGACGCCCATCTGGTCTTGCGAGTTCATAATGTTGAAGTTCGCGTAACTAGGCTTCAGGCGGACGGTATATTCACCCGTGTAATTGACGGAACTGTGACCGGTACGTCCTTTCTTAGTCGTCACGACGATAACGCCCGCCATGGCGCGTGCACCGTAAATGGAAGTGGCGGAACCGTCCTTGAGGATGTCGAAGCTCTCGATATCGTCGGAGTTCAGGCCGGCGATGGCCGAGGAGATCAGGGTGTTGGCATCACCGGAGGAGAGGGATTCAGCGTCCACTTCGACCACATCTTCCATAATCACGCCATCCACGACCCAGAGGGGCGTGGAAGAGCCGTAGATGGAGGTGGCACCACGGACGCGGATCTTCGGGGCTGTACCGAACGTACCGGATACGTTCTGCACGGAAACGCCGGCCACGCGGCCTTCCAAGGAGCGGGAGACATCCGCGATACCGGCGATGTTGGCCTCCGATGCGTCCACCTTGGCAGCGGAGCCGGTGAACATGCGGCGGTCCACCGAGGTCATACCGGTAACGACTGCCTGTTCAAGGACTTCGGAATCCGGCTGCAGGGCGATACGGAGATTGTCGCGCACCGGAACTTTCTGTTCCTCGAAACCCATAAAGGAGACCACGAGGTTCTTCGCGCTCTGCGGCACCTTGTCCAGGACAAAGTTACCATCAAGGTCCGTCATCGTTCCAACCTGGCTGGCTCCATCCACATACACGTACGCTCCGGTCACCGGTTCTCCGTCATCGGCGGAGACGACCGTACCCCGAACCGTCCGCGTCTGTGCAGAAGCCGTCGCCAGTCCAAGAAGGAGCGAACCGACACAGAGCAGATAGGTTAACAGCTTGGTTCTCATTAGATTAGATCAGTGTTTAGTGAATATTGTTAGTTTTAGGTGTTCTTAAGGGGTAAATATATAATAAAATATTTTATTTTACAAATAAAATCATAAAAAATATTAAGAATATTCACTTTCTGAATATATTCTTTTGATAACAAAAACCAATCGGGAGGGCATTCCGCCCTCCCGATTGGTAAAGATATGAACCGGATCGTTTACAAACTGTAATCAATCCTTCCCCAGAAGATGCCATAGCAGCCGTCCTGCACGATGGGCGTCGGAACGCCGTCCACATTGGGCAGATACACCATTTCCTCCAGGAAAGTGTGCGAATGGCCGCCGACGATCAGGTCCAGGTTCCGGGTCCCGGCGCACAGCATCGGGTCCGTGATGTCTCCCGGGGTGTGTTCCGTGTAGCCGATGTGCGTGAGGGCGATCACCAGGTCGCATCCCTCGTCGACCTTCAGGAGGTCCGCGTACTTCTGCACGGTCTCCACCATCGGGAATGCAGGGACGCGCGCGGCGATGTCGCCGGCGACCATCGACTTGAGGTCGCACAGGACGCCGAGCACGCCGATCTTCAGGACGGCCTTCTCGACGATGACATACGGCTTGATGTACTTCCCCGCCTCGAAGGGCGAGAAGTCGTAGTTGCACACGACAACTGGCATCTCCAGCGAGTAAAGTCGGCGGCCGAGGTCCTCGAGGCCGTTGTCGAAC
>JAEEGL016663938.1_pt1 | contig 10083 bp, 6 predicted proteins | sample 9134231 | NCBI WGS metagenome assembly JAEEGL01 (sample SAMN16246548, study PRJNA631951) | gut metagenome | biome: gut microbiome; feature: rumen; material: fiber-attached | host: Bos | place: Iran: Karaj | collected 2018-10 | reverse complement strand
CGAACCAAATCGTCCTCTAATTGAATATCTTCGGTCGCAGAAGGATCAGGGCAATAAGCTCATTCTCTGGACCTGTCGCGCCGGAGACGCGCTGGACAAAGCTGTCTCCTGGTGCCGCGAGCATGAGCTGGAATTCGATGCCGTGAATGACAACCTCCCAGAGATCATCGAGATGTACGGCAACAATTCCCGGAAGATCACCTGCGATTATTACATTGATGATAAGGCCTTATTACCCGCTATGGTCAATGCATGAAAATCACGTCATTATGATAGTGAATAAAATCCTTATCCGGCAAAAACTTATCCGGTAATTCTATCTGCTTTCCTGCATATGCAACAAACCAATCGCGAGTTTCATCGTCCATATCACACGCTTTAATTCTGTCTGATAAAACAAGTTCGTACTTATCATTCAATGTAATAAGACCTTGATCAAATGCCTTATCATGAAGAGCGTTCAAACACAGTCCGTTTCTCGGATTTGTACGCTCTTTTTTTATATCGCTATCCCTCCACGGTTTAATATGACTAGCAATTAGTAATTTGGGCTCTGAAATGCCAGTCACGCAACATTTTCTGTGATAGGCAGAAAGGACTGCACCTCTGAAAAAGTATTGACCAATTCTTGCGTTTGTTGCAACTGTTTTCTCTTCTCCATAAGGAAACATCTCAACGATTAGCGAATCACCTTCGTTTTCAATCATCTGGTCTACTGAAATTCCTGATACAGTCGAAAGTGCCTTTTTGGAATCTACAGATATTTCAAAAGAATTTTCTTCAAATTTATCCCAGATTTCTTTATCAAGCTTACTTGAATGCGATAAACCTGATACACCACGATTCAGTTGTTTAGGATCGTGAGCTGCAATATTAAATAGCTTCTTTGCAACAGCGCCAGGTTTTCTCTTTAACAGAATTGCCGTTTTTATTACCTCCGGATGATTACCAGAAATCTTGGAATAAGGAATCCTAGAGTACAAATCGAATGCAATCAAGGTTTCTTCCCAAGTCCATTTTTTTCCATCATTCTCTAACTCACTCACGACCATGTCCTCCTTTCATAGATGTTCTGGTGTTACTCATCCTCCGATTTGAAGCCTTCAGCTCTAGCCTTGCTCTCCAAATCAAGCAAATGTCTAGATTGAACCGAATTAGGTATTTTATATGGTAACTGACATGCCATCTTTAATGCCGAAACATCTGTTGGCGATACCAAATGGTGTTCGACAGCAAACTCAGCCAAACGTTTCCAATGATCTGCCGAGTATTTTACGACCTCCGTCTGCGCATTTATTCCATTATTTACCTTTTGATCTCTACGCGCCATCTTTTTCTGATGTTTATCATCCTCATCAGAAATCAAATAATCCTCAATTTCTTCAGGTAAATCAATATGCATTGCTTGAACACCATCCCAGCATCCAGCACGCTTACACCACTGAGTAACATTTATCACAGGCCTGTTTGGATCAGTAAGTTTGAAAAAGACCTCTGCAGAAATCGTACCTAATGCTTCTTTGACTGGATCAGGTAAATCCTGTTTATTCCATATCAATACTAAATCAAGATCCCTTCCAGGGAACTGCTTCATAATCAATCTATGAAATAATGCAATCGAATACGTGATAATATTTGCTCTATATCCTCCTTCATACCACTCCTGTTTTGGAATATAAGTAGTCAAATAATCAAACATTATCATAAGTGCAACAATAGACTGATAATAACGTTCGTTGAATTGAGAATCATTCACCTGCCACTGGTCGTCTATATAATTTGCAAAAGAAATAAAGTTCGTTTGTGCACCCTTACTTACAACATCAGGATGGCCTAACCAAGTATTATGAACCTTTGCAAGATCTGTTTTCTTAATAACCTGCTTTTTGGGGTTCTTAAGCAAAAAGGCATTCTTCTTTGCAGGGGTAAGTCGCATCTGCTCTTGTAGGTACTGTCCCCTTGCCCTTTCATAAAACCAAGTGGTTTCATACTGTGCACCATGCATAGCCGGAGCATACGTAACCTTAGATATCTGTTCCATCTGTCGATGGAAAGGATGGGATGCGAAGAAATCTGCATCACTAACTTTGTTCTGACTATTTGAGGAACGTGAGATATCCCTTATAAGATTATCAGCGTCGTCCGTGGAAACACGTTCTTCATCAATCTCTGTCAACTTCATCTGAACATAGATTGCGCTCAAATCCGCCTGATTATTCCTCCGCGCATTATATAGAGATGCCGTTGTCTGCCCTCCGTTAATAATCTGAAAATCTCTCGCGGAAGTAATATACTTCATGCCATCAATTTCCTCGACCTTAACATCTTTAGCCGTAACAGAAATACCATTATTAAATGCAAAGAACATCTGCGGCGCATTTATTATGGTTTCTCTAATCTTTTTGTTTACAGCAACTTTCGTCGATAAAAACGATCTTACATTTCCTTCCAGGAGTTTTGCACCATATTTATCGTATATGTCAGCTAAAAGCGTTCCCGGAATTACGCCCAAATAGCTTCGATACTTCTGTCGTTCTCCAACATTCGCTTCTATGCAAGGGATACCATTATCCACAAAATCTCTAAAGTTGATTTCAATGTTTTCTATATCAGGAGTAGTACAAACCTCAAATAATCTAGACAAGTCCCATATTTGTGCATCAACCGGAACGCCTTCAAAATCCTCTATATCTACAGACTTAATTCGAGCGCTCGTTTTTGCGTCTGTGAAAAGGAATACACGATATCTGCGAATTATACTCTTGCTTGATTTTAATAAGTCTATGAGATCGGAAGCGCTAGTGCTAATGTCAACTTCTCTTGAAAGTGGCGAATTAAGTGCCGCATCAACAAATATCATGGCTCTATCGATGGCCTGACTTGCTGCCGACATGATGAGCGTACGGTCTTCATCAATGCCGTCGTAATCTGCCACAATGAGATTCATAGTTCCGTCAAAATCATCTAGTGCATACCCATCTATTCTATACTTCTTTCTCTTATACTCTCCAGGAAAATAACACGGCACATAATCTGGTAGCACTTCATTGTCAACTAGGTAGGATGCAACATTCTCAACAAAACAAGCACATGATCCCTCACCCGTGGTTACAGATGCTGCCTTAACTCCCTCCAGGAAATCTTTTTTAAATTCTGTTGCATCCATATAATACTAACCTCTTTTCCAATTGCTAATACTCGAAATGCTCAAAACATACTCAGTTCTGACTATCTCAGGCCTAATATCACTTCTAGTTATCCTCGGGAATGATTCGTTGACTTCATAAGCATCACTTCCAAAGAACTTGTATGGATAGTTATCATATACTTCCATATCCACATAACCTACTGCATTAAGCTTATTAGTAAAAGATTCTATTAAGTCAATATCTCCATTGAACCTTTCTACATAAGACTTTATCAACTTGCGGAGCGTAAAAGCTCCTTCCGCTTCTGGCGCACACGGATCAACTCGGTAAATATGTAGTTCTCCTTTATCACTTCTGCTTCCAAGTTGCTCTAGAGAATGAATGGATATCTGATCTGACGACAGACCAGTAGTTTTGATTTCTCTCCACACTTCATCATAGACAAAATCCTGATCTGCCCCATCAGGGCCTACCCAACCAGCCAGAACATCTGTCATAGGTTTAGAGCTTTCCATAACAGATTTCATATACAGAAGCTCCCCTATCAGTCCTCGCCTCTTCTCATCTGAAAGGATTGCTTGATTGCGATATTCCATCAACCTACGCCATTGCCTATATCGCATTGCAACCTTCTTTAAAGCATCTTTCTCACCCAAAGCATTCGATGAATACTCAATAAGGTTACTACACATGCTGATAAAAACATCTTCTTGAGAATTTTCTGTTAGCTGAAACGAAATATAGTATGTTCCATCATCTCGTTTATGACATACAGTATTAATGCTTTTCGAGGAATCCAAAACCTCCACCGGCATGTGAGCAATGATTATCAACGCTTTATTCGTTGGTGTTTCATATGCGACATGCCATTCCAATGGATGTGTTATGCCAAGTTGCAGCGAACCCGTCTCATAAAACTTGATATTTTTCCATGCTTCTCTAAGTATTTGAGATATGTTTTCCATAATAATCACTCATCCACTTCTTCACTGGGATCCATCCAGTTTGCTATCTCCACTAAGTTCACCTGATATATCGCCACTTCATTTCCTGATTCATCAGCCGGGATACCAACGCCCAACCCATACAAAAATTTGGGATATTTTGAATCTGGTTTGTCATATTCAGCTTCAACAATATGTATCATCAATATTGGATTTCTTCCTTCGATCAGATATGCCGAGTCAGGAAGTGTTGGTTTATTGCGCTTTCCTGTATAGTTGTCAAAGAATAGTTTTTTGGCTTTCTCCACCTGGTCGCTATTTAATCCTATTCTTGCGCAGCCACCAGAACCAACTCTTAACTTGTTTCCACTTACGCTCAATATCTTATCCGACTGCTTAATTTGACGATGCTCTGTCGAAGATATTTCTAAGTATTCATCTCCACACTTGAGTTTTCTATCAAATGGACCGCCATCTCCGTTATTAATAAGAACAACATCCCATCCGTTCTTCCAACTATGCGCAGCCACATAATCCGCCAATGCTTTTCCGTTGTAACTCATATGCCAAGGATGTGTTGTGAAGTTACCCAAAAGTTCTGAAACCGAATCACTAGACACTCCCTCCCAAAAATAATTATTGTGCGCTCTATACTCAGTCTCCGGAACTCTCTTTCCCTCGTATGAGAGACGGTCTATATACCGCTCAACAATTTCAGCATTTTTGTTTATTACATCCAATGATGCGACTAGTCTCGGAGTTTCAAGCAGATGGCCAGATACTGAAACCGGACACTTAATTATCTGAGCCGTTCTCATCTTGTTTCTCGCTGTTACAATAAGCGAACCCGGATCCTGTCTAACCTTTAGTCCAAAATGCTCCGGACTTAACTTCGCAGCTTTCATCTTATATATTTGATTCTTAAGATCCTGAGTTGCCGCCTGAATCTGCCCATACCAATCAATGGCATCTACCGATAACCATATTTTCACCAAATCGTCATAATTGGGCCTATAACCAAACCATCGTCCCATCTGCATCAGCGTGTCGTACATGTTGGTATTTCTATAGAAATAGGTTACCATCAGTCCTTCTAGTGTCAATCCACGAGAAAGAGTATTTCCGCCCACGGCAATTACTCTTAAGCCATCGTCTTTATGATTATCATAGTCTAAGGACGCAGAACCAGTTTCGCCATTAACTGCTCTTACATCAATTGGAGCCACCGCTCTATACAGATAGTTTTTCAAAACATCTTCCCATTCAAGATCTGCAACCTGAGCTAAGTTATACTTATCCCATACTTGATGAAGTTCTCGGATAGATGATATCTCGTCTGTCTTTTTCGGCGGAAGCGCAGAATAATTCCTTAAATCTGATTTAACTTGATCAAGCCAAGCATTCAATAATTCTGCTATTTGATTCTGAACCAGAATAAATCGGCTAACATGGATCATCATTGACCTATGTTCTGTATTGTCTCCCCTCGCATCGCGGATTGCATTCGTGAGCAAGAAATAATCAGATGCTTCAAACAAATCAAATGGAAGATCTTTTACAACTAAGTCTTTTTTATGCTTATCTGGAAACACTTTTACAAATGAATCTGTGTCAATTTTTTCAAGCATTTGCTTCTGGTCTCCAGAATCAGAAAAAATACGTTCTGCCCCTATGTAATTTGTAGGTGGATCCAAAGCATAAATAAAATCAGCGGGAAACAAATCCGGAACGTTAGAAATGGTTTCCTCTATTTTTCCATCTTTACTCCTAATAATTAAATCGTTTCCCTGTACAGGATTAATGAAAATATTGGCAAAAGGTGTTGCTGTTACAGCCAAATACGTTGTTTTCGAAAAGATAGACAGCAATAGTCTTATTGCATTGTTTATCGCAGTAGGATCCGAATCAGGATTCTTCGTATTAATCGAAGCATTATCCGCCTCGTCATCTATAAGGAATAAACTCTTCGCAATCTGCCCGTTAGAATTAAGTGGATTATTATGTTTAAGCCACACAAATAGATTGTTAAGAATAGTAACATTCTTCTTAACAACAAGAAGTATAGTACTGTTTACCGTGTCCAAAGCTAAGCCGTTGCTCTTCAATACTCCGACATTAAAATCATTGGCCTCTGAAGTAAAACACGCTATTGTTTTCTTATTTCCATAACGTCCGACTCCAACCGGTACATATTTAATGGCTGATTTTGGATCAAGATAAAGATTACTCTGTCTTCCACAGAATTCCTTATCAAGTCGTTTCTGTGTTTGCTGTCTTAACAACTCAGGAATGCCCGCAAGTACAATGACTAAATCATATCCAACATCTGCAGCTTTATTGGCTAATGCGGTATAATTTGAGGTTTTTCCTGACTGTACATCACCCAGCACAAGTCCTCTTATGTGAAAATCCTCTCCTGACGGATCACCACATTGATCAAGAATTTCATCGGACACTTGTCCAAGCTTAGAGGTAACTCTAGGATTCCAATGTTTCACCTCTTCAAGATATTTCTTATATCGTTCCCAATAGTAAAAATCAATATCAGCTCGTTTTGCCGGAAGCCATGATTTATGTCCATTATTCAAATCCTGCAAGCAAACACCTGTGTCCATGGTGACAACAATCGTTTCTCTCAATCGCTTTTTCAGATTTTTGAATTCATCGTCCGATACAGGAAGAAACGGACCATTGGCGTTTCTCATCATTTCTGCGGCTTCATTAAACTCAGACTCAGTCGGAGGTACATCAGTAAATTTGGAACTTATAAAAGCAGAAATAATACTTTCCAGCTGGCTTTCGTTTGGATTATTCATGGCCGTTAATCTCCTTTACGATTCTATCCAAGACACCCTCGTAATCTTTATATGGAGGTATATCTTTTAGCTTTTCTAAAAACGTAATTTTCTCACTTTTTGAGAAGCCCTGCGGTAACATATCTTTTACAGCCTTTTCAATCTCAGAATCCTGTTGAATCCTGTCATTTTCCACATGCTCATCGTTATTCAAGTCGATGTACAGTTGGTTTAACGGTAAGCTTCTTTCAATTTGTGTCAGTAAAGCGTACAGCTGTCGCGTGTCTCCCAATTCAGTAGTTAATGTCTCTACTATTGGATGATTCCTGTTTATTTCGTAATAGAATCCCCCATCTCTGGCTTTCATTCTATTCCACAAATGAATCTGCGAATCATCCGTCTCAATTTTACCTCTCCGCGTAAATTTAACTTTGCTCTTTTCCCCAATTCTGTCTATTACGTGCGCCAGATTTTCACGGACTTCTTCCGGAGGAATTGCCGATGACTTTTTAATATCGAGTGTCCATAAATTATCTAATGTATTGGGAATATCAACTCTAATTCTTGCAAGTTTTGACAGTTCGCCCTTACGCATCATCCGGAACCAAGTGCCCCACACAAGCAATCGCTTATTTCTATAAATATAAAATCCTTGCTGCTTTCTGAGACCTTCTTTACCACCCGCATTTTTTATTTCTTCCGCTGTCATTTTTGAAATGTGCGGAAGAATGAACGGCTGGACCCGTATCAACGCCCCCTGAATTTTGTACACCTCTTCTTGCATCGTCTGATCACTCTTCTTGATAAGAAACGGATCAATTGGTTCAATGTCGATACCATTAATACAAATACTAAGTTTATTAAGGCCTGTTTCTCCCGCAAGATATCTATGATAAACCAACGCCAAGTGATCTCTAACTGCATCTATCTGTTTACCCATAGACTTTGAAAAATCTATAGCCCCTTCCTTCATACGATCAAGGTTTTCCCAAACAACTAACGTTCCTGAAGCAAGTTCTTTTAATTTTTCTATGTCGGGGATTCCTTCAATGTCCTCATCATCCACCAAGGAAATAAGTGTCCACTTTCCTGTGGATCTGACAAAGTCGATATCCCATCTTCTTGCCTGAAGGACTCCTGCCTTTTTTGTCGCAACAGTAAGTATCCTACATTGAGATAGGGATGCAGTTTTCAGTCCCAAACCAAACCTTCCTAAGTCATATTCATTTCTCTCTTCCAATGGATTCTGGCTACCATATTGCATAGCTGTAGTTATTTCTTCCGAATCCATTCCCTCCCCATTATCAAGAATCGAGATATATGCACCATGCAAAGGGAAAAAGGAAATCTCAACTTTTGAGGCCTTAGCAGCCACACTGTTGTCGACTATATCTGCAACAGCCGCTTCCAATGAATAACCTATCGCCCTTGTAGATTCAATTAATGTAGGCGCTATAGGTGGCAAATCAATAATCTGCATAAAATGTCTCTCCCACAATACTTATTCGTCTTCATCAATTTGGATTAATTTCAGAGTCCAAACCTCATATCTATTCTTTGGTTGTATCGGATCAGCTATCATCAAGTCAGTTTTCTGAAAAGCGATGGCATTGCATCCATAACGTGTAAGCATTTCTCTCGTAATCATACCCTTGCGTTCTGGATCGTCCAACGTATTACTAACAGGCGATACTAATCCTTCTGATACCAATCGCCCTTTAAGCCATTTCCCTAATATCAATTCATCACCAACCGCCGCAAACTGCTTATTATTTGCGCTTGTCGTGTGAGCCATAAATCCAAATCCATCATCAGTTACAACAAAGAATGGTACGCCTTTATATGGATAGCCCTTTTTCTTCCGAACATCAGCACTTACATTCAGCTGTGTTTCATACCAGTCTCTCGCTTTCTTTGCACTTCTTGGCGCAGCATAACAAACATTAATATTTGATTTCGTAAAGTGCTTGTGATCATCTATAAACTTTTCACTTTCAGCCGGAACTTTTATCAAGATAACAAATGGTTCCCCTTCTTCATGCTTCTGGTATTCAATGACCGTTTCCATAGAAATAGGATGTAATTTATATAGTTCATTATCATTATTTTTTACTTTTGGCATCTTACACCCTCCTTCCAATTATCATTCACCCCATCGTGGAGCAACAGATTCATATTCAATACCCGCAAATGTTTTTAAAACAGCTTCAAAAATTATTCGTGCTCCATCCACCGGAACCGCCATACCTATTTGTCGTCTTACAGACTCTTTACTTCCGATAAAATAATAATCATCTGGAAATGTCTGTAATCTCGCCCTCTCACGATTAGTTAATGCTCTTGGTTCAGACCAATGGTATACATGAGTCCCCCCTCCGCCTGATCCAGTAATAGTAGAAGCAGGCTTATCTGGATCTAACCTTTTATATATTTGACTCAATCGTGTTCCCTTAACATTTAGTTGCAAATCTTTGGGAATGTTTGCTGACCAAGCATTCTCACCTGGCTTTATGTATTTCAGCCTTTCAATAACGGTTTTTGATTGACGAGTAGGCTCGTTATTTGTAGCATTTTCTAAAATCGGCGGAACCTCAATCGCTTCTTTACATGATTTCAAAGCATATCCATTGTAAGAAGGAATCAGAAATTCGAAAGGCTGATCATCTCTAATGCCGATAATAATCATCCTGTGTCTCGCCTGTGGTACACCATATTGCTCGAAGAAATAAAGATTGGGATACAGCTTGTACCCTGCTTTCCTCATATCCTGCTGAATTATTTCAAACGCCTTTCCATCATTCGCACTTTTTATTCCGCTAACATTTTCGAACATGAACCAAAGCGGCTTATACTTTTTTAGTGCCTTAATACCATATGAATACAAAGGACCATATTCTCCATCAAAACCTTTTTGTTTACCCACAAGCGAAAAATCATTGCAGGGCGCACCAAAAGCGAGTGCGTCAATCGCACCTAATTTGTTTATCTTAAGTTTATGTACATCTTCACAAATAACACTTTCTGGTCTATCAGGACAAATATTATGCGTATAGGTTTTACAAGTACTTAGGTCAAAATCATTAGCCCAAGCATGCTCAATTCCCCATTCCGGCATTCCGATATCAGCCAGCATTGCTCCTTTCGCAATTCCTCCTGGGCCGCAAAACAGTTCTCCCAATCTAAATATCATTTTCT
>JAEEGL015256959.1_pt1 | contig 10083 bp, 8 predicted proteins | sample 9134231 | NCBI WGS metagenome assembly JAEEGL01 (sample SAMN16246548, study PRJNA631951) | gut metagenome | biome: gut microbiome; feature: rumen; material: fiber-attached | host: Bos | place: Iran: Karaj | collected 2018-10 | reverse complement strand
TTTATGTAAACGGTAAGAGTGTTGTCATTAACAAAACTGCCGACATCATCCCAAAGGATATTAAGTATCCGGTCACGGTCCAGGATCTCGCCTGCGTGGTTGATAAAGACAAGCAAAAGCTTATATTCCATGGCAGTAAGCGGAATCTCCTCTCCATCTCTGAACATTTTCGCATTCGTTATATCAACGGAATTGTCTCCTATAACGCAGACGCTATTGGCAGAGGCTTTTGTACGCTTGATAAGCCTCTTCATGCGGGCAATGAGCTCCTTGATATGAAAGGGCTTTGAGATATAATCGTCTGCGCCTTTGTCGAATGCCAGTACCGTATGGATCTCATCGTCCATGGCGGTTAGAAAGATAACCGGCATCTCGCTTTTCTCACGGATCCTTGTGCAGATCTCCATTCCGTTACCGTCAGGAAGCGTCATGTCAAGAAGACAGAAATCGATCTTCTTTCCAATCTCTTCGCTGTCCAAGGCAGCAAAAGCTTCTTTGACTGAAGAAGCGAGGGTAACTTCCATACCCTCGCCTGTTAAAGCAAGCTTCAATCCTTCCGCGATTATGCTGTCATCTTCAACTACCAGTACCATTGTCAGACGCTCTCCCGTTTGATCTCCTCTATTATATCAATCTTGTTCTCGCGTCTTAAGCAGATGACTGTCATGAGAATAACAGCTGCGATAATGAACGCTATAAGTATCAGAGACTGTATCCACGGGAACTCTATCGTGAAGTAACCGAACCTCTTGATCATGAGCTTCGAGAGAAGGAAGCAGATCATCCCCGTGACAGGTATTGCTATAAGCATCGATCTGATAAGCATGCCGCAGCTTTCACGAAGCTCTGTGGCAATGAGCTGTCTGAAGGTCGAACCCATGGATTTCAGTACCGCAAAATGCTTGCGCCTTGAGACCATAAGTGCGGATATTGAGCTGTAGACATTGAGCAGACAGATTGCGGAAGCAATTGCAGTAAATACGATAAGCACGATCCTTATAAGATATGCGATTATCTCCTTATACTCGGCAGCATTGGTCTCGGTCGTATCAAAATGAATATACCCGCCTTCATTCTCAAGCCTTTCAACGGTAAGTCCGATGTTATTCAGAGTCTGTTCGTTATCACAATTAAAGAACACACCTGTTGTCAGTTTCTCACTGTTGATCTTATCGATATAATCGGCAGTGCTCATCGGAACGATAATGTTAAGAGCCATCTCACCTGTTCCGTTAAGGTATCCGCTGACATCGCCTATTCCCACTTTCTTTATGACCTTGAAGTCTGCAGGTCCGTCAAGTTCGATCTCCGGAAATTCCATTTCGTCAAGGTTATAACCGCGTTCCTCCGCTTCAGCTCTGCTGATGGCACACGGATATACAGGAAGCATATCGCCTTCATCCTGAACAAAAGCATCTTTGACTTCCAGATATCTGAAGTCTCTTGCATCCTGGCCGTAGATACTGTACTCATCGGTAGACATTGAGACATTGTTAAGGATAATGCACGGGATATCATCTTCTCCGTATTGCTCTGCTTTAACTTCTTTCGCGAGCTTTTCGAAAACTTCGTCTTCAAAAGCGATCACACCAAGCAGAGACTGGTCGTAATAGTTATGCCTGTATTCCTCGTCGAAATCTTCTTTGCTGAATGTTCCGGCGGGATAATAGAGATTTACTATCTCATAATAATCATCCCAGTATTCATCGCTTAATGAATCATTTGATATGTAAAGACTCCACATCTCAGCTTTGCAGACAGCAACATCAGTAACACCTTCAGATCCCTTGATCATGCCGATGATGTCGTCAAAGTCATAAACATCTCCCGAATCTATCATGGTAATACGGTATTCCCTGTCTTTAAGATATTCGTACCGCACACCGTTATCCCTGAGCTTGTAATCGACCATATGGATAAGAAGTGAAGACCCGAAATACACGACCGTCGTGACCAGGAAAAATATAGCAACTGCTCTAATGATTCCGAATGCTCTGCTCCTGTCATTCTTTAAAAACCTTGAAGCGAGCATGCCTTCAGAAGAACCTGTTAACAGTCTGTCAGGATTCTTATCAGCCTTATGGCCTGATCTTTTTTTCTTCTTATTGCCTCTGATGCTCTCTATAGGACCGACCTTACTGATCTTGCGTGCAGGGATCAGGGCGGAGATAAAGACGGTAACGACACTGAGCAGGATAACAGCAGCAACAGTGACAGGCTTTATCTCAAGTACCGGCTCAAGATCGAGCACACCCGAACCGTCAAAGCTAAAGAGTTTCTGTGCCATCGGGCCGGCAAAACGGGATGCGATCTTAACCACACCAAGACCCGCGGCAAAACCTAAAGGAAATGAAGGCAGCAGCATAACAAATGCTTCGAAATAAACTGAACTCCTCTTCTGTTTTCCGGTTGCTCCGACAGAAGACAGCATACCGAGATATCTGGCACGCTCGTCATATGAGAGTGCGAAAACGTTATATATGAGCATTACGGATATAAGTGCGATAAGCACAACAAAGAATATCTGCATTGCACGGACGATAAAATTCAGTGAATTCTGCGAAGAACCGCCGGAAAAGATGAGCACGCCGTTATTTGAATCAACATTCTCATATCCTGCAAGATCATAAAGACGTGTGTAAAAATCCGTCTGTATCCTGTTCTCATAAGTCGTAAGGAGAATGTTGAATGTCCCGCTCGTAAGAATGGTCTCATCCACATAAGAGATCGCCGAATACCAGGCACAGTTATCGTCTTCAAATACGGGCCGCTCTATAAAACCCACCACAGTGAACTTCTGTGCAAAGCCGGTAGGTTTATGGATCTCCTCATGATCTTTGTAAAACCCGTCCTCTCCCTCTTCTTCCGGAACTATGTAGCACATGTTATAAGGCAGCTCGACAGTCTCACCGGCAGGAAGGGAAACGAGAGGAAATGCAATGAACGAATCATTTTCACCGTTGTTTCTTATGTATCTCGTAAAAGTCTCGGCATCGATGGTATCGCCTATACTTACAGCTGATCCGTCATCCAATGCGGATTTGCTGATAACGATCTCTGTATCATTCTCCGGAAGTCTTCCTTCAACGGGCTTAATACCCATCCATTCCATTGCTTCGGGTGAATATCTTCTGATATTGAGAAAAGGTTTGGAGGGATTTGCCGATTTATTGAATTCCGTAAGTTTCAGGTCCTCTGTCACTCCGGTTTCCTTTACTTCGTCATAACCCTTGATGATCTCCAGTTTTTCTCTGTCTATGTTGCAGACCGAAAAATGATATGCACCGCTTCTGGCAATGCCAAGATCCACAAAATATCTGTATGCAGTATCTTTTCCGACAAGCACGCAAGTAAGAAGCATGACCATGAGCGCTATGCCTGTGATCGAGATAACAGTGCGCTTTTTATTCATCTTCATGTGCTTTAATGTCACATCATGAACGATCTTCGTATTTCTCATAATTACTCTTCCTTATTATCCTTTTATCCGTTTTCCCCATTATTCGCGGCCTGAGAGATCAGTTACCCTGATGCGGTCATCTTTAACGATGCTTCCGTCTTCCATATAAATGATCCTGTCAGCCTGAAGTGCGATATTCTCGTCATGCGTGATAAGGATCAGAGTCTGTCCGAATCTCTTGTTTGATTCTTTTAACAGCTCGACTATCTCCGCGCTGTTCTTTCTGTCGAGGTTGCCTGTAGGTTCATCTGCCAGAAGAAGTTCAGGCTTTGAGAACAGTGCTCTTCCTATGGATGCTCTCTGCTGCTGTCCGCCGGACAATTCGTTCGGCAAATGACTTCTTCTGTCATCAAGACCTAAGTATTCGACTATCTTATCCAGTCTTTCCCGGTCGGGCTTTCTGCCGTCTAACATATGAGGCAATACGATGTTCTCGTCTACGTTAAGTTCGGGCAGAAGGTTATAGAACTGATACACAAGACCTATGTGTCTCCTTCTGAAGATGGCGAGTTTATCCTCGCTCTGACTGTGAATATCCGTTCCGTTGATAAATACTTTTCCGGATGTCGGTTTGTCGACTCCTCCGATTATGTGAAGAAGGGTTGATTTGCCGCTTCCCGATGCTCCTACTACAGATACGAATTCACCCTTCTCGACACTGAAGGATACATTATTTAAGGCTACGGTCCTGCTATCCCCTGCGCCGTATACCTTGCTGATATTCTCACATCTCAATAATTCCATATTTGCGCTCCTTGTTTGTGATATGCAAATAGTAACAAATGCAATGCAATAAAAAATGAATTTGAAAGTGACAATTTAGTCACTTTAAGAGGTTGTGAAATAACCCGAATAAAAACTGCTTCCGGAATCACCGGAAGCAGCTGTTCATCGATCTTACGTTTTCTATAAGAAGCATGATGACCAAAAAGGCTCTTTTGCAGCTGTCAGTCGTACACGTACTGATACATCTGCACGATCTCGCCTTCGGAATCGTACTTGGTCTCGATCACGAGGTTGCCTTCAGCATCATAACCATATTCTACCGACTGGAACACACTTCCATCCTCCATAAGGTTGGTCTTGCTGAGCACATTGCCTGCTGCGTTATAAGTATATTTGCACCAGCTCTGCGGTGTGCCGTCAGGTCTGTAAAACTTCTCGCTGACCATATTGCCGGAATTGTCATATTCGTACTCTGTCAGGCCGCTCATCTCACCGCCGCGGTAACAGGTCTCCTTCGTTACATTGCCTGATGCATCATACTCATATTCATATTTGATCTCAAATGACTCACCGCCGGGATTTGTTTGTTTTTGTGAGACCGGATTTCCGTATGAATCATATTCATATGAGATAATCTGGCAGATGATCCCTCCGGGAATGCTTTCCGTGTCTTTGATCATATTGAAATCTGCATCATATTCAAAAACATGCAGATTGCCTTCACTGCCGTCAGGATTTATGTACAGTTTCCTCGTCTGGTTGCCTGCCTGATCATATTCATATTCATATCCGCCCTGGCTCAGACCGTCTAATCCGAGTTTTATCTCTTTAGTGAGATTGCCGTATATATCATATTCGTATTCGCGGGTATATCCTGTATCGCCAAGGATCTTTTCCCTTACCATATTGCCGAATTGATCAAATTCCTTCGTGATCCTGAGATTGCCGTTAAGATATACGATAACGTTCTTGTGACCTTCACGGGTCTGCTGTGTTTCCTGTGTATAAGTTGCTGACGGTGCGGAAGTCTCACCGGTTTCCATAACAAATGAGAACTGTGAAGCAAATGCCTCATCAGAACTTTTTGTATTTCCGTTACATGCCGTAAGCCCTGTCAGGATCAGTGCCGAAGCGAATAACAATACTGTCTTATTCTGCATCTTTCTCTCCATAGTGCTTTTTTAGGTGAGCCTTGCTTAACAGATCGGGCAGACCTTTCTCTTTAATGACCGCAACGCCCTGCCATTCGCAACATATTTTAACACCATTTTTTAAAGTCAGATCATAAATGACGAGATAAGACTGAAGAAGACGCTGTACAAGACTCCGATGAGCAGTACCCGGTCAAACGCAACATCCAGTTCATGTCTGAAAAGCAGGAAGAGAACGAAAAGTATCGCAGCATCTAGAGCAGCCAAAATGATCACTGACTTGATTTTGTGTTTAAAATTTACCATGTCCCTGTCACTGACCATCGGACTGTCCACCTGCTCGCCGGAAAGACTTTTGAGATAGTCGATGTATTCTTTGAATGTGTACTGCTTCGTTCCGTAAAAATATCCGGTGTCTTCACTGTCCAGTTTTAAAGCATACAAAGGAAAATCACTTATTTCATTTTCCCCGTAAATGACCGTACAGGCTCCGTCTTTGGGATCACAGACATAAACGGTAACGTCCGACGAATTAAGCAATACTTCTTTCGGATCTGAATAGTCTTTTTGTGTATATGCCGCTTCATAAAGCCAAGCATCAGGATCACCGGATTGTATGGTGTATGCCTTCTCACGGAAAAAATATTCCCCGGAGAGATACTTGTTATATGAACTGCGCATGGCTCCGTAGTAATCTGCCACGGATATTAAAAGACAGCTGAAAAAGATAATAAATAATACAACGCGCTTCATGATGATTCTCCTTATTCCGGGAAAATTATATCATGAAAAATTAACATTTTGGAACGTATATCGTTACCTTATCCACAGAGCTGATCCGTCTATATCCCCGACTTTTGAAAACCCGGTGTTGCTCATGATAAACCTAAGTTCGCATCTTACCTTTTCGAGAAATGACTCAACTCCTGAAATACCGTCTTTTTCCAGAGAGGGGAGCATGGATCTTCCGACAGCAGCTCCGTCCGCCCCAAGTGCGAGAGCCTTGTAGACATCAGCGCCGCTTTCGATACCGCAGTCAACGAAGATCTTTACATCAGTTCCCTCAAGAGCTTTCTTTATCTTTGGAAGTATCATCATGGGAGGAACGGCATAAGGCATCCTTCCGTGGTGATGACTTACTATGACAGCTTTAGCTCCGATCTTTGCGCACTTCACCGCATCCTCCACACTTAAGACACCTTTGACAACAAACGGAAGAGTGGTCGATTCGACATAATAGCGGAGCATGTCCTCTGTCTGGACTGCCATGGTCTCACCCATACAGATATCAACACCTGTCTCTCCGAAAATGTGATCGATATCCATGCCAATCCCGAAGGCTCCTGCAGATTCGGCGAATCTCATCTGATCCCTGACCTTTCCGTTATCGGCATAAGGCTTAACGATGCGGACCGTTTTCGCACCGGTATCAATGATCTTCTGGAACATGTCATTCTCCATCATTCCACAGAAATTGAGGACACCGGCATTTTTCGCAGCTGCTGAATATTCCTCAAGGCCTGTAAGTTCCCTGCCGCCAAAGCTTTTAAGATGTGAGAACGCAGGCATCATTACAGGAGATGAAAACTTTTCTCCCCAAAGCTCAACTGACGTATCAGCAACTATGGAATCAATGATCCTCTCTTTTATCAGGATGGAATCCATGTATTGACTGGTAATGATATTTGCATCGGATATTCTACTGTAATCCATCCAAAACCTCCTTAAGGTACCCCATATATCTGATATACTCTTCGTCTGTGTTCAGGTGCTCTAATATGACCGGCATATCAGGGTCTATTGAACTCATCTTCTGAACATAATATCTCAAAGGAAATTCTCCCTTACCCGGTGCGCATTCCTCCAGTTGGAAAGTATATTCCTCCTTAAGATGCACATCCTTTATGTGGCAGCTCCTTATCCTGTTTCCCAACTTCTCAGTGACCTCATCAACGAACTCTTCAGCGTTAAAATACCTTTCCGCGGAATTGGTCATATTGATGATATCCATATGAACCGCAAACCGTTCCCTGTCCACCATCTCAATGAGTTTAAGATATTCATCAGGACCTGTCGGGATCATCCAGGGCATGGGCTCTAATGTAAAATACGTGCTCTTAACATCTGCTGTATCAATTATCTCCTGAACCATACGGACTGTCTCTTTCCAGGCATTTGCCGAAAAGTTCTCTTTATAATGTCCGTCCCACCTCTGACCGAAAGCTCCCGCAACATTTACTGCACATCTGGCTCCAAGGAAATCGGCAAGTCTTAGCTGTCCGATACAGTAATCCATATTCTTTTTGCGGTCCGTACTGTCAGGGGATAAAGCATTTCTCCATATTCCGACTTCAGCTATCAGAAGATCATGCTTTGAAGCCTCATCACGGTATCTGATGATCATATCTTCGGGATCATTGCAGTTAAGCGGAAAGTTTACACATCTGCACCCGAGCCTTACCTGGTTTTCGGCCCATTCCTCAGGAGAATTATGTTCCAGCGGTGATGATGTTCCTAGCCTCATATATGTTCCTCCGTCAAAATGAACTTAATCGTTTTAATATGCTTTTCTGCCGGTCTTAATGTTTTTTAAAAGAACGACCGTCTCTACCTTATCTGTCCAAGGGAACATATCAACCGGTTCTGCTATCTGCGCCTCATACCCCTGTGTCCGGAATCTGCCAAGATCCCTTGCAAGAGTCTCGGGACAGCATGAGATATAGACGATCTTGGAAGGGGCAAGTCTGCCGCATGCCTTGATGAACTTTATTGTCGTTCCTGCCCTCGTGGGATCGAGGATGACACAGTCGATCTTAGTATCCGATTTTGCCAGTTTATCCATATATTCCGTTGCATCGGCATTTACAAATCCGGCATTGCCGATATTGTTGATCTCTGCATTTACCAGAGCATCCTTATATGCGGATTCCTTGAGCTCGACGCCCGTAATACTTCCGACAAAATCTGCAAATGACAGTGTTGTCGAGCCTGTACCGCAATAGGCATCAATACAGGTCTCACTTCCTTTGAATTCAGCCAGTCTTATGGCCTCGGAATATAATATCTCTGCCTGCCGGTGATTTGACTGCATAAAGGAGTCAGCTGACACCCTGAACTTTTTGCCCAGGATCACATCCGTTATATATCCTTTTCCCTTTACTCTCTTTACCGCGTCACTTCCTAATATCATTGAATCATGACGTGTGTTGACATTTATAAGCAGCGTGGTTATCTCGGGATGAAGCTTTAGCAGTTCGTCTGTAAAGATCTTCTTTTTCTTGAAATATGAACTGCCTATAACCAGGACAACCATAACCTCGCCTGTTGCATCGGCTGTCCTGACAAGAACTCTTCTGAGTTCACCCGAGCCAGTGATCTCATCGTATATCTCGACTTTAAACTTCTCTGCTATAGCGGCGCAATCCCTGATTATCGAAGATGCGGTCCTGTTTTCTATCAGACAGGAATCCACTTCCACAATGCGGTGAGAACCCGGTTCATAAGGACCGACTAAAACGTGTCCGTTCTTAAGTTTCTTGAATGCCGAATGGACCTTATTGCGGTAGTACAAAGGATTATCGCTGTAGTAGATCGGAAGTACATCGCAAAATGGCGAGATAAGTCTGTCCACTCTTTTGTTTTTCGATACTGCCTGCTCGAAATAAGACTTTCCCGCATAAGAACATCCCCCGCAGCTCTTTGCAACGGGACATTTATTGCGGACAGCCAGAGTTTCTGCCATCCTGGCCTTTTCAGACTTCCTTCCGGCCCTCATCAGACCTGCCTTTCAGCGTTGTTAACAACATGCTTTAACAGGATAGCCGTTGTTATCGAACCTACTCCTCCCGGTACCGGAGTAACCGCTTCAGCGATCTCCGATACTGAATCATAATCCACATCTCCGCAAAGTCTGCCTTCAGGATCTACGTTCATTCCGACATCGATCACGATCTGTCCGGGCTTAACGAAATCCTCTGTTATCATTTTTGCGACGCCGCAGCAGGCAATAATGATATCAGCATTTCTGCACTCTTCTTCGATATTGACTGTCTTGGTATGGCATACGGTAACTGTTGCATTAGCCGTTGTAAGAAGGAGCGCCACGGGTTTACCGATTACAAGACTTCTGCCGACAACAGTAACCTTCTTTCCTTTTGTCTCGATCCCGTAATGCCTGATCAAAGCCATAACTGCTTCAGCCGTACAGGGTGCAGCGCAGTCAGGAACTCCTGCAAGAACATTCTCCATATTTCTGATATCCATGAAATCCGAATCCTTGCCCGGATCGATGGTCCTTCTCATGTGCTCGTCTGATAAAGGCTTCGGCAAAGGTCTGAATACGAGGATCCCGTGGACCTTCGGATCACTGTTGATGCCGTCGAAAACCTTATCCAGATCCTCCTGCGAGACACCCGCATCCAAAGCTGTTACTTCAACTTCAACGCCTGCTGACTCAAAGCGTTTCAATACGCCTCTCTCGTAAGCCAGATCATCTTCCCTGCTGCCTACGCGAAGGATAGCGAGCTTGGGGCTTACGCCCTTGCCCTTCAGTTCTTCAACCTTAACCTTAAGATCCTCTAAGATCTTATCTGCAACTTCCTTGCCGCCTAATCTCTGCATTCTTATTACCCGCCGATCAAAACCTTTTTTACTTCTGCATAGACTCTGGTGCAGATCTCAGATGTCTCATTAACCAAAGCATCTGTCTTCTTGTTCAGGTCTTCTGCATAACTTCTGTCCTTCATG
>JAEEGL015222182.1_pt1 | contig 10083 bp, 6 predicted proteins | sample 9134231 | NCBI WGS metagenome assembly JAEEGL01 (sample SAMN16246548, study PRJNA631951) | gut metagenome | biome: gut microbiome; feature: rumen; material: fiber-attached | host: Bos | place: Iran: Karaj | collected 2018-10 | reverse complement strand
GAAGATGGAACTCTTCGGATCAGTTGGAAAGGCTTGATCGAGTATTCCAAAAGAGTAAATTGGGGCGAAGCCGTAATGGCTTCGCCTTTATTATTACATGGGGGCAATATGAACAACGAGTTAACAAGAAAAGATATTGAAGATATGGAAGCAGAGATCGAGCATCGCAAATGCGTTGTGAGAAAAGAGCTCTTGGAGCACGTTAAAGAGGCAAGAGCACAGGGCGATCTCTCGGAGAATTTTGAGTATTACGCAGCCAAAAAAGCCAAGAACCAGAATGAGAGCAGAATCCGTTTCTTGGAGAGAATGATAAAGACTGCAAAAGTTATAGATGACAATACAACCGAAGATCAGGTTGGAATGAATAAATCAGTTACCTTTAGAATTGAAGAAGATGGTACTGAGGAGACATATAAGATCGTCACAACCATGCGTCAGAACTCATTGAAAGGCCTTATAAGTGTTGAGTCACCACTTGGAAAACAATTACTTGGACATAAGGTGGGTGACCGTGTTAATATTAAAGTAAGCGATAATTATAGTTATGAAATAACGATAACTAAGATTGAGAACACTGGGCTTACAGAAGAGGACAGAATAAGAGACTTCTAAGGAGTGCCGTTAAAGGAGGATTCCTATGCGAGTATTTCAACCGGTTGAACCTGAAGACATTGAGAATGGAGCTTATACCTTTGATGGTAGAAAGATGCTCGTAACAGCAGGCGTAGGAGACAAGGTTAACACCACAGCTGTATCCTTTGGTGGAGTTGGGCAGATGTGGGGCAGAAGAGCAACCTTTATCTGTTTGCGTGCAAACAGATATACAAGGGAATTGCTTGAAGAATCCGGAGAGTATTCGCTGAGTTTTCTGGATAACAACGAATACCGCGGTGCGATGAAATATCTTGAGATGGTTTCAGGAAGGGATGAAGACAAGATAAAGGGGGCTCGTCTTCACACAACCTACTATGAAGGCGTTCCGCTCATCGAAGAGGCCAGCAATGTGCTTATCTGCAGGGTAATCTTTAAAAAAGAGGTCGGACTCGACGGTTTTGTTGATAAGTCTATTCCGGAGGAGTTTTATAAGAGCAAAGAGTCACACATCTTATACGTTGGGGAGTTGAAAAAGGTGCTTATCAGATAGTTTGTAGCTCTTTGGCGTAGTGAGGTCCAATGACTAAGAAGAAACATCGAATCAGCGTTGGGATACTGTTAGTCAATCTAATGCTTACTATAAGTGTGCTCTCCGGATGTGGCAGCTCCGGTGAGGACTCTTTTAAGAGTGCGTCCAATAGTAGTTACCTGGAGCTAAGTGAAGATGATTTTTATGACCCTTTAAACACAATTTCTATAACAGGGTGGTTTGAGGATTCCTACACCCAAAATCTTATGGCATATCTTGCCGAGAAATATCCTGATTATAAATTTAAATACAGATATATTGCGAAGAGAAGCTATGAGCCTATAGTTGACTCAATGCTTGCATCTCAGAATGCAGCCGACATTGTTATGGTAAATCCTTCTATGGCCAAAAAGCACGGTCAAAGCGGATATTTGGCTGATCTGTCGCGTTACACGGACGGCTTTACCGATGAGGCAAGGGAAGCCTTCACGTGTAGGCAAAAGGTCTATGCAATACCAAGTACAAGTGAATATCAGTGCACGTTTTACAATAGAACAATTCTTGAGAATACTGGGCGGAATCTCCCTGTTTCTTTTGACGAATATCTGGAAATATGTGATTACATGAAAAACGTGGCGGGAATAAAGCCTATTTCATCGGGCTTTAAAGAGGGAGAACTTGTGGCTGACAGTGCACTCGCGTTCCTTGCCTCAGGGTATTTTTCTACTGCTGATGGAAAAGACTTTGGCCAAAGACTGGCGAATGGAGAAGCTTCTTTTAAGATAGAGCTTATGCCTTCGCTTATGAAATGGAAAGAACTTGTAAATCACAAGGCCTATGAAAAAGAAATGTGCATAATGGACACTTATGCAGCAATTGAGGAATTTGCCAGGGAAGAGTCTTTTATGTATGTGGGCAAGGTCGAGGATTACAACAGAATAATGGAGCTTAACCCTGAGATCAGGTTGGGAACAATGCCGTCAGCAAGCGAAAAAAAAGGATTTCCGGCAATAATAGGTGGTTGCAACTGCGGATTCGCTGTTAATGGTTTTTCGATAAACAAAAAAATAGCTGAAGAAATTCTGGCCGATCTAGCGACAGTTGAAGGTCAGAAAGCGCTCTGGAGTGACCGCGTTGGAAGCCAGACGTTTCTTAAGAATACAAGCTTTGAAAACCCTTCAGCTTTTGACGGGCTCAGAGCGACACTGGCTGCAGGAAGAGTTTTTTCTCCGTGGAATCAGTGGGGAGAACATAGCAGTCAGATTTATATGATATTTGGTGAGGAAATGCAGAAAGTTGTGACCGGGGAGAGAGCTATGGATATAGCCCTTAAGGTTGTGGACGATAAAGTAAAACAGTTTCAGAAACAGAACTGACAGAGGTGGCTTATGGGAGTTATAGGTAAGGTCAAAAAGACGTATGGAATTAAAAGCCAGATGAGGATTATCCTTGCTGTGCTAATTGTAGTTCCGATCATAATCCTGGGCGTATTCATGTACTTTTTTGCAAGAAATAACCTTGTGAGTCAGACAAAGCTTGCGATGAAAGGAAATGTTGATGTCATTGCAACAGGTATAGAGAACAATTGTAAAAAAGAAAACGACGTAATCAAGTTCTTTTCCTATGAGGAGGCATTCAGAAAGGTACTAGAGCATGCGGTAAGTAACCAGTATGCGCTTACAGAGGAGCTCAACAACAATATTGAGCCGCTCATCTGGTATTACCTGAGCAGCGACACAAACATTGATACAATACATATTTACTCTGAAATGATCCAAAATGATCATATTGGAGATTTTTTGAGCATCCCTTCGACTGAAGATGAGAAGGCAATGTATGAGCTTTGCAGGAACAATTACAGCTATATGTGGACCGTGGACAGCACCGGGGAGATATTTGTTATCAAAGCGCTCCTTGACTCAGCAACATCTTCAAGGCTGGTCGGCATGGTGACGATAAAGATCAGGGCCAGTTCTTTCTTCTCAATGATAAGTCAGACCGGATATCTTGAAAATGGTGTTCTGATGGTCGATTCGGACAATAATATAATTGTTCATAAGCCGATTAAAGACGAAGCTCTGGATACTAAAATTATCGACGCACTTTCGGAAGATAAGATCGACTTTGATCTTGAGGATTTTTTTGAAAACAGGGAGTTCTTCATTGCGGCGTCCAAAAGACTTGAAAATGGCTGGGATCTTTATTACTACATTGATCGTAGAGAGATCATGAGTGATGTGGTATCAATTCTTTTCTCGGTTATAGTTCTGGCTGTACTTCTTTTCGTAATTTCATACTATGTTGCAACAATCTATTCGAGTAAACTTAGCAACAGGATCACGCAGCTCAATAAAATGGCCATGGAGGTCAGAAGCGGTAAATTTGATATTGAGGGTTCTGATAAGAATCCTGATGAGATCGGTCAGCTTTCAGAAGCGATGACGGACATGGCAAGCCAGCTCAAATCCATGGTTGAGGAGATCAATAAACGAAATGAGCAGGATCTTCTCATGAAGGACAACGATATTCATTACAGAGAATGGCTCTTTGACTTTGTGGTTGAGAAAAACAACGATATCCTTGCGGTACTAGGTGAGGATGGGTTTGTTCCTAGCTTTATTACATCAAATGTACAGGAAGTGCTGGGAATATCTTTGGATCTTCTTAAGCAGGATATCCGCTGTCTGGAGCTTGCAGTCAGGCAGGATGAGCCTCCACAGGAGAGCCTTAAGGATATTATTGAAGATTGTATGCAGACGGGCGATGCAAAGATTCTTGATGAGCTTCGCCTTGAGAATATTAAGACCAATGAGCATTTGTATTACAGAGGAATTATCATCAGTACAATTGATGATGGCGGTAAGAGAACTGCTATTGCGCTCTATGACAGAACTCAGGAGTTTAGGCGTAATCACCAGCTGCAGGAGGCACTTAATGCTGCAGAGACAGCTAACAAGGCCAAGACCAGCTTCCTTGCAAACATGTCTCACGATTTCAGGACTCCTATGAATGCTATTACGGGGTTCAACCTTCTTATAGACAAGCATTCTGAGGAACCTGAAAAAGTCAGGGAATATACGCATAAGATAAGCCTTGCTTCTCAGAATCTTTTGTCACTTCTCAATGATGTTCTGGATATGAGTAAAATCGAGAGCGGTAAGACTACCCTCGATATTAAGGAAATGGCTATCGGGCTTTTGATCGAGGAGATAAACTCTGTCATCAGTTTCCAGGCAAAGGCCAAGCACCAAGAATATATCGTGCGTGTTGAGGATATGGAACATGATATGTTCATGGGCGATAAGCAGAGGATCAATGAAATTCTTGTAAATATCCTCGGAAATGCTGTTAAGTACACTCCAGAAGGAGGAAAGATCGAGTTTACTATAAGCGAATCCTCGTCATCATCAGTGGGCTTCCAGAATGTCAAATTCGTTATCAAGGACAATGGAATCGGAATGAAGCCTGAGTACAAGGATAAGATATTTGATGCCTTCACAAGAGAGGACAAGAGTGCCACCAAGGGTATTCAGGGAACGGGACTTGGAATGGCTATTACAAAGAGCCTTGTTGAGCTCATGGGCGGAACTATCCGCGTTGAAAGTGAAGAAGGTAAGGGTAGTACTTTCACAGTTAATCTGAGACTCCAGGTGGTAGATGCAGCGGATGTTGATTTCTGGAGAGCTCACGGAATAGAGCGAATGCTTGTTGTTGATGACAGCAAGGAGACCTACGAACAGCTGAAGAACATAGTAGAGCCGGATGGCATCGAAGTTCTTTATGCAAATTCTCCTTATGCTACTCTTCACACAATAGATTCCTGCGAGCAGGAGCAGAAGAAGATAGATCTGATACTGGTTGATGAAGTGGTAGAAGGAATGACCGGTGCAGATATTGTTAAGAGCATAAGAGGGAAAGATAAGCGTAACAATGTGCTTATCTTTGTAATGGCAGATGATTTTGCCCGAATCGAGGATGACATAAGACAGGCCGGTGCAAATGAGCTTATGCAGAAGCCGCTGTTTGTATCTATCCTTAAGCAGACTGTTGAGGATATCGCAAGCAGAAATGCGGAAGCTGAAAAGGTTGAGGTGACCAATCCTCTTCAGGGCATGAAATTCCTCGCGGCCGAGGATAATGATATCAATGCTGATATTCTTATTGAGCTCATGGATATGGAGGGCGCAACCGTCACGAGAGGTGTCAACGGACAGGAAGTTGTTGAGATGTTCAAGAATGCTCAGGAAGGCGACTATGACATGATCCTTATGGACATTCAGATGCCGATCATGAACGGCTATGAGGCAGCAGCCGCCATAAGAGCTCTGGGCACCGACTGGTCACAGAGAATTCCTATTATTGCCATGACCGCCAATGCTTATGCCGACGATGTTCAGCATGCATTTGATGCAGGAATGAATGCCCATGTGACCAAGCCTATCGACATAAGAATTGTTGAAAAGACTATATTGGAGTTTAAGGGCAATTAAGAGTTTATTTTAGCATTATTATGTGAGAAAATATGTGTGTTAGACAAAAAATATAATGGAGGAACGACCTGTGAATGGTGTAAAGAAGGTTACTGAAGATATCTTCTGGATTGGCGGAAGTGACAAGCGACTTGCCAGATTTGAGAACATTTTTCCGATTCCGGAAGGCGTTTCTTATAACAGTTACTTTGTTGACGATGAAAAGACAGTAGTATTTGATACGGCAGATATATCTGTTTCGGATCAGTATCTTGAGAATTTAAAGACAGCACTTGGCGATAAAAAACTCGATTATCTTGTGGTATTGCACATGGAGCCGGATCATTGCTCACTTATCAGCACTGTGCTTTCTCTTTATCCTGATGCTACAGTGGTGGGCGGAGCCAAGACGTTTACTATTATGGAACAGTTTTTCCCTGAAGCAGCTTCTTTTAACAAGCTGGAGGTAAAAGAGGGAGAGACACTTTCTACAGGTAAGCATACATTCAGTTTTGTCGCTGCACCTATGGTTCATTGGCCTGAAGTACTCATGGCTTACGACACAGCTACAGGTGCGCTCTTTAGTGCAGATGCTTTTGGAACCTTTGGTGCGCTTGACGGTGGCATTTTTGCGGATGACTATGATTTTGAAAAAGATTTCCTTGATTCAGCAAGGAGATACTATGCAAATATCGTAGGAAAATATGGAATGCAGGTGCAGGCTGTTTTGAAAAAGGCAGCAGGACTCGATATAAAGATGATTCTTTCTCTTCACGGACCTGTTTGGAGGAAGGATATTGCGTGGCTTCTGGATAAGTACCAGAAGTGGAGCACTTACGAACCTGAGACCGACGGAACAATGGTTGTTTACGGAAGTCTTTACGGCCATACAGCAAGTGCTGCGCAGGCATTGGCTTCCCTTCTCAGAGACAAGGCTGGCAAAAATATTAAGGTTTACGATGTGTCGGGTATAGATGTATCATATCTTATTGGAGAGGTTTGGCGTTGCAAGAAGATTGTTCTTATGTGCCCAACCTACAACAACGGCATTTATCCGCCTATGGAGAGCTTCTTGAGTGATATGGCGGCTCTTGGTGTTACCAACAGGACATTTGCCCTTGCACAGAACGGAACATGGGCGCCTGCTACGGTCAAGCTTATGACTGAGAAACTGGGTCAGCTCAAAAATGTTGTTATTCTTGAGGATACCCTTACAATTAAGAGCGCACTTCATGCGAAGGATGCCGAGAGCCTTGAAGCTTTTGCTGATGCGATTGCCAAGGCATGAATTAGAATTAAATCTTTATCGGGAGGAATGGTGTGATAATGATAAAAAGTGTTTTGAAAAAGGTGGTTTCTGCCATGACCATAGCAGCGACCATGCTTGTTGCGGTTGCAAGTTACAACGGGGTTACAGATAATGCGGGAGCTGTTGCAGAGGCAGCAGGCAGACCGATTAAGATTGAATCATGCGTGATTCAGGGAACAGATGTAGTAGTAAATGTTTCAGGTAAGACATCAGCACCGGACGGAAAATTCTATCTTTTTGCTGATGAGGTTTATCAGGATGGTACAACAGGTAAGATTGTTGCAACAACTGAAGCCGGAAGCAGTGCTACATTTACATTCCCATTAGGATACAATACTTCAGAATCTACTCTTTCTAAGAAGTTTCTGGTTGCGACAAAGAGCGGTGGCTCCTATGTTCAGGTGAGTGATGAGCACTATATCACAAACCCTGAGGCCAATGCTTATAAGAGCATGCCAAGAAACGATCATGGTATCAAGGGAATTCTTCCAAACGAGACAGATGCTGCGACATTCAAGGATCTTGGTGTTTCCCAGATGGTTTACAATCTCTACATGGGCGATATCGTAGCTGATCCCAATAATGTAACAGGTCCTACTATTCCATTTGAGTACAACGGAATCACATATCTTTTTGATACAAACGCGCTCGCACAGTACGATGCTTTTGTTCAGTGGTGCTCTATCAGCGGATTCCAGCTGACAATGACTATTTTGAACAACAAGACAGAGGCAGGTGCAGATCTTATTCACCCTCTTTCAAGAGATTCCCATGTTTGCCCGGGATATGCGATGAACACCAAGGAAGATGCCGGAACCAATCACCTCAAGGCAATCGCAGCATTCCTTGCTCAGAGATATTCAGGCGGTGCATACGGAACAATTGATAACTGGGTAATCGGTAACGAAGTTAACGCCAGAACTGAATGGTATTACATGAGCTCTACAAATCTTGAGCTCAATGTAAGCGAATATGTTAAGGCATTCAGAATTTTCTACAACGAGATCAAGGCTGTAAACGCAAATGCCAAGGTATTTAACTCCATTGACCAGGAGTGGCAGAGAAAATCTAATCCCGGATGTTCTCTTTCCAAGGACTTCCTTGACAGATTTAACTACTACATGAACAGAGAAGGCAATATCGACTGGTGCCTTTCAATTCACCCATACAATGCACCTCTGTTTGATCCTTATGCATGGAAGCAGCAGGCAATTTATGTAAGCCCTAAGCTTTCTTCTCCTTATATCACAATGGAGAACCTCTATGTTTTAACTGACTATATGTGCCAGTCTTCTTTCCTCAATCCAGCAGGAAAGGTAAGAGATATCTCTCTTTCCGAGATTGGATTTACATCAAGCTTTGGCGAGGAATATCAGGCTGCATCAATTGCTTATGCATATACAGTAGCAGCTAATAACCCTTACATTACAAGCTTCATGCTCTTTAGAGAGACTGACAATGCGCATGAGATGGAATCTCACATCGCGCAGGGCCTTAAAAACCTTGACGGAAGCCACAAGCTCGCATATAACTATTACAGAGCAATGGGAACAATAGAGCAGGAGAATTACAAACAGCAGGCATCTGCAATAATTGGAGCGGACATCAATTCTCTTGTGGCAAACAGAACATTCATGTCCAGGAACGGTTGGTTTTTAAATGACTAAAGAGTTGGAGACACTTAATAAGATTACAAATATGCAGAAGGATCTGCTTGGGAGTCTGTACGGTGACTTTTTTAGCAGCGGAGCAACGAGTAAGCCAAATGTCAGTGGAGTTTCAGGAACAAACAGTGAAACTCCCGCCAAAAATGATAAGGCAAGTGCTCCTGTAAGCAGCGACCAGGCAATCAAGAATGCCAATGACGCTCTTACCGAAGCCAAGAATCTTTTTGCTGCAGACGCTTACTTAAGTAAAGAGGAACAGCCCAAGGAGCCTGAGGAGCCTGAAGAGGATCCAATGGAGACTTTGGACAAGCTTATTGGACTTACTTCTATCAAGCGGGATGTAAAAGAGCTTGTAGCTTTTGTTAAAGTGCAGAAGGCGAGAAAAGATCAGGGCCTTAAGTCAGTTCCTGTATCACTTCACCTCGTGTTTACCGGCAATCCAGGAACAGGTAAGACTACCGTAGCCAGGATAATCGCCAAGATATACAAGCAAATCGGAGTTCTTTCCAAGGGTCAGCTCGTTGAGGTCGACAGATCAGGTCTTGTTGCAGGCTATGTTGGACAGACTGCCCTCAAGACTCAGGAGCAGATAAAAAAGGCTATGGGTGGCGTCCTCTTTATTGATGAGGCGTACGCTCTTTCTCAGAAGGATGATGCTTTTGGCCAGGAGGCTATAGATACAATCCTCAAGGCAATGGAAGATAACAGAGACGATTTCGTTGTCATTGTGGCAGGTTATACTCAGCCGATGAAGAAATTCATCGAGAGTAATCCGGGACTCAAGTCCAGATTCAACAAGTACATTGATTTTACTGATTACAACATCGATGAGCTTGAGGAAATCTTTGAAATGAACTGCAAGAAGTATGATTACAAGCTTGCAGATGATGTTAAGCATCAGATCAGAGCTCTCATAACAGCCAAGAAGATCGAGAATATCGATAATTTCGCGAATGCGAGAGAGGTTCGAAATCTCTTTGAGGAGATTATCACCAATCAGGCAAGGAGAATCTCAACTATGGAGAATCCTACCAGCGATGATATGATGACAATCCAGCTTGAAGATCTCAAGGATGATGTGGAAGAAGTAAAGCCACAGGGGACGGATGGAGCAACTACTGAAGCAGAAACTGCACAGACAGATGAGGCTACAGCAAACGTTGCAGAGCCGGAGAAAAGTGACGAAGTTTCAGAAAACCAAGAATAAAGGTTGATAAATAACTACATCATTGGTATAATTTTTAATGCTTGCTGATGAAAAAGAGTCGGTATCGGCTCTTTTTCTTTCAGCTTTATAATTCGAGGCGTGGCTCAGTTTGGTAGAGCGCTGCGTTCGGGACGCAGAGGTCGCAAGTTCGAATCTTGTCGCCTCGACTTTAGTAAAAACAGGGTTTGCAGATTTGCAAACCCTGGGTTTTCATAATTTACTTATAATCTGCGGATTCATGCCAGCCGGATAAAAAACGGTCTTCGATATAGTCGGAATACTTCAACATACATTTTCCAAATGTGTTC
>JAEEGL014896265.1_pt1 | contig 10083 bp, 7 predicted proteins | sample 9134231 | NCBI WGS metagenome assembly JAEEGL01 (sample SAMN16246548, study PRJNA631951) | gut metagenome | biome: gut microbiome; feature: rumen; material: fiber-attached | host: Bos | place: Iran: Karaj | collected 2018-10 | reverse complement strand
TATTCAGAGTCTGTAAGCTCAATACCGTACTTAGCGATTGGAGATCCGAGTGGACCCATGCAGAATGGAATTACATACATTGTACGACCGTGCATACAACCTGTGTAAAGTCCCTTCATTGTAGCCTTGAGTTCTACAGGATCAATCCAGTGGTTTGTAGGACCAGCATCTTCTTCCTTCTTAGAAGAGATGAATGTACGTGATTCAACACGTGCAACATCGCTTGGAAGAGAACGGAACAAGAAGCAGTTCTCTTTAGCCTTAAGTGGTGTAGCCAATCCAGCGTCTACACACTTTTTCATAAGGCGATCATATTCAGCTGTGGATCCGTCAACAACTACAACATTGTCTGGTTCACACATCTTAACACATTCTTCTACCCATGCCTTAATGCCGGCATGCTTAATGTCAGATACAGTCATTAAAAACTCCTTTATATGTTAGTCCTTTCTAACAGGTCAGACCTGCAAAAAAAGACCCAAAATATACCTATTATAAATATAATGATTTTTACTTATCTTTACAATGGCTTTTCCGATAATATGGGTGGAGGATAAGAAGATGAATTCTATAGTTCCTGGATTATATAATTTCTCTTATGGCAGCTCGTCAATTGCCGCTGCAGCAGGAAAAATGTATGTTCCTGTAAGCAAATCGGCTCTTCTTTATTCTCATTTTGACCACGTTTCCGGAGTTGCAGCAGGTAACGGCCAGAACGGTGTTTCAATCAGCAAATTACGCATCTTAAACTCACTTATTGAGCGTGTTTCGGCAATTAAGAACGAACCTGCAAAGGAAATCAAAGAAATGGATCCTAAGCAGGCAGAAGCTCTTATTCAGAACTACCAGAAACAGCTTCAAAGTGCACTCCAGACACCATATATTCTCAATGGCGCACAGCCAATGGCAGGAGATTTATTCTCACTGCTTGCTTAGTATGTATATTTATACATAATTTCTGAATAAATATTCACGTTTTATTGACAATCCGTCTCATTTTTACCATAATATCAACCATTATGAACAAACTGGCAATTGAATTAAACGAAACTTTAAAGGGATCTGTTGTTGAATCCCTCATGTCTGATATGGGAAAACGTCTTTATTTCCCAAATGGAATCATTTCTCAGGGTGGAGAAGCTGCAAAAGACGCTTTTCTTGCTAACGGTACAATCGGTATGGCTGTTGCAGGCGGCACTCCAATAGAACTTGATTCTTACAAAAAATCAATGCCTGATTTTAATTCGCGCGAAACTGTTGCTTATGCAAAAACAGCAGGAAATCCTGATCTTCGTGCGCTCTGGAAAGAAAAAATTATAGAAAAAAATCCGTCGCTCGCCGGTAAGAATATCTCACTGCCAATTCTGGTACCTGGACTTACAGCAGTTCTTTCTTATGTTTGTGACCTTTTTGTTGACGAAACAAAGCCTCTTCTTGCTGCAGATCCTTGCTGGGATAACTATGAGCTTATCTGTTGTGCACGCCGCAATGCAGAGTTCCATCAGTTCAAGTGTTTTGAAGGAAACGGTTTTAATCTTAAGGCCCTCGAAGAAGCAATGAAAGCCGATGCTAAAAAATACGGTTCGGTTCGCGTATTGCTCAACTTCCCTCAGAATCCAAGCGGTTACAGCCCTACAAAGAATGAAGCTAAAGAAATCTGCCGCATTGTAAAAGAAATTGCAGAGAGTGGTGCAAAGGTTCTTGTTCTCAGCGATGACGCTTACTTTGGACTCAACTACGAAGATGATATTGAACCTCAGTCTTTGTTTGCATACTTTGCAGACCTGCACGAAAATATTCTTGCAATCAAAGCAGATGGTCCTACAAAAGAAGATTTTGCATGGGGATTCCGTACAGGCTTTGTAACATTTGCATCAAAGACTCTTACAGACGAACAGATTACAGCACTTCAGGTTAAGTTTATGTCTGCTATCCGTTCTTCTGTTTCTTGTTCAGCTACACCTTCTCAGTCACTTGTACTTCATGCTTTGAAAGATGAAGCACACAACAAGCAGAAGCTTGAACTTAGAGCAATGCTCAAACGCCGCTACGATGCAGTTAGAAAATTTGTAAGCACACATAAATCTTCTGTACTCGAACCACTTCCTTTTAATTCGGGATACTTTATGAGCTTTAATGTAAAGACAGGCAATGCAGAAGCAATCCGCAAGGCTCTTCTTGCCCAGAAGGGAATTGGTATTATTCAGATTGATCCAAATACTCTGCGTGTTGCATTCTCAAGTATTGACGAAGATAAGATTGAAGAAGTTTATTCTGCCATATATAATGTAGCTGAGGCTATGTAATCTGGTGAATAAAAAGCAGAATCGATTTTCTAAAAAACTCGGACGCATCTTTCTTGCCGCAGGACTTCTTGCGGCTTGTACTCTTTTTTATTCCTGTAATGAACCTGAACAGACCCGTATTGTAATCTGGACTTCATGTGCTGAATTTGCCCAGTACACAGAGCTTTTTAATTTTACACATCCTGGAAGCAATGCTGTTATTGTGTATAAAGAAAATCCTGCACAGGAGCTGCCTCCCGCAAAGGACGAGCTTCCTCCTGATATTGTAATTGGTTCATGGCTCAGAACAGACAAAACAAACAAACAGTTCAAATCTCTTGATTATCTTTTTGACCGTCAGACAATTTCTTCTTCTATGTTTTATGGTCAGCTTCTGGCTGCTGGTAAGGTCCGCAAAAATCAGTATCTTCTGCCGGTAAGCTTTAATCTTCCTGCCGTTATTTTTGCAGAATCAAATGATGATTATATAAAAGAAAACTATACCCTGACTCTTGATCAGATTAAGGCAGCAGGCCTGAGCTATAATGAAAAGAATACAAAAGGTTCAGTCAGCCGCATTGGATTTTTACCTTCGGCAAATGATGATTTTCTGTATCTTACAACAAAGCTTTATGGCGTAGATTTTCGTGAAGAAAAAGGTCAGATTGTCTGGAGCGATCTGCGTTTAAGAAATGCCGTTAATTATGACCGCGACTGGATTAATAATACAAACGGTTCTGCTCAGGAAGAACAGGACTTTGCCTATAAATATCTTTTTATGCCTGATTACAGACAGGTAACTTCTGGACGTACTCTTCTTGCATATACAACAAGCAACAAGATGTTTGGATATATGAAGAGCCAGGAACTTAATATTGATTACCGCTGGATTTCGGGAGACGGCTTTATTCCTATTGAAGATTCTTTCCTGATGACAGGCATTTATTCAAAGGCACGCAACGAGCAGGGTGCAACAGAATTCCTTTCGTGGTTCTTTAATTCAGAAAATCAGAAAGAAATTCTTGAACGCAAAATCGAAATGAATCTTAATAATGAAATGTTTGGAATTGCAGACGGATTTTCGGCAATGCGCGATGTAACGGAGCATATTCTTCCTATCTATTATAATCAGCTTCTTACAAATCTTCCGCCTGCAAATCTGTTGAAGGTTCCGCAAAAGCTTCCGGCCCGCTGGGATTCTTACAAATCTGTAGTTGTAGAGCCTTATCTTAATGCCGCAATTACTACAGATGAAAAAGTTTCAATTGCAGACTTCGAGGCAGAATGGCGTAAAAAAGTATTTGATAACTAAGGGGGAGCCCTATGGAAAATAAATATGTTGATTTAATAAACAGATGTAAAGCAGAGTGTAGCAAACGTCTTGTTGGACAGGATGCTCTTGTTAATGATATTCTTACTGCTTTTGTTGCAGACGGACATGTCCTGCTCGAAGGCGTTCCGGGGCTTGCAAAAACTCTTGCTATAAAAACTGTTGCCCAGATTCTTGGACTTGATTTTAAACGTATTCAGTTTACACCGGATCTTTTGCCTGCAGACGTTACAGGTACACTCATCTATGAACAGAACAAAGGAATCTTCAGCGTACGCAAAGGACCTGTTTTTGCAAATGTAATTCTTGCCGACGAAATAAACCGTGCTCCTGCAAAAGTTCAGTCTGCCATGCTCGAAGCAATGGAAGAGCGCCAGGTAACAATTGGTGAAGAAACTTATAAGCTGCCGTCGCCTTTTTTTGTACTTGCTACTCAGAACCCTGTTGAACAGGAAGGAACATACAATCTGCCCGAAGCAGAACTTGACCGCTTTTTGATGAAGCTTGTTGTAAATTATCCTACTGCCGAAAACGAAAAGCTTATTGTAAAAACTGCAGGTAAAGCTCCGGCTGTTCCTGTAAATACTATTGTAGGTGCAAATGATATTCTTGCTATGAGAGCTGCTGCCGAAAAAATAACCTGCGACGAAAAGATTATTGATTATATTGTAAATATTCTTGCAGTAACACGACCAGACGCTGCCGCAAATGAAAAATCAACTCATCGCAGCGATGTTACCCACAAAACAGATATTACACGCTATATTAATTTTGGTGCTTCTCCACGTGCCGGAATTGCAATGCTGCAATGTGCAAAGGTTCAGGCTCTTTTTGCAGGCCGTGATTTTGTTCTTCCGGAAGATGTAAAGGCTGTTGCCCTCAACGTATTGCGCCACAGACTTGTTCTTTCTTACGAAGCTGCCGCAGATAACATTACATCAGACGAAATTATTTCGCGCATTTTGGATTTTATTCCGGTACCGTAATGGGATATATTGACAGCGAATCACTAGTAAAAAAGGCCTCTTTCCTTCGTCTGCAGGCTCGTTCAATTGCAGACAGCATGAAAACAGGAAATTTCCGTTCACTTTACCGCGGTCAGGGAATTGAGTTCTCGGGTGTTCGTGACTATATTCGCGGAGACGATATCCGTTCTATTGACTGGAACGTAACTGCCAGAATGAGCCGTCCTTATGTAAAGATTTTTGAAGAAGAACGTGAGCTCCAGGTTTTTATTGTAATGGACAGTTCTGCTTCAATGTTCCTTGATTGTGCAAACGGGCAGCCTTTAAAATATACCTGCGGGGCAAATATTGCGGCTCTTGTAACACTTGCTTCCGAGATGAACGGGTCTCCGGTAGGTGCAGTTTTTTTTGACGGAAACATTCATTTTTCATGTAAGCCTTTAAGCGGCAGAGAACAGACTATGCTTTTGCTTACACATCTTGATAAGCTCCCTGAAAATAAAACAAACGGTTCGCTGCTTGCAAATGCGCTGATCGGTGCAGATAAAATCCTCAGAAAAAAATCACTCATATTTGTAATTTCTGATTTCAGGAGTGCCGGCTGGGAAACTCCGCTTATTAAACTTGCACAAAAAAATGATGTTATAGCAATCCGCCTGACAGATGAATTTGACAGAATGCTTCCGCCACTTGGAACTGTTGTTTTTAAAGATGCCGAAAGCGACCTTAAGATGACCTTGCCGACTTCTTCGCAGAAATTGCGCGAGGAATGGAAAAACCGTAACGAAAGCATGCAGTGGCGCTGGCAGGAGACATGCAACAAACATGGAATCACTCCTCGTCTTGTAAATGTTACAGAAGAGCCTCTGCAGGTTCTTGTAGATTTGTTTGAGGCCAAAAAATGATTTATATTCAAAGCCAGCAGTCTACTTTTCCAAAAGCAATTTATATAGGCGACCAGGCCGAACTCAGATGCGCATTCAGTTCTGCTGCAAATATAGGCACAGGCTCTCTTTCTGCAGAAAACTTTTTAGAAGCACTCGACTTTTCTCTTTACGATATAAATGATATTTCTCTCCAGAAAACCGGAACAGATTATTATACGCTTGTCATAAATTTTGTTCCCTGGAGGACAGGTTTAATTTTGTTCCCTGATTATACAATTGAGGGAGTGGGCACAATTCATTTTGAAGGCGTAAAAATTCAGTCACTTGTAGAACAGCAGGGCGCAACAGATATAAAGACATTCAGGTCTCCGCTTTTGCTTCCGGGTACCGCTTATAAGATTTATGGAGGAATTGCGGCTTTTGTAGTTCTTCTTATTATAATCATAAGGCTTGCCGTAAAGTGGCGTTCTGTTATTTTGTGGTTTAAAAATATAAAACTCAAAAGACGATATGCCAGAAGCAGAAGGTATACTGTACGGGCTTTAAAAGGCCTGCTTGCAAAAGAAGAATCTCCGGCCAAGGTCTGCACAAAGCTCCAGAAGCTTATCCGCGAATATCTTGAGCTAAGGCTGGAATATCCTTTTACAAAAACGCTTACTTCGGAGATGAGTCTTGCCTTTGAAAAAGCAACCTGCGGGCTTGCCGACGAAAAACGATATGATGCTTTTGAAAATATAATTTCGATTTTTGTGCGCACAGATTATATAAGGTTTTCTTCTGCAAAAAGCGACACGTTCGAAAAGGACGAGCTTCCTTCAATAATCAATAATCTGATTGAAGACATAGCCGTAATAGAAGAAAAAGTTGCCGAAGAAAAATCAGCAGATAAGAAGGGGGAAGCCCATGCTTGAGTTCCAGAACCCTGCAGCGTTCCTGCTGTTTCTTTTAGTACCTCTTTTATTCCTGCTGCGCTATTTAAAGATTTTCAGGCAGGTAACTTTTACCGCAGTTCTTGCTGACTGGAACGGAAAAGCCTTTGTCTGGAACGGACGGTTTAGAAAACTCCTTTCTATTCTTGTTACAATTATTATTTTTGCGGGCTTTGCAGGCGCTGTTACCGCTCTTGCCGATCCTGTTATAACAAGACAGGAAAAAGTTTATACATCACTTGGAACAGATGTTGTTTTTGTAATAGATACTTCTCCTTCGATGGCAGCAAAAGATATTGGAGGAGCAACACGCCTTGAGGCTGCAAAAAATACAATCCGCAGTGTTGCCGCGTCTTATGACGGCTGCCGTTACGGTATGGTTGTTCTTGGCAGCGAAGCCTCTGTTTTTGTTCCTCCTACTGCAGATATAAATCTTTTTACAGGCCGTCTTGATGATGTTCAGGTTGGAATCCTTGGTAACGGTTCTGCAATTGGAGACGGTCTTAGTACTGCAGTATGCCATCTAGTTTCTTCGTCTGCACAGAAAAGGACAATCATTCTTTTAACAGACGGCGAAAACAATGCAGGTCAGATTCATCCAGAGACTGCTGCGGCTCTTGCTGCCGAAAATGATATTTCGGTTTATGTAATAGGAATTGGTACAAAAGGAACTGTTCCTATTGAATACGTAGACCCTGTTACAGGAAAAATTTATTCCGGCTATCTTGATTCAAATTTTAATTCAGTTTCACTGCGACGCATTTCTACAATGACTCAGGGCCGCTATTTTGAAGTAACAACAGCAGAAGAGTTTCAGAAAACTTTTGAGACAGTTATAAAAGCCGAAAGTGTTTCGCAGAATTATACCTTCAGGACAGTTACTCAAAGCTGCTTTAAGAAAATTCTTTTGTGGGCAATTATCCTTTTGTGTGCAGGCTGGTTTATAAAACGAATAATCCTCCGCGAAGTGCTGAGCTTCCGTTATGCAAAAATTCTTATTGTTCGTTCTGTGTTTATTGCAATAAGTTTTATAATGGTTTTGATTGCTTATTCAGATATTCACTGGGGAACTTATCTTGTGCCTGTCCAGAAAAGCGGTGCGTCGGTGAGCCTTGTTTATGATATTTCTAACAGTATGCTTGCACGCGATTGTGAAGGAGGCCTGACGAGACTCAGGGCAGCGTGCGAATATTCAAAAGGCCTTCTTTCAAAAATGGACGGAGTGAGCGCTTCTGTAGTTCTTGCAAAAGGAGACGGAGTTGCCGCAATTCCTTTGACTGATGATTATGGAATGATAGAGTCGCTGCTCGAAGTAATGTCGCCGCGGCTTATGACAGTGCCTGGTTCAAGTATTGGCAAAGGCATTCTCAAAGCAAAAGAAACTTTCCCTTCAAACTATTCAAATGTGGGAAGAATCTGGGTATTTACAGACGGCGAAGAAACAGACACTCATCTTAAGACTGCTTTGAATGAATGTTTAAAAGCAGGCATTTCTGTTTCGATAATCGGTTTTGGAGAAGAACGCGAAAGTCAGATTATTGCAGGAGACGGAAAGACTGCAGTTTTGACCGCCCTTCGCTCAGACAGAATTAATACAGCAATAGAAGAAGCCAAAAAGAATCTTGGTGTATTTAAAAATCAGGCAGAAATTACATATATAAAATCAAGTGATAAAGGTTCTGCGTTAAAGCTTTTGAATCAGCTTAAGGAAGGTTCGGGGCAGCTTGTTTCGTACGAAGCAAAGCCTGTTCCTCGTTTTAAACTGTTCCTGCTTCTTGCGGTTTTGTTTTACAGCTTCAGTTATATTTTTACAGAGTTTGATTTTGCAAGACTTAAGTCGGGCACTGTGCACAAAAACAATTCAACAATTGTACGCACTGCTTTGTGCATTTTTATTGTAATAAATTTAACCAGTTGTTCAGATTCAACCTCGGAGATTCTCAAGGGGACTTTTGCGTTTGCAAAGAGGCAATATTCCAAAGCAGTTTCATATTTCCACACTGCTCATGAAAACGCACAGAAGAGTGGTGATGAACAAAAGCTTTCGTACACTCTTTATGATCTTGGAACAGCATATTCTCTGCTTGGCGAAGAAGATGCGGCAATGGAAAAATTTTCTCAGATTCCGCAGGATGCTCCGGCTTCTATAAGATACGGCGCCTATTACAATGCGGGTGTCCTTGCACACAAAAATGAAGATTATGAACATGCCGTTGAATATTTTAAGAAGGCACTCGAAGTAGACAGCACGCGTGTTGACGCAAAAATAAATCTTGAGCTTTCAATCCAGAGTGTAGAAGTAAATGTTCAGCACAGTCAAAGTCAGGCAGTGCCTTCTGCTGAGGATAATTCAATCAATCAGGATCTGGAAAAAGCAGTATTTGAACGAATAAAGGAGAACGACCAAAAGCAATGGAAAAACAGCGAACAAAATCAGGGCGAACCTCTGGCAGACGACTATTAATTTTATTACTTTTGTCTGTTACATTTCCGGCATTTTCTCAAACACTTACAAACGCAATGATTCGTGACCTGCGCATTGCTCCTGCTCAAAATCAGCAGTTCCAGGTAAATACAGATATTAAATTCGAAACAGAAATTCCATTTACACTTCCGTCGCAGATTGATGTTTCTATGCCGGAAGAAAATGAAAACATGATTTTTAAGACACTCCGCAAAGTTGAATCTGACGGTGGAACAAGAATTGAAATATGGTATCAGTTTTCGAATACAGGAACATATACTCCGTCGCCGCTTGTTGTAAAAATTAAAAACAGCAGAAGGCAGATTCAGTTTGAGTCTGTAAAAATAGGAATTAATCCAAAAGAACAGCAGCCGCTTTGTATAATTGCAACGCCTCAGGGTAACAATAAAAATCTTACTGTAAGGGCAGGGGACAAATTAAAATTCAGTATTTATCTGCAGTATGCCGTTCAGCTTACACAGTTCAGCTGGGACATTCCAAAGGATTCTCTTTTTGATCAGACAAGAACTTATGAGTTTACAGAAATCAAACAGCGCGAAAAAGTTATAACAGACGAACTCATTCCTATAAGCGATTTTGAATGGACTCCGCTTGTCCCGGGCACCGTAGCATTTCCTCGTTTTACAATTCAGGCAATTGCGTATAACGGCGACAAAGTAACAGTGCGCATGCCTCAGATTACAGTAAAGGTTTTAGAGGGACGCAAAAATACTGCAACAGAAGGAACCTCTTATTTTGAAGCTGCCTTTAATACGGATGAAGTTCTGGACGAAGGAAACAACTCTGCCGAAGTTACTGTAGAATCCGCCAGCCTTATTGCAGAACTCAGAGGTAAAGAACGTCATTCTGTTTTTGGAAAAGCACGCAAGCTTAGGATTGTCCTTGAGCGCGAATATAATCTGCCTTTCAGTCAAAATGAATTTAAAGTGATGTGGCTTTATGTCTGTCTTGTGATTCTTGCCGCAAATATTTTTGTTTTGCTTTTCTTTATTTATAAAAAACGTCACGGACTTGTTTTGCTGTCTGGAGTTGCTCTTGTTCTATTTGTTGTAGTGACTATTTATTGTGGAGTTTGTGCCGGCCGAAAGTACGGTATATCTGCAGGCACAAGAGTATATTCAATTCCGGAATCGAATGCGTCTGTCACTTCGGAACTTCCTGCAGGTAACAGAGTTCAGATAATTTCAGAAACTCAAAACTGG
>JAEEGL014714002.1_pt1 | contig 10083 bp, 6 predicted proteins | sample 9134231 | NCBI WGS metagenome assembly JAEEGL01 (sample SAMN16246548, study PRJNA631951) | gut metagenome | biome: gut microbiome; feature: rumen; material: fiber-attached | host: Bos | place: Iran: Karaj | collected 2018-10 | reverse complement strand
TAATATTAATGAAGCCAATAAAAAGAGCCTTTGAGATATTTTCTCAAGGGCTCTTATATTTCAATATAAAACTACTCAAACGCCCGGAGAATTATAAACTTCCCCCTTCCTCTTTGTATCTTCTCCTGAGCATCTCCAGCTCAGTAACGTTGCTGATCTGGGCAATGATACCGATGATATTGCCCTTACTGTCGGTAACCGGTTCCTTGACCAGCTGCAGATAATCAAGCTTTCCGCCGGCTTCTTCCTGAATAATGTAGTGCTGACCTCTTCCTGTGGCCAGTATCTCCATGTCGCTTTCGTGAGCCTTTTTGGCATTTTCTTTATTCTTTCTTATCTCCAGGTCGGTCTTGCCGCGGATGGTCCAGTTAGGGTCGGCACTTCTTACAAAGTGGTCCCAGTAATGAGTGGAAAAGACATACTTCCCCTCCGTATCTTTCAGAAAAATATTGTCGGGAAGCTTTTTCAGCATGTTCTCAATCTCGTAATAAGTAGCTGAATCCTTGGCCCTAATGGCATTGAATATCCTCTGGGATAACAGTTCCCAGGGACAGGGCGGCGTAATGAAATCTGAGATTCCGTATGTAAAGCACACCAGATCCTCCTCTGTCGGCAGATTCGGCGATACAGCAACTATTGGTATTGAGGCATTCCTGGGATCCTCACAGACTTTTTTCACGAATTCATAGCCGCTCTTTCTGGCCAGGCGGATGTCGATGATGACCACAGAAATTATGTCACTGTTATTACAAAGAAATTCGAACCCCTCATCCTCTGTGTAGCACAACCTGGTGAAGTTGTCTCTGGTAAAGAGTGAGCAGAACTCCAGATAATCCTCATCAGCCGGAAGTATCATCAATATGTTTTTACCCTTGATCATGTCTTTTCATCTCCAAACAATTCTTCTGTCAGTACATCCATCAGTTTCTTTACATCTATGGGCTTGGCCACGTGGGCGTTCATTCCGGCATCATGAGCTCTCTTGATATCCTCCGAGAAAGCATTGGCAGTCATGGCTATGATAGAAATATTTTTCTTGTCTTCATCTTCCAATAGCCTGATGGCTCTGGTGGCCTCATATCCGTCCATGACTGGCATCTGGATATCCATGAGGATTGCATCGTAGTAACCGGGTTCTGAAGCCGTCAGCTTATCCACTGCTTCCTGACCGTCCTCTGCCTCCTCCACCATAAATCCGTTCTTTTCAAGCAGCTTCTTTGCGATAGCTCTGTTGACCTGTATATCGTCGGCAAGTAACAGGCGCTTGGTGGAAAAGTCGATGACCTTCTCCTTCTTTCTGCTCTTCTCCTCCTCGATTTCCACCAGAGAAGCAACCGCCTCTTCATCCAGTTTTTTCAAAAGAATCGTCACAACAAATTCCGTACCTTTTCCGGGTTCAGTGTTTACTGTGATATTTCCGTCCATCATCTCCACCAGGTTCTTTACGATGGACATTCCAAGTCCTGTGCCCTGGGTCTTCTTAACGTCTTCGCTCTTTTCTCTCTCAAAAGCCTCAAATACTTTAGTAGCAAATTCCCTGGACATTCCTATTCCGCTGTCTGAAACCCTGATCTCATAGCGGTTCTTGTCTCTGTCACTGCCCTTCTGTCTGGCTATGACCCTGACGGTTCCGCCCTCAGGAGTAAACTTGTATGCGTTGCTGACCAGATTGAGGAGAATTCTGTTGAGTCTGTTCTTGTCACAGTATACATAAGGGTCAGTGATATCAGAGCTTCTGACCATGTAATCGATTTTCTTCTCATTCATCTGGGTTGAAAACAAGTCCCTAAGTTCTGTAAATACATTCTGTAAATCTACAGGCACCGGCTCAAGCTCCATCTTACCGCTCTCGATCCGGCTCATCTCCAGAACGTCGTTGATGAGAGCCAGCAGGTGATTACTTGATCCCTTTATCTTCTGAAGGTATTCCTTCAGTTCCTCCATGCTGACATTCTCTTCCTCTGCCAGATTGATGTAGCCGATTATGGCGTTCATGGGCGTACGAATGTCATGGGACATATTGGAAAGAAATACCGTCTTTGCCCGGCTTCTCTCATAGGCCTTGGTGGTCTCAACCTCCGCCTGTTTCTCACGGTTTGAAATTATGGAGTAGATACTGAACATGATGACCAGAGAGATGATGTTCAGTGCCATCTGAATAACACTATTTCTGAGGATCTTCCTGTCCACACCAGCAAGCTGATCTTTGATATACTGCTCCGTAATCCTTATGGTAGCAGGATCCTTGTCTATACTCTGGGATTCGTAGAAGGTGCTTATGTTCTTGATGGCTTCAGCTGTCATGTCGTTGGTGGCGTTCCTCACCCAGACCAATGAGGTAAAAAATATCAGAAACAGCATACTTATCCAGACAACTGTCGAATGTCCGAATCTCTTTCCGTGATCCCTCTCAAACATGATCCTGAAATAGAAAAATCCCAGGATACTCCAGCTGGCCAGGATCAGGTAGCTCTCTGTGGACATGGCTCCTGCTGCCAATACCATGAAATACGTAAAGAACAAAAGAGACATCATCATACCGACAACTCCGGTTACCTTAACGCTCTTTTTCCCATCCTTCCTGGCGTTAACATAGGCTGCTGCAGAGGTATAGGCATAAGCTATGGTTGCTCCGATGGTACTAACATCTACGATCCAGCCTATGGCTGTCCTTCCCATGAACGGAATCACAACAGATATGCCCATCAGGAATAAAAGAGCATTCTGAGGGACTCTGTTCTCGTTCAGAACTCCAAACTTCTCCGGAAACATGCCTTCATTTGCCATGGCGTAAATCAGTCTGCTTGCTGCGACTAAGTTTCCAATGAGTCCGGTCATTATTCCCGCAAGAGCAGCTATGCCAAGGATGATAACGCCCAAGTCACCCAACGCATAGTTTGCCGCATTGAAAGTTGGTATTCCCGCAACTCCCGGGAGATTTTCTATATCTCCAAGGTATGCCTGCCAGTCAGAATATCCTGCAGGTAATGTTGCCACCGCAATCTGAGCCAGCAACATATAAGCTATAGTTGCAGTCAAAAGAGCTGTTGCAATAATTACAATAATGTTCTTACCAGGCTTGAATTTGAAACCTTCCGCTGAATTGGATATGGACTCAAATCCCACAAAAGCCCAGGGCGAAAGAGCTATTATAGTGAATATCTGTCTGAAAGGTGGAATGCCATTTTCTGAAAAATAGGGTTTCGGAATATAATGTGCCCCGCCGTTTTTTACTTTAACAAAAATGGTAACCACTATTATTCCAATGATTAGCGCAAAAGCCATCACTACCTGTACATATGCCGCCAGCTTTTTGTTCTTCATACACATAAAGCCGCAGATAAGGATTGCTACTATGGATAAAAGAACTTCTCCAAAATAGACATCGTATCCAAGTATCTGATAATAGAAACCAAACTGAAAGGTCTTTCCCAGCAGGTTTTTGCTGATGAGGGCCAGGGCCGACGCATTTGCCCAGATAATGGCTATATAAACCAGAAGCAAAAACCATGAACCCATAAAGCCATGATCATAGCCAAAGGTCTCGATTGTATAAGTCAGGGTTCCACCGGTCCGCGGATACTTTTTTATAAGGTAATAGTAATTGACACCGATTATTAACATGACAGCAGCGCCCAGGATAAGTCCCATAGCTGTTCCCAGAGGTCCTGCCTTAGGAAGGAAAGTGGTCCCCGGCATTATAAAGGAGCCCCATCCCACGGCACATCCAATGGACAGCGCCCAGACCTGGAGCGGCGATAAATACTGTTTCAGTATATTAGGGTTCTCGTTGGTTTTCTGAACATCCATATATAGATCACCTCTTTGATTTTTCTGCTATCAGTCTCTTTATTGTTGAGAATATTGCCTCCGGCTGAAGTGGCTTACTGAGGTGGGCGTCCAGACCTGCCTGCAGACTCCTCTCCACGTCCTCATCAAAGGCATTGGCTGTGAGAGCAATGATAGGTATCATCTTAGCATCATCCCTGTCCAGCTCCCTTATGGCTGTAGTGGCTTCCAGTCCTGTCATTACCGGCATCCTCATATCCATGAGAATCGCATCATAGTGCCAGATTTCGGATTCCTTAAACATATTCAGGGCTTCTTCACCGTTCACTGCCCTGTCTGACTCAATACCCTTTTGGGAAAGAATCTTCATTAGTATCTGGGCGTTTATATCCATGTCCTCTGCAATCAGGATCCGTCTGCCGTCAAGGTCAATCTCTTCAGCGTTCTTGTTGCTGGGCTGTTCTACTGTTTCTTCTGTTATCTCTTTTACCTCATCGATTCTGTCCGATATCTCAAAGGTGAGCACCACGTAGACTACAGTTCCCTCGCCTTTTTTACTGTCTACAGCGATCTTACCGTTCATCATGTCCACCAGATTCTTGGTGATGGCCATTCCCAAGCCGGTGCTGCCGTACTTATTGACTGCAGAAATATCTTCCTGGGTAAAAGAGTCAAATATCCTCGGAAGGAATTCCTTATCCATTCCGATTCCATTGTCCTTCATGGTGAACATCACTGTGGCCTTGCTGCCGTAGATAACAGTTCTTTTCACAATGAAATCCATCTGTCCGCCTGAGTTCGTGTACTTGACGGAATTACTGAGAATGTTGATGATAACCTCGCGAAGCCTTGTGGCGTCGCCGAGATAATAGTCATTGATTTCTCCATCTATAGAGCAGTTAAAAGAGATGTTCTTGTCTTTGCACAGACTTCCCACCATGGTGCAGATCTGCTCCACAAGCTTCTTCATGGAGAATTCTTCATTGCGGATATTGAGCTTACCCGACTCAATTCTGGACATATCCAGGATGTCGTTGATGATTTCCAAAAGATGTTCAGCGGAATCTCCGATCTTTATAAGGTACTCCCTCACAGAATCCGACATATCTTTTTCATCCAGTGCCAACTTATCAAGACCGATGATGGCGTTCATGGGAGTTCTTATCTCATGGCTCATGTTGGACAAAAAGACTGTCTTGGCATTGTTGGCTTCTTCCGCGATATCAAGGGCATCCATGAGGGCTTTTCTCTGTTCCAGGGTCTGCCTTACCTCGCTGTCCACATCTGTAAAGCCAATGCCCACGGCGTGAACTATGTGGTCATCCCTGTCCTCAGGTCTTCGCACCCCTGCCATTCTAAGCATCTCATAGGATTCCTGTCCGCCTCTTTTGACCAGATATCTGAAAGCTATAATTGCCTCATTCTCCAGATTTTTCCTGATGGACTGGGGAGCGATGAAATTGATAAAGCCCTCCCTGAATTCATCCGTAACATATTTATTGGCATATTCTATGAAGGTATCGCTGTACTTGAACTGCTCTCCCTCTTTCAGACCGTCCTCAAGTTTGGAGTGCTCACTGTAGCAGACGCCCTCATCAGTATCTATATCAACGTAGTAGACGCTTCGATAATCAGAGGCCAGCGCCGTGATCATCTTCCCCGCCTGAATGTTGTTTTTATCAAGTTCCTCTCTGAGTTTGATCTTCACCGAGTAGACCGCAATGATTACGATACCTACCAGTATGGACCAGATAACTGCAATTACGACTGCATTCAGGTTCTTTCTTAGCTGTTCTTCATACCAGGCAGCGGAGAAATCCACCACCACCAGTCCCACTACTTCCCCTGCAGAATTGAATATCGGCGTATATGCACTGTAAAATTTCCCCCAGCCATCCTCATAAGGCACTTTATCCACCGTTGCGCATCCTTCTGCAGCCAGCAAAAGAGCCGGTGTAACCACTACCTGCTGGCCATATTCCGAAGGTTCCTCCTCAGCGGGATCTACAACAAAAACAAACTCATTATCCGCAGTTTGTCTGATGGTGTAGATAAATTCAAGATCGATATTGTCCTGGAAAGATTTCAGAGTGTAGTAAATACGCCAGAAGTTGTCACTCTTTTTCACATCCTCTTTTGTGATACGTTCAAACTCATCGCCTACTATCATGTCAGCAGCGGCGTTGGTTATATCCAGCATCCTGGCATCAATCTGGGCCTTCAGTGCTCCGTTAGCCTGCTTTACCAGCACCACCCCCAGAAGAACATTGGCCGTGATGAGGAATACTGATATTATAAGCAGCACAGACATGGTCTCGCTTATCTTCTTTTTCTGCGTCGTATTCATAGGCGTCTCCTGCCGGTATTTATCAGAAACCGGAATAGTGCGTCGTAGAGTGCGTATTAATATTTTAATACTTTTTTTATCTAAATAACGTTCTTTATAAATTTTTAACTTGTTTAGGCTTTTTATGGTCATTACAGCGCTGATTTGGTACAATAGGATTTGTGAAATTTGCAGATTTAAAGTATTAAGGGAGGACCGAAAATGGCCAGACAAAGCAGTGTAAAAAGGGCGCTTGAAGCCACAGGCAGTTTTGCAACCGCCCAGAAAAATATTGTGGTTCAGTACCAGAACATTGACAGAAACACAGACGATCTATTAAAGAAGATCAGGGAAGATGCCCTCGCCGGTGGTTTTAATGATACAGACTTCGGCAGGATAGACATGTATATCAAGCCTGAGGAGAAAAAAGTTTTCTATGTTATCAACAACGGCGAAGTCAATGGATGCATTGATTTCTGAAAAGGAGGCATGAAATGTCAACAATATATGTAGTCGCCAACCAGAAGGGCGGCATTGGAAAAAGTACAACAGCCACAAACCTGGCCGGTATATTGGGGAAGAAGGCCAGGACACTCCTTATTGACGCTGATCCTCAGGGGAACAGCACCAGCACATTTGATGCCAAGATTGAAGATGTGGCAACACTCTATGACGTTATCATCGACTCAGACAAGCTTCCCATCTCCGAAGCCATACAGCACACAGAAAATGGCGATATCGTCGCCTCCGATCCGCTTCTTGTAAAAGCTGAGAAGATGCTTGACGGTGACCTGGAGGGCTTCTACCGCCTCAAGGACGCCCTGGACAATCTCGAGGGATATGAATACATCGTTATCGACACCGCTCCTTCACTGAACATCATTCTCTACAACTGCCTGATAGCCGCTGACAAGGTTATCATTCCTGTAACAGCTGATTCCTACGCTATGCAGGGTATACAGCAGCTCTACGACACCATCATGTCAGTTAAAAAGAGACAGAACAGGAACCTGTCTATTGCAGGTCTTTTGCTTGTAAGATACTCAGGAAGATCCAACCTGGAAAAAGAAATCAGAGAGAACATTGAGCAGACTGCCAAGCAGATGGACACAAGACTCTTCAAGACAGTTATTCGTGAGTGTATCAAGACCAAGGAGGCTCAGGAGAACAAAAAGCTCCTCATAGATTACGCTCCAAAATGCAACACATGTCTTGACTATATTGAGTTCTCCAAAGAACTCCTTAGAAAAAAGAAATAAAAAGCGCAAAAAAATAGGAAGGAAGCCGTTTTATGGTTTCCTTCCTTTTTAATGTCTTAATTTAGTTTAACTTAACCTTATCCCATGAATCTGAAGGTACCAGGCCGATGTAGGTCTTACCTCTGTTGATTGAGATCTCCTGACCCTCTGCATTGTAGAAATGTGTCATGCCGGTCTCACTGCCCTTTGACCATGTGATAGGCACTGCCTTGCCGTTGGTGATGTAATAGCCGTTTCCTGAGCCGATTACATTGTAGGTAAGGTAGCCGTTCTTATCCAGCTGTGTGAATGATACATTCTGAAGAAGTACGTTCTTGAAAGTCAGAGCCTGTCCGTCTTCTGCATCTGTGTGAAGTGAACCGTAATCATAGTAATCATAGGTTCTTGTGGTTCCGTTGAAGCTGAGCTTGCTGCTGTTGTGAGGGAATACAGAAGAAAGATCTACTGTGTTTGCAACTGTATCTCCGCCAAGATCTGTATCTGCAGCGTTGAATACGAAGTGAGATGCTCTCTCAGGACCATTTGTGTAAGTTGTGGACATGCCAGCCTTGGCAAATCTGCTTACCAGCTCAGGACCGAATACATACTCGGTGAACTCTGTGGGCTTGCCGTTCTTAACTCTGGTGAAGCCGCCGCTGATGTGTGCTGCATAGGGCTGTGCCAGATATGTGTCGATATAGAATGGGCCACCATCATGGATGAGCACTGCATTATACTCATCTGCAAGCATGATATTGGTGGTTCTTACGCTTCGGATACTTCCTGTCTGTCCCAGGTTAGCCCAATCCTTGTAGAGGCACATAAGTCTGGTAACACGGCCGTTGGCTGTGCTGTTCATCATCTCATAAACCACATCAGCCTCTGATGTGCCGTAGTGCTTAAGGGCTCTCTTCTCATTGTCTACCATAATAGCTACCGGTCTCTGATTGGCAATGCCGTCGTTCACCTCAAGACCTGTCAGCTCTGATGTAGCAGCATAAGCTGTTGTTGACATCAAAAGCGCACTCATAACTCCTGTTGCTGTTGCTAATACTCTCTTGAACTGCATGATAATAACTCTCCCATCTGTTTTTTTGTCAGTACAAACATAATATCATTACCAGGCCTTACCTGGCGAGTGTTTTTTTGTATTAAAATGAATTTTTATGCCGATAAAACTGAATTAAATCTCAGCTGCCCTCTTCAGGGCCTCATCTATATGGGGTTTGAAGTTCTCTCTTCCCACCAGTTCCACAAAGCCGTCTTTCTCCATGGTGTTCATAGGCTGCTCATTTACATGGGAAAAGACAAGCTGGACACCGTGCTTTTCGCACTTTGCATAGAGCTGCTCGAAGGAATGCATCGCTGTGGCATCAATAGCAGGCACACCACGCATACGGATGACCAGCGCCCTCGTAAAGTCCTTGAAACTGATCTGTGCTATCTGATCGGCATCTCCAAAGAACATGGGACCGCTGATCTCATAAACTCTTACATGCTTGGGTATATCCTTAAGGCCTGGGCCGTCGGGATCATCTTCAGGATCGTAATACTTCCATCCACGAACTCTTGACTCTTCGCTCATTCTCTTCATGAACAGCAGGCATGCCAGAATCATTCCAACTTCAATAGCAACAACGAGGTCAAATACTATTGTCAGTACAAAGGTTATCACAAGAACTATGATGTCACTCTTTGGAGCTGTCTTAACAAGATGCACGAAGGTCCTCCACTGACACATGTTGTAGGCAACCATAAAGAGGATAGCTGCAATTGTAGGCATCGGTATAAGGGCCGCATAAGGCATCAGCACAACCAGTACCAGAACCAGACACAGTGCGTGAATCATGCCGGCAACAGGTGTTCTTCCGCCGTTCTTTATATTGGCTGCTGTTCTGGCAATAGCGCCTGTAGCAGGGATTCCTCCAAAAAGAGCTGATCCGATATTGCCTGCCCCCTGTGCTATCAGTTCCATATTTGATCTGTGATGTCCGTCAATCATTGAATCTGCCACAACGCATGACAACAGGGATTCGATTGCTGCAAGGATCGCAATGGTAAAACCGTCTCCTGCAATTGCGCTGATATCATCAAATGTGAATGTAGGAATGGTGAGAGTAGGGAGCTGTCCCTTAATCTCATACAGATCTCCTATTGTATTTACATTGAGACCGATCACTTTGACCATGATGATACCAACAATAACTGCCAAAAGAGATCCCGGTATCTTCTGATTGATTTTAGGCCATACTATCTGGATCGCAAGACACACAACTCCAACTATAAGAGCTGAGACATTAAGAGTTCCAATATTTGCTCCAATTGCCTTTATCTTGTCCATTGTCTCAACTGTTGCTGTTCCTGCAGGATATGTAAGTCCAAGGAAGTCCTTGATCTGTCCTATCAGGATTGTCACAGCTATTCCGGCTGTAAATCCCGTTGTTATAGTATATGGAATAAACTTGATCAGTGTTCCCAATCTGAACACACCCATCAGGATAAGGATTATACCTGCAAATATTGTTGCCAGGGCAAGCCCTGTCATTCCCTTAGTGGCCACAATTCCTGCCACAATGGTTGCAAATGCAGCTGTGGGTCCGGCTATCTGAACTCTTGATCCGCCCAGAAACGATATGATAAAGCCTGCAACTATGGCAGTGTAAAGACCTTCTTCCGGTCCCACGCCTGAAGCCAATGCCAGGGCGATTGAAAGAGGCAGGGCAATTATTG
>JAEEGL014574303.1_pt1 | contig 10083 bp, 6 predicted proteins | sample 9134231 | NCBI WGS metagenome assembly JAEEGL01 (sample SAMN16246548, study PRJNA631951) | gut metagenome | biome: gut microbiome; feature: rumen; material: fiber-attached | host: Bos | place: Iran: Karaj | collected 2018-10 | reverse complement strand
GAATCCAGGGTCAGGCTATGTCCGTCCAGCGAAACGCTGCGGATGGTCTTGGCGTGCTCCATATTGGTCCGTACCTCATTTCTTCCCTTAGTGAAAAAACGTGTGATATCCCGGTTAAGTATTTTACAATACTTGCAAAGTGAATGCAAGCCCAAAAAGCGCGCATTTGTTTACCTTGACAGAAGGATTCTCTCTTTACGATTCTGGTTGAAACCGCGGCGAAACAGGAGTATAATAAATCGATATACAACTTTACAACTTTCTAAAAGCAAAGGACGATCACGTGCATAGGGGAAACGATCATGCAAGACAGAATCTATATTAAGGGCGCGAGGGAAAACAATCTGAAAAACATCGATCTCAGCATCCCGCGGGACAAGCTGGTGGTGATCACCGGTCTTTCCGGCAGCGGAAAATCCAGCCTTGCCTTCGACACGATCTACGCGGAAGGGCAGCGGCGCTATGTGGAGAGCCTCAGCTCCTACGCCCGCATGTTTCTGGGACAGATGGACAAGCCGGATGTGGATTATATCGACGGACTGTCTCCCGCTATTTCCATCGATCAGAAGACAACTTCAAAAAATCCTCGCTCCACGGTTGGAACCGTGACGGAGATCTACGATTATCTTCGTCTTCTCTGGGCCCGCATCGGCATTCCCCATTGTCCTCAGTGCGGCAGAGAGATCCGCCAGCAGACCATCGACCAGATCGTGGATCAGATCATGGCCCTGCCGGAGGGCAGCAGGATCCAGATCCTGGCCCCGGTGATCCGCGGGAAAAAGGGCGAACACGTCAAGGTCCTGGAAGATGCGAAGAAGTCCGGCTACGTCCGTGCGCGCGTGGATGGGAACGTCTACGATCTCTCGGATGAGATCAAGCTTGAGAAAAATAAAAAGCATGATATCGAGATCATCGTGGATCGGCTTGTTATCAAGCCCGAGATCGGCCGACGCCTGAGCGACTCCTCTGAGACCGCGCTGGCGCTCGCGGGCGGACTGATGCTTGTGGATCTGGCAGGGGAAGACCGGCAGATCGCATTCTCCCAGAATTACGCATGCGAGCATTGCGGTATTTCCATAGAGGAACTGACGCCGCGGCTGTTCTCCTTCAACAACCCCCACGGCGCCTGTCCCAAGTGCACGGGTCTGGGCATGCAGATGCTCATCGACCCGGGACTCATCATCCCGAATCCCAACCTGAGCATTATGGATGGCGGCATCACCGCCAGCGGCTGGGGCAACGTCCGGGGCGATACGATCTCCAAAATGTACTTTGACGCAATAGCCAAGCGGTATCACTTCAAGCTCACGGATCCTATCAAGGAGATCCCGCCCGAGGGGATGGAAGCCATTCTCTACGGCACAAAAGGAGAACCGCTGCAGCTCCGCTATGAAAAGACGGAAGGCTTCGGTGTGATCCGGCGCGAGTTCGAGGGCATCGTCAACAATCTGGAGCGACGCTATCGGGAGACGCAAAGCCCGTCCATGCGCGCGGAGATCGAGGAGTGCATGTCTCAGACACCCTGCCCCGAATGCGGAGGCAGGCGACTGAAGAAATCTGCGCTTGCGGTCACTGTGGGCGGGATGAACATTGCGGAGTTCACAGACCTCTCCGTGACGAACGCGCTGCGCTTCGTGGACGGCCTGGAGCTGAATGAAAAGGAAGCCCTCATCGCCGCGCAGATTCTGAAGGAGATCAAGGCCAGGCTGGGCTTTCTGCAGAGCGTGGGCCTGGGCTATCTGACTCTTTCCCGGACTGCGGCGACCCTTTCCGGCGGGGAGAGTCAGCGCATCCGTCTGGCGACCCAGATCGGATCGAGTCTGATGGGCGTACTGTATATTCTGGACGAACCCAGCATCGGTCTGCACCAGCGGGACAATTCCAAGCTTCTCCGTACCCTGCACCAGCTGCGGGATCTGGGGAACACGCTGATCGTGGTCGAGCATGACGAGGAGACCATGCGCGCAGCGGACTATATCGTCGATATCGGACCAGGCGCCGGTATGAACGGCGGTAGAGTGGTCTGTTCCGGCAGCATAGAGGATATCTGCGCCTGCAAGGACTCGATCACAGGCCAATACTTGAGCGGGAAAAAGACAATCCCCGTTCCTGCTTCAAGACGAAAGGGGAACGGGCGAAAGCTGATCATCCGCGGCGCCTGTGAGAATAACCTGAAAAATATCGACGTGGAGATCCCGCTGGGAGAGTTGATCTGTGTCACCGGCGTATCCGGCAGCGGCAAGTCCTCTCTCATCAACGAGATCCTGTATAAGACTCTTGCGGTGGAGAAGAATCGGAGCAAGGTCCGGCCGGGGAAGTCCTCGGGGATCGAGGGTCTGGCGTATGTGGACAAGGTCATCGCTCTGGACCAGAGCCCCATCGGACGCACGCCTCGATCCAATCCCGCCACCTATACCGGGGTTTTCAATGATATCCGGGATCTTTTTGCCTCCACGCAGGACGCAAAGCTCCGGGGGTATGGGCAGGGGCGCTTCTCCTTCAACGTAAAGGGCGGCCGCTGCGAAGCCTGCTCCGGAGACGGTCTTCTGAAGATCGAAATGCATTTCCTTCCGGACGTGTACGTCCCCTGCGACGTATGCGGCGGCAAGCGTTATAACCGGGAAACGCTGGAGGTCAAGTATAAAGGCAAGAATATTGCCGACGTGCTGGATATGACTGTGGAAGAGGCCTGTTCTTTCTTCGCCAATCAGCCGAAGATCCTCAACAAGATCCAGACGCTGTATGACGTAGGTCTGGGCTACGTAAAGCTGGGCCAGTCCAGCACAACGCTCTCCGGCGGTGAAGCCCAGCGTGTGAAGCTGGCCACCGAGCTCTCCAAGCGGAGCACTGGAAGCACAGTCTATGTACTGGATGAGCCGACTACCGGGCTTCACATCGCAGACGTGCATAAACTCATCGATATCCTGAATCGATTGACTGAAGCGGGGAATACCGTTGTCGTCATCGAACACAACCTGGACGTGATCAAGGTCGCGGACCATGTTATCGACCTGGGGCCCGAGGGTGGTGACGAGGGTGGAACTCTTGTTTTCGCCGGGACGCCCGAGGATTGCGCGCGGTGTGCTGAGAGCTATACCGGACAATATCTGCGCCCACTTTTGCTTGAAACCACCTGAGGAGGATGGTCATGGACCAGGAGAAAGATCTGATCGAACTCAGCGGATCCGTGGAATCGGTGATCTATAAAAATGAAGAAAACGGCTACACAGTCCTGCGGCTGAGAAATGAGAACGAGGAGACAGTGACCGTAGTCGGATGCATTCCCTTTGCTTCGCCCGGCGAGTCCTTGCTTGCCTCCGGAAGCTGGATGACCCACAACGTTCACGGCAGACAGTTCAAGGTGGAGTTTGCCCAGCGCCTGATGCCTTCGGATGAAACGGCAGTCTATCAATATCTGGCCTCCGGCACGGTGAAGGGGATCGGCCCGGCTACAGCCGCGCTGATCGTCCAGAGGTTCGGCAAAGACAGCCTGGATATCCTGGAAAACGAACCCCATCGACTCTCGGAGATCAGGGGCATCAGCCCCAAAAAGGCCGAGCAAATGTCCGGCAGTTTTCGGCAGCAGGTCGGCGTGCGGCGCTTGATGGAGTTTATCTGCTCTTTCGAACTGCGTCCGGTCCTGGCTATGCGGATGTATAAGTATTATGGGGACAGAGCGCTTGATCTGCTGCGTGAAAATCCCTATCTTCTCGCCGCGTCTCATATCGGCGGCAGCTTTTACGAGGCGGACCGCCTCGCCCTGGACCTGGGCTTTGACGAACAGAACCGCAGTCGCGTGAATGCGGCGGTTTTGTTTGAATTGCAGCATAATCTCGGAAACGGCCATTGCTTCATCCCGCACGAGAAGCTTTCCGCCGTTACATCGGAGCTGATCCGTGTCGAGCCTGAGATCGTGGAAGAGAGCTTGGAAGAGCTGATCGATTCCGGGCTTGTATGTTTTGAGGAGGTCGCCGGCTGCAGGGCCTGCTATTTGCCGGAGCTTTATCAGGCGGAGACGGAAACGGCGGCACAGCTGGCACGGATGTGCACACGACGTTTTGGAGAACGGGCAGATCTGCAAGCTCTGATTGCCCGCCTGGAACGGAGTTTGGGGATCCGCTACGCCGAGCGTCAGCGGGAGACCTTGAGTCTTGCTCTGCAAAACCAGCTTCTTGTCATTACAGGCGGTCCCGGGACGGGAAAAACCACGTCCATCCGTGCGATCCTGGCCCTGTTTGACGAACTGGGTATCAAAACGCTTCTCACCGCGCCCACCGGCCGCGCCGCCAAGCGGATGACCGAGCTGACCGGCAGGGAAGCATCCACGGTCCATCGCCTGCTGGGCGCTAAATTCGACGATGACGGCGAGCACGTGATCTTCACCAAGAATGAAGAGGATCGACTGGAGTGTGACGCAGTGATCCTGGATGAATGTTCCATGGTGGACATTCTGCTGATGGGTGCGCTGCTCAAAGCCCTGCCTCCTGACGCGAGGCTGATCCTGGTTGGCGACGCCGACCAGCTCCCGTCCGTGGGACCGGGGAACGTGTTTTCTGCCGTGATCCGCAGCGGGGTCGTGCCGACCGTTCGTCTCACAGAGATCTTTCGTCAGAACGAGGGAAGTCGGATCATACAGAACGCACATTTGATCAACAAGGGGGAGCACCCCGATTTTTCGGCCAACACGGGCGACTTCTTCCGGCTCAAGCGCATGCAGGCCGCCGGTACGGTAGATACGATCGTAGAGCTTTGCGCTGTTCGCTTGCCGCAGAAGATGCAGATTCTCCCATCGGAGATCCAGGTCCTGTCTCCCACACGAAAAGGGGACCTGGGCACGGTAAACCTGAACAAACGGCTGCAGGAAGCGCTGAACCCACAGGCCAAAGAAAAAAAGGAGAAGGCCTTCGGAGATGCGATCTTTCGTGAGGGGGACCGTGTCATGCAGATCCGGAACAACTACGATATCCTTTGGCGCAATGCGGACAACAGCGAAGCCGGCCTTGGGATCTTCAACGGAGATATTGGGACTGTTACGGAGATCGACCCGGACGGCGAGACGCTTACCGTGGATTATGACGGGCGAATCGCGCAATACGGTTTTGATTCTCTGCTGGAACTGGAGCATGCCTGGGCCATGACGGTCCATAAAGCCCAGGGCAGCGAATACCGTGCGGTGATCCTCTGCCTGGGAAACAGCGCTCCCATGCTGATGACCCGCGACGTGCTGTATACCGCGGTCACCCGCGCGAAGGAATTGCTGATCCTTGTTGGGGATGAGGAGATCGCCCATCGCATGGTGGACAATTACCGCCCCAGTAAGCGGTACTGCGCGCTCCGCGTACGGCTTCGCAGTCTCTGCGGCTTGTCTTGATGATTTTGAAACGAGGTGAGTGCTTTTTGGATACCATAGCGGACTATATCCTCTGGATGAGCGAGATCCCGTTCTCGGCGTATCCTCTGAACGACGTGGATGCGCTGGTACTGTGCATGCTCTCCTATTATGATCTCGGCCCTGCTTTCGAACGCTCTCCCTCGGGTGAGATCCTGCTGCACGATTGCCAGTTCCTGATCGATGAAGACCGCGTCCGCGTGATGCTGGTTGGCAAAGACAGAGGCTTCAAGCGTTTGCTGCAGGCAGCCGTCAGCTCGCGCCGTTTCGGAGAGCTGCGCTTGAGCGACTACTGTGATCTGTTTCGTCAAGATCCGCCCATGCAGTTTTCGGCTGTGACATTTCATGGGGAAGATTTTTCGTTTCTGGCTTTTCGAGGAACGGACAACTCCCTTGCCGGCTGGCAAGAGGATTTTATGATCAGCTTTACCGTGACAGAGGCGCAGGAGAAGGCTCGCGCGTACGCCGAGCGTGTGATCGACGGGGATCGGAGCTGGTACATCGGAGGTCATTCCAAAGGTGCAAATGAGGCGCTTTATGCCGCCTGCTGGATCTCGGATGAAGACTGGGAAAACGTCAGACGGGTCTATATCCTGGATGGACCGGGCCTCTGTGAAGGCGTGGTCGATACAAACGTCATCCGCCGCGTGGAAGCCAGGACTACAAGGATCCTTCCGTCCTTTTCTGTGATCGGAGAACTCTTTGCACCAGAGATCGCGGATACCCGCATCGTGCGCTCCTCTGCCTCCGCGCTGATGCAGCACAGTCTGGATACCTGGTGTATCGACCATGGAAAGCTGTATCTTTCAGAGAAGATCAATCCCCGTGCTCAATGGATCAACACCGTGCTGGCTGCCTGGATCGGTGGGATTTCTCAAGAGAATCGGGTCGTTTTTGTGAACGAACTCTTCCATGCGCTTGCAGCGGAGGGAGCTCGGACGCTCGAGGACATTGAGGCCAACGGCACCGGCGGCTTTGAGATGATCCTTGCCAAACTGCTGACTTCCAGCGACGTGACCAGAAAGACCATCGGCGATCTCCCCAAGCGGGCGATCCTGGGAGAGTATTACGACGAGATCATGCAAAAGGGTCTTGGAGGTTTTCTCCTCGACCGATACCTGGAGTGGCAGAAACAGGAAAGAACTGCAAATTCCAGATCTTCACAAGGGGACACTGGAAATACCCGGTAAACGGTTCGTGCTGACGAGGAAAAATGTCATGTACAAAAATTGCAGGAAAGCTTCGCTTTCCTGCAATTCCGTTCACATTTTGTGAGCTTACTTCATGCCGTTCTCGTAGGCCTCGATCATCTTTTTGACCATCTGGCCACCGACGGAACCGGCCTGACGGCTGGTCAGATCGCCGTTGTAACCGTTCTTCAGGTTAACGCCGACTTCAGAAGCGGCCTCCATCTTGAACTTATCCATGGCCTCGCGGGCTGCGGGGTTCACAAGATGATTGCTGGAATTGGTAGACATGTTTCCATCTCCTTTGATTCATTTTGGGTCTATGCCCGAGCTTATCTTTTGCGATTGCGAGACGGATATTCTAAAAAAATATGGTATTGACTCTTTACCTCCGGCTGAAAAGAATGTAAAATACAATTCAAGAAATGATATGAAGCATATACGGGAGTGAAGGATATGGCCAGGCACTATGCGCCTTCCGATCAAAAACCGAATAAGAACAGGAAACAGAAGTCTGAAAAAACGCAGAATAAACGTAAGAATCTGAAGCTTCGAGTTCCTGCTTTTCATTTTTCAACGCTGCCGAAGCTTCTGGAAGAAAAGAAGTGGAGCCTGCCGAAACGAAATTACCCGCGTGTTTTTTCCGTTGGGGAGATGCTGCTTCTGCTTGCTGCAACGGTGCTCTTCATCTTTTGCATCGTGTTTTCGTTTCCTTCGCTGATCGAGACGGTGCTGCTGGCACTTTGCGCCGCTCTGGCTCTGCTCCCGACTCTGTATCAGAATCTGATAAAGGTAATCAACCGTCGCATGCCCGATGAGGATCTGCTGGTCGCTTTGGGCGTGATCGTCGCCTTTTTCATTGGGGAAAGGATCGGCGGCGCCATTGCGGCCGTGTTGTATCGTCTTGCGCAGATCCTGGAAGCCTATGCCGTGGAACGCGGTGAAGCGGGCATGGACCTCGTACGGGACAAGCTTCCGGAAAAGGCCCGGCTCCTCTTTGGCGAACAATCACAGGAAGTCATGCCGGAGATCGTGGAGCCCGGGCAGGTGATCCTGGTTCAGCATGGGGAAACAATACCGCTGGACGGCGTGATCATCTCAGGCGCTGCGGAGATAGACTGTTCCGCGCTGACCGGCTGTCCCACGCCCCTTACCTGCGGGGTAGGGGAGGAAGTATTTTCCGGTTCTGTGAACTGCGGCGGCACGATTCGGGTGAAGGTAAGCCGCAGCTTTGCCGAATCAGCGGCGGCGAGTCTTCTGCATGACGTGGATACCTCTGCAAAATATGAGTCTACGCCGGAACGTCTCACGGTCAAATTCTCGTCCCTGCTGTGTATTGTGATCGGGATCCTTGCCGTTTTGATTTCTGTGATCCCGCCTCTTCTCGGCGGAGAATGGCTCCGCTGGCTTCGCTGCGGCGTGATCTTCCTGCTTGCAGCATCTCCCAGCGCACTGGCGATCTCGATACCTTTGGCCGCTTTTGGGGCGGAGCTGAGCGGGATCCTGCATGGCGTTCTCAGCAAGGGACACGACTGTTTTGAGATCCTCGCGCAGGTGAAGTCGATGGTGTTTGGGAAAACCGGGACCATCACCGAAGGGCGTTTCGAGATTACCGGGATCGAGGCGAACGGCGTCAGACAAGAGGATCTTGTGGCTGTCGCTGCGGCGGCGGAAAGCTTTTCGCATCATCCGGTCGCCATGCTGCTCAAGCGCGCGTCCGGCTGGACGGAAGACGTGGCAGCAGGCGTGATGGAGGTTCAGGAGATCCCCGGTCGGGGCGTCAGCGCCTTCATTGAGGGGCGGCACGTCTACGTGGGCAATGCAGCACTCCTGCAGGAGCATGGGATCAGCTATACCGTCCCCGGCAAGGCCGGAGCCGCCATCCATGTCGCTGTGGAAAACCACTACTGGGGCCACATTCTGATCAGTGATAAAACGCGTGAAGGCGCTTTTGACGCGCTGGAATCTCTGCGGAGTCAGGGAGTGGATCAGCTCGTCATGCTCACGGGAGACGTTCTGTCCTCTTCCAGACAACTGGCGTCCTCCCTGGGATTTGACCTGCTGCGCACGGAGCTTACAACAGAAGGGAAGGTCTCTGCGATCCGGTATCTGATCTCCGGAAAAGGAAACGGCACCAGCGTTGGCTTCGTCGGAGACGGCATCAACGACGCTCCTATGCTGGAGTGTGCCGACGTCGGCCTTGCCATCGATGCGCTGCATGCCTGGAGCGAAGCGGACGCGGCGGATATTCTGCTGCTGGACAGCAACATCGATGCGATTCCCCGCGCCATGCGGATCGCCAGATCGATCCGGCGTATCCTTTGGGAAAACTTCGGCGTCCTTTTGGGGATGAAGCTTCTGGTCCTTCTGCTTGCCCTCTGCAGCGTGATCCCTGTCAGCCTCGCAGGACTGCTGTTGAGCGCGTCCTCTGCGCTGGCTCTGCTCAACAGTCTGCGTGCCTTCGGGCTGAAATAGCGGACGGAAAGGCAGCACATGAACACCTACGATTTCGACCAGACCATCTTTTATCCGGACAGCTCCTTTTGCTTTGTGCTTTACTGCCTTCGGCATTATCCACGCGCCGTTCTGCACGCATTGCCGGGCGTTGTGTGGAAGGGAATAGAAAAACTGGCCGGATACGCCGACACCAGGGAATTGAAGCAGAAGGTCTTTTCCTTCCTGTCACGTCTGGATGACGTGGACAGGGTCGTAGGGGAGTTCTGGCAGCAATATCGTGGAAATCTTGAAGATTGGTATTTGCGGCAGAAACGCTCCGACGATCTGATTCTATCGGCTTCCCCCGAGTTTCTCCTTCGCCCTATCTGTGATGAGTTGGGCGTAAGCTTGATCGCAACGCCCATGGATCCCTACACAGGGAAGATCCTGGGGATGAATTGCCACGATAAAGAAAAGGTCCGACGCTTTATTGCGCAGTATCCCGATGGGAAAACGGAAAACTTTTACTCCGACTCTCTCTCGGACAGCCCCATGGCAGAGATCGCAGACCGGGCATTTATCGTGAAGCGAGGGAATTTGATTCCTTGGCCGAAATGAGAAACGCGGCGTTCTCAAGTGAGAACGCCGCGTTTCTGTATTTTTGAATGGAAAAGGATCATTTGAACTCCGGTATGAAGGTACCGACGATGCCCATGATGCGAAGACGGGAACGGATCTTCTTGTAGTCCTTATTATACAGCAGGGTGCGGAGCTCGTCATCGGGAACGAAACGGGCATAGGCGTTGCTGAACAGATCGAACATGGCCTTGTTGGACGGTTTCATCTTCACAATGATGAATCTGGATGCCGCGACGGCGCCGACCTCGAAGGCGATGCTCATGTACCAAGGGCAGAAATGGCTCACCAGAAACAGCAGGATACCGCCCATCAGAACGGAAACCAGACAGGAAACGATTGTATAACGCTTTGCACCGACCGCGATCAGGTCCGGGTGCAGGGCGTTCATTTTTTTAATCAGGGGAAAAGCGATCATCAGATTGAAAAGAAACT
>JAEEGL014447468.1_pt1 | contig 10083 bp, 11 predicted proteins | sample 9134231 | NCBI WGS metagenome assembly JAEEGL01 (sample SAMN16246548, study PRJNA631951) | gut metagenome | biome: gut microbiome; feature: rumen; material: fiber-attached | host: Bos | place: Iran: Karaj | collected 2018-10 | reverse complement strand
TGGGCTTTATTTCGACGATGTATTTCATCTAAGAATAGGAGAGTTTTTTTTCAGTAAGCTTTATTTTTTTCTGCATGTTCTAGTATTGTATTTAAATCTTCTTTTTTACTTTTTACTCATGATAGTTCAAAAAAATCAGCTTGTAGTTGATGAGAGAGAACATTAGCAATTGTAGTTTTTCAACATCATGGAGTTCACCAAAAAATCATAGAGGGGACTTTTCAGTTTTCTAGAAATTTTTTAATTGATATTTTAGTTTGTTCTTGTCAAACCACTTCATCAAGTGTGGTAGGGCGGAGATAATATGCTAATGGTTCATTGTTAATCATATCTGCTTATTGAAATGTTAAATGTTGAAAAGTATTTCATTTTTTTGTTAGGGTTGTTTGTGTGTTTGTTTCAAATCACGAAATGATATTTTCAACGAAGTTTTTTAAAATGTTAACATCTCATGTAGAATAGAATTTATTTATATTTGATAATCTTTCATTATTTTTTTGTAGACTTTTTAAAACTCTTTGAACTTGCAATGCTACTGCAGGAGCAGGATTAATGACTGTAATTTTATCTCATACTCATTTTTCTTCCAAAATTTTCTTTATCATTGGTATTAGAAAAGGATAATGAGTGCATCATAAAACTATGTGGTCGATATTTTCATCTATCATAGGAGTTAAATATTTTGTTAATAATATTTTTGCTTCTTCACTTTCTGTTTTAGTATTCTCTACTAATTCAACTAGTCAATCTCACACTTGTTCTATTACTTTTACATCTCATTTGAATTCAGTTAAAGTTCTATGGTATAATGCTCATTTAAAGGTTCAATCGGTAGCTAATACTCAAACAACTCACGTCTTTGAATGAAGAATGGCTGGCTTGATTGCAGGTTCCATTCAAACAAAAGGGAGAGAATATTCAGATCTTAGAACTTCGATAGCTGCTGCTGTTGCGGTATTGCAGGCAACTGCAATTAAATCGCAGTTTCATTGTTCAATCAAAAAATTAGTTAATTTTCTAGATCTATTTTGAAGTTCTTCTGGAGATCTTCTTCAATATGGACAAAATGCAGAATCTGCAATATAACAAAAATTTTGATCTGGTATAAGTTTTGCTATCTCTTTTCGTACTGATAATCATCATAGTCAAGAATCAAATATTCAAATCATAGATTATTCACTATATTGATATGAAAGTAAATTATATTCCTCTGTATCATATTCGGCTATTCATTCTTTATGCCAAAGTAGAAAATTTTTAATTCAAGTATCTAATGCCATTTTAGAACATATTGTACAGTATGGTTTTCATGATTTTGAAGGATTTCAATCTTTATCTAAGCGCATAAAATATAAATCCGATCATTGAATATCATTTGGATAATTCTTTAAAGCATCCATAATAGCTCTTTGTTCCGCGTGTATACAACATGTTTTGTCTGTAATTTTTCTATGATAAGAATTTTTATCACATGTGCATCTTCTTTGTGATTCTAAATCCTTTGGTGGAGTATTCCATCATTGTCAGATGATTTTATCATCTTTTACAATTACGCATCCACATTTAGATCTTTCACATGTTGCATTTTTAGCGATTTCTCATGCTAATTTAAAATAATCTTCAGCTCTTTTTAATTCATCTCATGCTAATATTCTCATGTTTTTTAATGTTTATAAAACATATATTTTTTAATATTTCTTATAATCTTTTCAAGTAAAATTCTTTAATGATAAATATACTTTACTTTTTTGAGTAAATTTATATACATATAATATAATAGTTAAACAAAAAATATTAATTAATATGAGTGACTTTGAAAAATTAGAGAAAGTGGCAATTTGTCACATTGAAGATCAGACAGCCTTAGAGGCTTTTCTGAAGTATTCAAAAGTTAATTGTGGCTGGTTCCCTTATTCACAGGTGAATCCAGAGGATGTTGAGAACTGTTTGGTCAACTTCAAAAAAGACCATCCAGAGTATGCAGACAAAATCTCATAAAAAATTATTGAGGAGAAAAATAAAGCTGGGGATATTTCCTCAGCTTTTATTTAACTTTTTCTTTTTTCTTTGATAAATTATAACGCATGATATCGATTCTTGTTGGGGATGCATTACAGAATTCATCAATTGTTAATATTAGGCATCATTTTATGCTTTGCATAAGTGTTATTGTTTCATATGTGTTTGTCTCTATTTTGTTTTGTATCGATGGGATATCATTTTCAGAAATATCTTCATTGTCATAAAAATATGAAATTGAATTATTTAATGATCTTTTTGTTTCTTTTCATTCAGTGAATCATTTTATCTTTTGGCAATTTTCGTTATTCAAAAATATAAGATATTCGGAGAATTCTTTTAAGTTCTTTTTAATATTTGAAAGTTTATGATTATGAAAATATTTAAGAGCACTTTTTGCCTCATTCTTTAAATATCTTGCTATACGTAGAGAGTCGCAATGTTTTGCAATTTCTTCATATAGTTCATTTTTTTCTTTTTCGACTGTTTTATTCTTTTTTGTCATGCTTTAAGTGAAACAGTAAATCATAGTATAAGAATTTGTAATTTTACATTTGGAATACATGAACTTTTGTTTTTGATTTTATGTAATTTAATAAGTGTACATCGTGAGTGATAAGCAAAACTGTATTTCAAGAATTGTTGGCTTCGACTAAAAGATCTCCAATTTCTTGTGTGTATTCTCGGTCTAGATTTCAAGTTGGTTCATCTGCAATGATAAATTCAGGGTTGTTAATCATTGCTCTAGCGATTGCTACTTTTTGCTTTTCTCATCATGAAAGAGCATTACAATCTAATTTATTAAGCTCTTCGATATGTAATTTTGATGATATATTTCTATATTTTGCTTGAATAGTTACATCATCATCTCATTGTATTTTAAGTGGATATGTAATGTTTTCTTTTACAGATAATGCATCGATTAGTTTATAATCTTGGAAAACAATTCAAATTTTTCTTCTATATTTTTGGATGTCAGCATCAGTATAATGAGCCATATCGTCCATTCTATAGTATACAGTTCTAGTAAAAGGTCTGAACTGTCAGATAAGAAACTTTACTATAGTAGATTTTCATACTCCAGATTTTCAAATTATAACTGTAAATTCTCCTTTAAATAATTCAAAATTTAGTTTTTTAAAAAGAGGCTTCTTTGAATCTGGATATCATCGTGTTAAGTCTTTTATAGCGATGAGTGGAAACCTTTCTACATCTAATGTTGGCATTTGTTTTTTTAAATATAAATGTTAAATAATTATATTCTATTATAATGAAAAATGCAAAAAATATATCTGATTTATGTGATATTCGGATTGACATTTTCTGCTGAAAGTTCATAAGAATATATTTATACTAAAATTATAGACTTTTGGAGTGTCTTTTAAATTTCTTATACTTGACATTAATAATAAAATATTTATAGTACATTATATATAGTAATTATTTTATTCTTTGTATGTATTATCATGCAAGTTGCTGTATGGATTATAATTATTCTACTTATTATATTTTTAATATGGCTTTTAAGGAGATGGATTAGAAGATTGATCTTTATCCTTATTTTGTTAGTTCTTGCTTTCTTTATTTATTGAATTTTTAATCCATCATGAGCTGCTAGATTGTGGTATAATGTTAGAACATTTCCACAGAGGGTAACGAGTTGGATATCATCTGGTACTCAATTTTTGGATTATGATAGTTATAAATTAGATGTATCATCAATATGAGATACGATTTCTGATAAAATATGATTAGATGATGAAGAATTATCTGATGTAGATCTTGATGATAAGGATGGATTAAAAGAGAAGGAGGTAAAAGTAGATGTTGATGAGAGTGAAAAAAGCGATATAGAAGATAGTAAAGATAGTGAAAAAAAGACAATTAAAGCTTTCCCTAAATCTATAAATTTTGTTGAGGTTCCAAAGTTAAAAGAGAAGAAAATTTCTCAAGATTTATGAGTTTTGACATGATATTCAAAATCTGATATATTATGAGTTATTAATAAATATATTGAGAGAAACTTGGATGATGATACTGATATATTAGTGACTGTAGAATATGATGAAATATCATGACCTCAGAAAATTATTCTGGAGACTCAACAAAATAAACAACATTCAGTATCAAATAGTGTGAATTCTAGCATTGAGACAACTTCAATTGAAAATGATAATACTCAATATGTTCAAAAAAATACTTCTAGTAAGTTAACTAATAAAGAGAAAAAAGAAGCAGAAGAAATTTATTCTATGTTATTTTAATTATAACAAGTATAAATACTGAAAATTTATCATGAAGTAGACAGCGTTGAAGTTGTCTACTTTTTTATTAATTTCACTTGCATATTACTAAAAAAAATATATAGACAATTATTATTTCGTAGCGTTTTACTTATAAACAATTAACAAAAATGTATAAAAAAAGAGCTTTAGTACTATGATGTTATTTATCTTTATTGGCTTTAGTTGCGTGTTGACCAAAGGTTATAGATGATGCTGATTTAGTATCAGTTGATTATGTTTATAAGTTTAGTGATTGAACAGTAATTGAAGAATGAAGCAAAGATATTACGATATGAGATGCATGAGATTTGGCTTGGATGGAGTCTATCATCAGATGAGCTAAACAAGATGCTGAATTTGAATGAAAAATAAATTGAAAAGAAGTTTACACTAGTGAATATGATTCTAATAAGGTTCAATCTTTCCCTAATATTATTCTTACTGAGGTAATGTGAGTTTCAAACCCAAGTGTATGAAGTGAAATTTCTATAAATAGTACTTGAACATGAGTTATTGTAGGTGTAGAAAAAGATAAAGATTGATATGATACTTATGTTGTAGAATTTAATGATCCAAAGACATATTCTGAATTGTCTTATTTTGTTAAGGTAGTTAATATTGAAAAGAATTAAATTATTGATGTGATTTAAAATAGATATAGATTGTTATGCAATTATTTAAAAGATTGTTGTTATCATATTTTCCAGATTCTTTAGTAAAAGATTCTTTCAACCCTGCAACAATGTTTGTTTCGTTTATTTCAGCGAAAGATTTTTTTACTATAATTGATAGAAAAATAATAGAAAACTATAAGTTAAATCTATTTGATCTTTCGATTGATGTTTTTGAATGAAAATTGTGATTGTGAATTCATAAAGATATGATGCAATCAAAAATGACAGATGCTTATTATTCTTATCTAGCGTCTGCGAATTTTAATTGATATAAATTTTATAATATTGGGAATACAGCTAATGCAATGACATTACTTTGTTCATTGTATTTGCATGATGCATTTGAAGATTGAGAGGAAAATATTTTTGTGGATGCATTATATACTTTTTATCTTTTGACTTTTTTGTTTGCCGCTAGAATAAAAGTTTTTCCATGATTAGGTGAAAAAGAAGACTTTCAATGGTTTGTTGATCTATATTTTAATTTTTTTGAGGTTGTTACAGCTCAGTTAAAACATAAAATTAAAAAATGATATGTTCAGCAGTTAAAAACAAAAATGCTTGTTCATATCGATATATTTTTCATGATGTTTTATTATGAAAGACGTGTAAATAAATTATATCTTTGAGAGTCTAAGAATAGTAGTGGTTATTATAATGACTTTTATCAATGGTTATTTTGACCTCAATTGTCCATTGTGCAAAAGAATTTTTTGCAGAATAAAGACAGGATAGTGATTGATTCAAAATTTTGAGAGATTGAAGAAACATTACTTTTTGAGATAGCTCCAGCAGATATTCATTTGAAATATCTTTTTTTAGAAACAGATGTGAGAGAAGTAATTTCTAATCTGATTTCTAATATATTTGATAAAAAAATATTGGATAAAAAATTAACAGCTTTGATGAAAAATGAATCAGAGCTAGACTTTATATTAGATTATGTAACAGATCCTGATAATTTTAAAAAGTGATTTTTTAAGTGAGTAAAACAATATGTTTCACATATGCGTTTGGAAAATCAAGATAGTTATGATGAGCTAGATGAAATGATGTCAGAAATATGAGATGATGTTAATAAACTTGACCAAATGCAAATTCCAGCAAGTATTAAAAAAGAATCGAAAATAATGGAGCAGTTTCTGAATTTTTATGTAAGTTATCTATGATGACTTTCTATTTCGAGGTCAGATACTTTTTTCTTTAGGTTTTTTAAATGATGATTAATTCCAGAATTAATACAATACTTTGATATATTTTTGAAATCTCCTCAAGCTATAGATTTTTCTTGAATGACTCATCTGATTTATACGAAAAATTATACTTATTATCAGTTTGTGAATAAAAAAATTCGTTCATGAAAAGAAAAATTTTTTATTCCGGCTACTCCATTAAAAATGGAGTCTGTTAAAGCAACTGCGTTGTTGTTAAAATCTTGGGATGAAATTGCTTTGACCACGTTATTACAGGATTGTAATCCTCGTATTTGAAAATTATATGTAAAAAATAAGGCTTTGTTAGATTGGTTTCAGGCACAGTACTCAAAACAAATTTCTTCACTGATAAAATTATCATCAAATGAGTTTGTTTATAACTATTATGAGCCTATATTTTCTAATTTTAAATTGTGAGAAAATGTTTTAAAAATATTACAAAATGCATTTACTGAGCAGGATGTTGTTCGTTTAAAAAATTCTTTATATGCTTTTGATGTTCAATTATTCCGTGAAGCAATTTCGATGTTACCATGGAAAAAGTTTCAGAGTATGTATAATGATACTGTAATGTTACAACATTTAGCATTGTTACGTGAAACGTTATTTTGATTCTTAATATATTATAGATATCTTATGATGTCTGAAAATATTGAATGATGAGGTGTAAAATTGAATTTAAATTTATTGAAGAGAGTTTATATATTGCATATACTTAATTGGGATGAGTCTTTATATCCAGTGTGATCTAAATTGATAGATGTATTAATTGAACAGTTCTGACTTGCAATTTCGATATTTGTAGAATTGGATGATAATAAGGAGTTCTTCTCTATATTAAAGGAGAATTGGTTAGATTTTTTGAAAAAGTTATGAAAGAAACCAGAAATAGAAAAAGAGAAATCTTTTTCTTTGGAAGATTTACTTTGGCTACGTTGAGTATTTAAACATATTAATTATTATAATAAGAGATATTTAATTCCAAGTTAGTATTTTATTCATTATATTTAAGAATATGAAATGTGCTAAGTGTAACAATCCAGATACAAAAGTTGTAGATTCTAGAATTGTGGACAATTGACAGACAATTCGTCGTCGTCGTGAATGTGAAGTTTGTGGGTATAGATTCACAACTTTTGAGCGTGTTTGAATGACAGAACTTATGGTAATAAAAAAAGATTGATCAAAAGAGATGTATGATCGTTCAAAGTTGAAAAAAGCTATTCTTTTGGCTTTTGCTAAAATAGATTTTACGAATGAAGAAATTGAAAATTTATTGAATACTCTTGAGATTAAGTGGCAAAGTGAGTGATCAGAAATTCAATCCTCTGTTATATGAGATGATGTGTTGGAGCTTTTGAAAGATAAGTATCCAGTTCCATATGTAAGGTTCTCATCAGTATATAAGAGCTTTGCTAGTTTGGATGATTTTAAACAACTTATTTGATAATTTAATATTAAATCATTCTTGCATATTGTGTATAAAATTATATTATTAATTGCGTTTTATTTCTTTCTAGCATTTCAATGCCTGTGAAATCAACAAAAAAAGTAACAAAAACAGATTCTAAATCTTCATGAGAGTCAAAGAGTAAAACTACATCTATAGAAAAAAAGGATACAGCAAAAAAGGTTGTAGTTAAGAGAAGAAAAACAGATTTAAAACCTACTAGAGCTAGTGCAGTAGCAATAGCATCACAGGCGAATCGTGCAAAGAAACAAGCCTTAATTGAGAAATTTGCAACAAGTGATGGATATTTACCAAAAAATGTTGCAAGGTCTTCAGATAATAAGATTCCTCTTTGGGTATGGATATTCTTTTGATGTTCTTTATTGTTGTTTTGTATATCATTTTATTATGCAATATTTCGTCCTCAATTAGAGATGGATGTTATAGATGAAAATTGAATAATAGAGTCATTTGTTGATTGAGATGATACAGTAATATTAGATGATGATTATCAAGTGGTAGACAATCAAACTGTTGAAAATACTGTGGTTGCTGAGGAGGTTCCAGCAACTGCAACGGAAGTTATTCAAGCTTTCTTTAGTCGTTTATCTGATCGTAAGTTTGATGAGGCGTTTGATTTAATGATACCTGTATTGAGGAATTCTTCAGAGATTAGGGATCATTTTACTTCATTTAGAATGAATCCATTATTAGATTGAATAGAATGATGAAAATTAGTACCATTAAATTTTGAATATGTTAAGTCTCCAGCTTATTGAAAAGATGTTTATAAATTTGATTTGTCATATGTTATGTCTGCAGATAAAACCAAATATGATGAAACTTGGGAATTTACAGTAAATTCTCAATGAAATGAGCCTAAAATATCTAGTATTCGTTGTACAACAAATAAGTGTTCATATCATCCTATTTTCTGGCCTGAAAACTTTGGGTTGATGAGATAATATGTAATTTATTTTGGATTATTAATTTATGGAAATTGAGGATATAGTTTTAGATGTTAGAGATTGTTGTAATAAGTTTTTGGAGAATAATTCTGATTGAACTATTGTTATTTGGGGGGCGACAGCTACATGAAAAAGTAAATTATCCTTGTTATTATCTGAATTTTTCTCTACTGAGATAATTTCTGCTGATAGTAGACAGATTTTTCGTTGAATGGATATTTGAACTGATAAGGTACCATTAGAATGGCGTGAAAAGATTCCTCATCATCAAATTGATATTGTAAATCCTGATGAAACTTATACAGCATGACAATGGAAATTTGATGTAGAAAATGAGGTTGAAGAGATTCTTTCAAATTGAAATCATCCTATTATTGTTTGATGAACTTGATTGTATATTGATACAATTTATAAGAATTTTCAGATGCCTGAATGTCCACCTAATTATGAATATCGTAATGAATTACAATGAAAAGAAGATAAAGAACCTTGATATGTTTATAAACTGCTTAAAGAAATTGATCCAGAAGAAGCAGGGAAGTTGCATCCTAATGCTACTAGATATATAATTCGTGCGTTAGAAATTCATCATGAAATATGAAAAACTAAGACAGAATTGTTTTTGCATCAACCAGTAAAACATCCTTTATTAATGATATGACTTTGGCGTGAAAAGGAGGAGACTAATATGCGTATAAATGCTAGAATAAAGGAGATGTTAAAGGGTTGATTAGTAGATGAAGTTAAATGACTTTTAGATAGATGATATTCTCCGTCTTTACAGTCAATGCAGTGAATTTGATATAAAGAGGTTATTTGATATATTCAATGAGGATATGATTATTATAGTATGGAAGAATTATTAAGAAAAAATACACATTATCTAGCTAAGAAACAGAGGACTCGATTCAGGAGATATATCGCTGAATGAATGCAGACTCCTAGAGATAATGTGCAATATAATGTTTGGTAGTTATAGATTATGAAATTATTTTCATTTTAATCGAGAAATTCGGGTAGAAAATATGATTCTTACCCTTTTTTGTCAATTTTTATCTGTCATATATACTCAGTGAAATCTTTTGTTATTTGGTCAAATTCATGTTGCTAATTCTCAAATAGTGGGTAGTTTCCCAAAAAATGTGTAGTATTTGTTTATAAGCTGTTGTATATGCTTTCAACAAGCTATTACTCACTCACTTCGTGTTTTATAATAAGTATTACTTCAATTATTCTTGTTTCCAACATTTCAAGGGTTTTTAGTTCTTTTTTCTCTATCTCAGATTGTTCAATATGTAGAATCGTTTTGACAAAATGCTAAAATAAATTCTATTGGAACTTTTGTTTGTATTGAAGCCTTTTGGAACATCTCAACTGTAAGTGGTGATTTTGCCTTTTTTAGATGACTGTCTATTTCTTTCTTTTGTCCCTCTGTTAGGTTATTTCAATAAGTGTAAGTATTAAATTTCCATC
>JAEEGL014030163.1_pt1 | contig 10083 bp, 11 predicted proteins | sample 9134231 | NCBI WGS metagenome assembly JAEEGL01 (sample SAMN16246548, study PRJNA631951) | gut metagenome | biome: gut microbiome; feature: rumen; material: fiber-attached | host: Bos | place: Iran: Karaj | collected 2018-10 | reverse complement strand
TATAAACCAAAACATGCTGAAAATGAATGGGTGGAAAAAATCAAAAATGAAGGGGCTTTGAAGAGTGAAAAAAACTAAGTATCCTTGCCCTGTATGCGGGGCATTGACTCTGGAAGAAGAGTATGATATATGCCCCGTCTGCAATTGGGAAGATAATGATATTCAGCGTGATAATCCAGATTGGGACGGGTCGGCCAATGAAATGTCTCTAAATGAAGCCAGAGAGTACTGGAAGAAGTACAAGAAACCGATTCCATAAGGAAGTTATCTCGCATATTTGAACAAAACATGCGCGTTAAGCGCTTTGCAAAAGCAAGGCGCTTTTTTCGTGCGCAAAAAAAGGAGTTGAAAGGCAATGAAGATAGAAATTCGCGCCGACGGCGCGCACATCAGCGGCTACGTGAACGCGACGGAAAAGAAAAGCCGACCGGTCATGACCCCGCATGGGCGCGTGATCGAGGTCATTGAGCCGCGCGCGTTTGAGCGCGCGATACGGAGAAACCCGCGTATCACGATGACCGTAGACCACGACGATAGCCGCACTTACGCGGATACCGAAACGCGGACGCTCGAACTGCGCGAAGACAATATCGGCTTGTACGCGGACGCGCTCATCTGTGATGATCATTTTTTCTTTGTCGTATAATCAGTTTTGGTGTAAATAAAAAAGCCCGGAAACACTAGGTTTCCCGGACTCTTTCATGGTCTGGGTGAGAGGATTTGAACCTCCGGCCTCTTGAACCCCATTCAAGCACGCTACCAAACTGCGCCACACCCAGATAACAGTTTATACGTTTCGACTGCAACAGTTGATATTTTAGCATTGCAGAGTTGAAATGTCAACATAGAATTCTGCCAGCGACGCTTCAAAAGAAATTTTTCCATAAAACAAAAGCTCCTTACAATAATATAAGGAGCTCATAAACGCAGACTGCAAAACGCGATTTATCTGGTGCTTGCCGTAGCTGCACTCGATGCGGCAACCGCAGCGCATACAGCAACCTGCTGGGCAACAATCAATGAAATCGTGCCGCTGATGGCAGCGGTCTGCATCACTGTATTGTTCTCATTTTGCCCGATAAAATGACTGCAGACCAGCATTCCCGCATGCATAAGCCGCTGCTTCCGGCCAATTCCGATAAAGCGATACCCTTTCTGTTCAGAAAGAAAATGATCCACTTCTATCATGTCTTGAGCGATCTCTTCGACATCACCTGGAAGCATGGCAAGCACGCCCAACGTCGCCAATTCGTAACCAGTGCCGTATTTATGTCCTTGCTCCTTTAAGGTGCGGAACAATTCCAACGTCTTTCCGCATTTTGTCTCCGCATCGCCTTCGACCAGCGCCAGCACATGGCTCAATGCCTGAACGGCATTGCCGGAAAAGAACTGCGGCTTTAATATCCTATAGCAGCTTTCCGTCGCCTCAACCATCTGTTCGTCTGTCAGATCGGAAAGCGCCAAAAGCGCAGCAAACACACTGTCTTCGCCGGATGTGAGAAATGGATGTTCCTGTCTCATCAGATTATACATATGCCTGACCCTGGCGGCAATTTCAGTGTATCGAATAGGTTCTGCCATATCCGCAACGATCATAGAGACCAGCGTCAAGTATTCGGATGCAAAAAAATATTCCTTAAGCGCATCATAGATTTGAAGCGCACGCTCCAGCAGCCCTTCTGGATCCGGATCGATTGCCATCATGCTAATTACGGCAAGTCTGCCATTTCCACGAAAATTCGAAAAGACGCCAGCATGCTTTTTTAAAATGTCTCTGCATTGTTTCAGACGATCCGCATCGGCATTTTGTCGTTTATCCGTAAAGAGAGCCGCACATACCGGATAGATATAACCGTTATCCCACGTAAAAACGGATTTGATCGTATCTCTGTTTTCAATAAAATTGGCGCAAAGCGCCTGTAAAGATTCTTTCATGTTGTTCTCCTTTTCTTAGCAGCGGGAGCGGGGAGCTCATCATACATAGTCCGAAGAAGTTCTCCCAGAAACGTCCCGTCATCCACCCGATCGACCAACAACATTTCCTTTGCGCCCTCATACGGCAGCTCGTAAGAAGCTTCCAGCATAAGCTTGCGCGCAGCAGATGTGGGCTTTACAAGAAAACGATCATCGTATATACCGCCGATCACCTTGCCGCGGTAATAAATGATATACTCGCCCATCATGGAACGATAAGAGATTTCCTCCAGCCCTGATAACTGCTCCAGAATAAAGGCTAAGTATTCTTTGCTGGAAGCCAATGTAAGTTCTCCTCTCGAATATAGTATAATACATTGTTTTATACATATCCCACAGTCGCAAATATGTCAAGTGCCGCATCTGTTTTTTGCCCGAAAAAACAATGCAACAGCAGGTAATTAGCTGTTGACAAAGCGTTTATGACAATAGTATAATTCTTTGAAAACACAAGGAAGCGGAGAAGTAAATAACATTTTGCTTGTTCAGAGAGATGTCGGCCGGTGTAAGACATCAAGCAGGGTTATCGAAAGTCGCCGCAGAGTGGTTGCATTAAAATCACGGGAAAGTAGATGCAAACGGGTACTCCCGTTACAGAGTTAGGAGGTATTGGCCTCTAAAGTGCATCCCGGTTTTCAGGATGAAGAAGAGTGGTACCGCGGAAGAATTAGATTGAGCTCTTTCGTCTCTTCGGTTATCATAAGGATAACAAAGAGATGAAAGAGTTTTTGTTGTCCTGACATTGACGGAGGTAATGCATGCAGACACAAAACGGCGAAATCCTGACCGGTTCGCAAATCATTATTGAAACGCTCATCGAGCAGGGCGTGACCGAAATATTCGGTTATCCCGGCGGACAAGTCGTAAACATTTACGACGAGCTTTATAAAGCCCGCGACCGCATTCGCCATGTACTTACCGCCCACGAGCAGGGCGCAGCACATGCGGCGGACGGCTATGCTAGGGCGACCGGTAAAGTCGGCGTTGTATTTGCAACGTCCGGTCCTGGCGCTACAAATCTGGTTACGGGAATAGCGACGGCTATGCTGGATTCGGTTCCAATGGTAGCCATTACCGGAAACGTACCGACTTCATTAATCGGGAAAGACAGTTTTCAGGAAATCAACATCGTGGGCGTAACAATGCCCATTACAAAGCACAACTATTTCGTCAGTGATGTCAACGAACTTGCTGATACGATTCGCGAAGCGTTCCAAATCGCAAAATCCGGCCGCCCCGGGCCCGTGTTGATCGACGTGCCAAAGGACGTACAGGTCGCGGAATGCGCCTTTGTGCGGCAGAACGCGGTCGAGCCTTTTGCGCAGGATATCGCCGAGCAAAGCAGCATTGACAGGGCGGTAGAACTGATTAATGCTGCAGAACGTCCTTATATCTATATTGGCGGCGGAGCAGCGAATCTCAAACTTACGAAGAACATTATATCTCTCGCTGAAAAAATCGACGGATATATCGGTTGTTCGTTCATGGGCCTTTGCGCTATCCCAAATTCATACGAACGCTTCCTCGGTATGGAAGGAATGCACGGGCAGTACGCTTCGTCCATGGCGAACAAGGACGCCGATCTGATCATCGGCATCGGTGTGCGCTTCAGCGACAGGGCGACAGGCAATGTAGCAAACTACGCAAAATCAGCGAAAATCATCCAGTTGGACGTTGACCTCGCAGAGATCAATAAAAACGTCAAAGTTGACGTCGGGCTGGTGGGAAATCTGGATTCTTCGCTTTCTCGCATTCTTGAAAAATGCGATGAACAGAAACATCCCGCATGGCAGGCACTAATCGATGAATTTAGAGTTGAAGCCAAACGGATTAGCGATAAAGCCGAAGAAAAAGCTGCATCCGTAAATCCGAAACACATTATGGACGTTGTGAATGCAGCGAAAGCCGACGATACGATTATCGCCACAGATGTGGGGCAGCATCAAATGTGGGCAGCACAGTATCTAAAGTTCCAAAAGCCGAGAAAATTCATTTCCAGCGGCGGACTGGGTACGATGGGCTACGGCTTAGGAGCAGCGATCGGCGCGTATATCGGTACCGGAAACAAGGTCGTTTTGGTAACAGGCGACGGCAGTTTCGGAATGAACCTTACAGAGCTCGCTACCGCCGTCACTTACAAAATTCCAGTCGTAATACTGGTTATCAATAATGGCGTTCTCGGCATGGTTCGGCAGTGGCAGACGCTCTTCTTCGGCGAGCGCTATTCCAGCACCGTTTTAGACCGTAAAACCGATTTTGTAAAAGTGGCGGAAGCGTTCGGGGCAGAAGGGATTCGTGTAAATACGATCGATGCTCTTAAGGCAGCTTTTGGAAATGCAATGAAATCTACCGGACCGTATTTGATCGAAATCTCGATTGATAAGGATGAGCTGGTTCTTCCGATGCTGCCGCCCGGCGGTTCGATCGACGACATCATTACCTCGAAAGAACAGGGGGGAGAATAATGCAGCAGCGGTTTGTCATTGCAATATACGTGGAAAACAAATACGGCGTTTTGGCGCGCGTTTCCGGATTATTCATGCGTAGGGGAGTCAACATCGATTCTCTGACCGTTTGCGAAACGGATGATCCGCAGTATTCCAGAATCACCATAACGCTGAACGGCGACGATTATGCCTGCGAACAGACAATCAACCAGCTCAAAAAGCTGCATAATGTCAAGCGGGTAAAACGCCTCGAAACCGGAGCGATTGCAGAAAGAGAGCTGATGCTGCTAAAGGTAAACAATACGCCGGAAAATCGAAGCGAGATCATGGCAGCGACGCAGATTTACCGTGCAAATATTATCGATTATACGACAGATACGATCTGCGTGGAGGTAACCGGCGAATCGTCGAAGTTGAAAGCATTCATCGAAGTGATGAAACCGCTCGGCATTGTCGAAATGTGCCGCACTGGTGTTGTCGCTCTGGAACGCGGCAGCAGTATTATGGAAAAATAAAATAAATCTGATAAAGGAGAAATTCGCCATGCAAAACATTTATTATCAGCCGGACTGTAATCTGGAAAAGCTCAACGGAAAAACCGTCGCGATCATCGGCTACGGTTCGCAGGGACATGCGCACGCGCTCAATCTTAAGGATTCCGGCGTGAACGTCATCGTCGGTCTTTACGAAGGCAGCAAAAGCTGGGAAAAAGCCGAGAAGGCCGGCCTTAAGGTCATGACCGCAGCGGAAGCAGCCAAGAACGCCGATCTCATCATGATCCTCATCAACGATGAAAAGCAGGCAAAGCTCTATAAGGAAAGCATTGAGCCGAATCTCACCGAAGGCAAGACGCTCGCCTTTGCGCACGGTTTCAATATTCACTTTGGCTGTATTAAGCCGCCTAAAGACGTTAATGTCATCATGATCGCACCCAAAGGCCCCGGCCACACTGTACGCAGCGAATACCAGGCCGGCAAAGGCGTTCCCTGCCTGGTTGCAATTGAGCAGGATGCCACCGGCGACGCGCTTGATATCGCTCTTGCATATGCGCTCGGAATCGGCGGCGCACGCGCGGGCGTTCTGGAAACCACTTTCAGGACCGAGACGGAAACCGATCTCTTCGGCGAGCAAGCCGTTTTGTGCGGCGGTGTGTGTGCTTTGATGCAGGCCGGTTTTGAAACGCTCGTCGAGGCAGGCTACGATCCGCGAAACGCCTACTTCGAGTGCATCCATGAAATGAAGCTGATCGTCGATTTAATTTATCAAAGCGGCTTTGAGGGAATGCGCTACTCGATTTCCAACACGGCCGAATACGGCGATTATGTAACCGGCCCCAAGATTATTACCGAGGAAACCAAAAAGACGATGAAGAAGATCCTCGCCGATATTCAAGACGGTACCTTCGCAAAAGAATTCCTTCTGGAAATGTCGGACGCCGGCTCTCAGGTGCATTTTAACGCCATGCGTAAGCGCGCATCCGAACATCCGGCTGAAACGATCGGTAAGGATATCCGGAAGCTGTACAGCTGGAGCGACGAAGATAAGCTGATCAACAACTAAAAGCAGGAGTATTGGTTATGATCAAAGACACGATTGTGGACGGTTTCCAGAATGCGCCGCACCGAAGCCTTTATCATGCGCTTGGTCTGACGAAGGAGGAACAGGCACGGCCGCTGATCGGTATCGTCAGCTCCTACAATGAAATCGTCCCCGGGCACATGAATCTTGACAAAATCGTCGATGCCGTAAAGCTCGGCGTGGCAATGGCAGGGGGAACGCCTATCGTGTTCCCTGCCATTGCGGTATGCGACGGTATTGCCATGGGGCATGTCGGGATGAAGTATTCGCTGATTACCAGAGATCTGATTGCCGATTCTACTGAAGCCATGGTGCTGGCACACGGATTTGACGGACTTGTAATGGTTCCCAACTGCGATAAGAATGTGCCCGGTCTTTTGATGGCTTCGGCAAGGGTCAACATTCCCACGATTTTCGTAAGTGGCGGTCCCATGCTGGCTGGACGTGTCGACGGCAAGAAAACCAGTCTTTCCAGCATGTTTGAAGCAGTCGGCGCTTACTCTGCGGGGAAAATCGATGATGACCGGCTTCGCACATTCGAGGAAAACACATGTCCTTCCTGTGGCTCCTGCTCCGGAATGTACACGGCAAATTCGATGAATTGTCTGACAGAAGTTTTAGGCATGGGGTTAAGCGGAAACGGCACGATACCGGCAGTATACTCTGCAAGAATCGAGCTTGCAAAGCATGCAGGCATGCAGATAATGGAGCTTGTAAAAAAGAACATCCGTCCTCGTGACATCATGACGGAAGCGGCGATCAGAAACGCGCTTACCGCAGATATGGCTCTGGGCTGTTCCACGAACAGCATGCTGCATCTTCCGGCCATTGCCAACGAGTGCGGTGTGGCTTTTGACTTGGACATGGCAAATGCAATCAGCGAAAAAACGCCCAATCTCTGCCATCTGGCGCCCGCAGGACGCACGTACATGGAAGACCTGAATGAAGCCGGAGGCGTTTACGCCGTGCTGAAGGAATTGACGAAACGCAATCTGTTGGATACTTCCGTCATGACATGCACCGGCAAAACGCTGAAAGAGAATATCGAAGGAGCCGTAAACAAGGATACTGACGTCATTCGGACGGCAGAAAATCCGTACAGCGAAACCGGCGGTATCGCCGTACTGCGCGGAAATCTCGCGCCTGACGGCTGCGTCGTAAAGCGCAGCGCGGTAGCGGAGGAAATGTTGGTACACGAAGGGCCGGCAAAGGTTTTTGACAGCGAGGAAGACGCAATCGCTGCCATCTATGCAGGAAAGATCGTAAAGGGAGACGTCGTCGTCATCCGTTATGAAGGCCCTGCCGGCGGTCCCGGCATGCGCGAAATGCTCTCTCCGACCTCTGCGATTGCCGGCATGGGGTTGGATAAAGACGTAGCTTTGATCACAGATGGACGTTTTTCAGGCGCAACGCGAGGCGCCTGCATCGGGCACATTTCGCCCGAAGCGGTAAGCGGGGGACTGATTGCCTATGTGAAGGACGGCGATATGATCTCCATCAACATCCCAAAATACTCGATAGAGCTTAAAGTCAGCGATACCGAGCTGGAGCACCGCAAAGCCACCATGCAGATTAAAACCAAGGCAGGAATCAAGGGCGTACTTGCAAGATATGCCGCCATGGTAAGTTCTGCGGATAAAGGTGCCGTCATCAACAAGTTTATGTAATGCAAGCTGTATGACTGAACAGGATTTAAAAAATTTAGCATGCGAGCTTTCGGCGCTAAGCGTATTCAGGGGAGTGCTGCAAAAAAAGCCAGTCGCAGCTCTCATGGACTTTTTGAGCTGTGATACTGATTTGCGCAAAAAAATCGAACTGTTTGGCATGTTTGTTTACTCGCTTGCAGAGGATAATTACTGTTTTTCGGACTTTCTGAACCGCGCCGTATACGAGGATGAAAACCGTTACGTTGTGTTGGCAAGCCGAAACGAAAATATCCCGACAGTTCTTGAAAACAACGCCAAGGCTGAATTGGCGTTGTTTTCAAGGCTGACACGGCTGAACACGCAGGAACTCTGTTCCTGTATGAAATACGACGGCTACCTCCCGCAATTTACAAGCCAGGCAATTGATTTTGAAAAAACATATGCCGCAAGGCTCAAGGATATCGGGCATTACGGCTACGGCGTATTTTCAAAGGCAAAAATGTTCCGCATCGTAGACCAGACGATTATTCCGGTCGAAAGCGCTGATGAAATATCTCTGAACAGCTTTGTAGGGTACGAAGCGGAGCGCAAGAGAGTATTCGATAACACCAAGGCATTGATAGAAGGACGTCCTGCCGCTAACGTACTCCTTTTCGGCGATGCCGGAACAGGAAAGTCCTCTACCGTAAAAGCATGTGTGAATTATTTTTACAACCAGGGGCTGCGGCTCATTGAGCTAAGAAAAGATCAACTGTTCAGCCTTTCCCATGTTATGGACAGGATCTCCTGCAATCCGCTCAAATTCATCGTCTTCATCGACGACCTGTCGTTTAACAAAAACGACGATTCTTTCAGTATGCTTAAGGCGGCATTGGAGGGTTCTGCTTCTGCAAAAGCAAAAAACGCGGTGATCTATGCAACCAGCAACCGAAGGCATATCGTAAAAGAAAAATTCTCCGACAGAGCCGATGCAGATGATGTTCATATAAACGATACGATGCAGGAATTGATGTCCCTTTCCGCCCGTTTTGGCCTTACCGTATACTTTTCAAAGCCCGACAAGGCGTTGTATCTGAACATTGTTCACGAGCTGGCTTTACGCAACGGTATCACGCTGGAACGCAACGAATTGGACGCTAAAGCGGAAGCTTTCGCGCTGGCTAAGGGAGCGCGTTCCCCGCGTGCCGCAGAACAGTTTATCAACAGCTTGTTATAGCACTCAGCTTCGTAAAGCGTGTTTGGGCAACCGATATCATTCGACGTCGCGGCTGACTGCACAGAGAATATTACATGCTTTGCTTCACGAATAAACCACTTCCATGCTGATTATTATGAGCATGGAAGTTTTCGCTTGATATTCACTTTTGCGCGGCCGTACAAACGTTTTGTTTGAGTTTATATTCAAAGGTTATTCTAAAATAAGCGAATGTTTTCCGGAGGGCATACAGATGTTCCATATTCTCGTAGTCGATGACGATAAAAACACGCGCAAATACATTCAAGCCGTTTTAGAAGCCGAGAATTATACCGTTTCTACGGCAACGAACGGGGAAGAAGCGCTTGGCGTGATGGATAAAGAATACATCGATCTCGTTGTCCTCGATATCATGATGCCGAACATGGACGGATACGAGTTTACGAAAGTAATGCGCGAATCGAACAGCGATCTTCCCATATTGATGGTCTCCGCCAAACAACTGCCTGCCGACCGGCACAAGGGCTTTTTGGTGGGGACGGACGACTATATGACCAAACCCATCGACGAGAAGGAAATGCTGCTGCGTATTAAGGCATTACTGCGCAGAGCCAAGATCGTAAGCGAAAGAAAGATCGAGATCGGCGATGTAACGCTTGACTATAACAGCCTGACGGTTTCAAAAAACGGCGAAACACAGGAGCTGCCGCAGAAGGAATTCCTGCTTTTGTATAAACTGCTTTCCTATCCCGGCAAAATTTTTACGCGCATACAGCTCATGGATGAGATATGGGGTACCGAGAGTAATACCGGATGGGAAACGGTTACAGTGCACATTGGCAGACTGCGCAAGCGCTTTGAAGGTTGGACGGAGTTTGAAATCGAATCTGTAAGGGGACTTGGATATAAGGCGGTGAAAAAAACATGAAAACATATACGGAAGGGCGCAAGCACAGGCTGCCGCTGATCCTTATCTTTTCAGGGATTGTACTTCTGTTTTTTATCGTGACGGCTGCAATCGTCAGCGTTGTAATCGTTTTTCTGATATACCGCGGCACGCTGCCTTTAGGTGATGCCGAAATCAGAGTCGGTACATTTATCTTGAACTTTGTGCTTTGGAGCTTAATCATCGGCGCAGCATTGGCTGTTATTACCAGCCGTTTCCCATTAAAACCGCTCAATAATGTTCTGAGCACATTAAATCGCCTTGCTTCCGGCGATTATTCTGCACGTCTTGTCTTTA
>JAEEGL012421423.1_pt1 | contig 10083 bp, 11 predicted proteins | sample 9134231 | NCBI WGS metagenome assembly JAEEGL01 (sample SAMN16246548, study PRJNA631951) | gut metagenome | biome: gut microbiome; feature: rumen; material: fiber-attached | host: Bos | place: Iran: Karaj | collected 2018-10 | reverse complement strand
GCGGTGAGAGCCTCCATTTCCACGCCCGTACGGCCGGCACAGGATACGGTGGCCAGGATCTCCACGCTGCAGCGCTCCTCGTCCAGGCGCAGGGACAGGTCGATGCCGTCCACCGCCACGGGATGGCACATGGGGATCAGGGTGCTGGTCTGTTTCGCGCCCATGATACCGGCCACCTGGGCCACAGTGAGTACGTCGCCCTTTTTCATGCCGCCGCTGCGGATGAGCGCAAAGGTCTGGGGACTGACCAGCACGCGCGCCGCAGCCGTGGCCGTTCTTCTGGTTTCGGGCTTTTCGCCCACATCCACCATTCTGGCGCGGCCCTCGTCGTTGAAATGCGTAAAATCCGATCCGTTCTGCATTCTCTCACCCGCCGATCGTGTTCATCATGCGTCCCGCCTGGCTGCGGCTTTGGAAAGACAGCTCCCCGTGCCACTCCGGTTTGGCGAGCATCGCGGTAATAAATTGCTCGCGCATGCCCTCCCCGTCCAGGCCCTTGATGGAAAACTCCGCCTTGCCGTGCAGGCAGGGCTTGAGCTTGCCGTCCGCCGTCAGCCGGATGCGGTTGCATTCGGCGCAGAAGTGGCTGCTGAGCGGATTGATCAGGCCGATACGGCCCTGCGCCCCCTCCAGCCGGTAAAGTCTGGCCACGCCGCCGTCACGCGCTTCCTCGTGCAGCTCGCCGCCCAGCACCTCCAGCACCCGATCACAGGGGATGAAGGCCTCGGCGTTGAAGTCGCCGCTGTCCACCATGGGCATCATCTCAATAAAACGCATGTCCACCGGCCATTTTCGGCTGAGCTCGGCCAGAGGACGGATCTCGTCATCGTTAAAGCCGCCGATGAGCACGGCGTTGAGCTTGACTTTCTCGAAGCCCGCCTCCAGCGCCGCCTCGATGCCGCGCAGCGCGTCTTCCAGCGAGCCGATACGTGTGATGTAGCGGTATTTGTCGGGGTCGAGGGTGTCCAGGCTGATGTTCAGCCGGCGGACCCCGGCTTCACGCAGGGGCGCGGCCAGCTGCGGCAGCAGCACGCCGTTGGTGGTCATGCACACTTCCTCGATACCCTCCACCGCGGCGCAGCGCCGGCAAATGGACACAATGTTTTTCTTCACCAACGGCTCGCCGCCGGTGATGCGCAGCTTGCGCACGCCCAGCGAGGCCGCCGTCTGAACCGCGAGGACGATCTCCTCCTCGGTGAGCATATCGTCATGCGCCTTTTTGCACACGCCCTCCGCCGGCATACAGTAGCGGCAGCGCAAGTTGCACAGCTCTGTCACGGAGAGCCGCATATAGGTGATAGTTCTGCCATAACGATCTTGCATAGCATTGCTCCCCTCTCTATAGCTTTCTTGCCCATCTTGTTACAATATTGTAACTCCGTATCTCTCATCCGTCAAGCGCAAGCGCAGGAAAACTGCCGCCATTTACGCTGCCGTATCCCCCCGGGGGGCTTGCGAAACCGGAAGAAAGCAGGTATGATATCCAACATGAAAATGAAGCTTCAACTATCTAAAAACAAACAGACAGTCGTGATCGTGCTGCTGGGGATCGCGGTGGCGGTCTTTGCCTTTGTCTGCCTGTTTGTGGGCTCGTCCCATATGCGTCTGGCGGAGTGTTTTGCCGCTCTCATGAAGCGGGGTACCGCCGCCCAGGTCAGGATCATCTGGAACATCCGCATCCCGCGGGTGCTCGCCGCCATCATCGCGGGAGCGGGGCTGTCGATCTCGGGTCTTATCATGCAGACCGATCTGAACAATCCCATGGCCTCCCCCTCCACGCTGGGCGTGTCCAACGCCGCGGTGTTCGGCGCGAATCTGTCCATCATCGCCTTTGCGGGCGGCTTTTTGGATACGGGCAATCACCTGTCCAGCTACACGGTGGGCGCCAATCCCTATGCCACCTCGCTGATGGCCTTTGTGTTTGCCTCGCTCTCGATTCTACTGATTCTGGGGCTGTGCCGCATCCGTGCCTTTCAACCCGGTGTGGTGGTGCTTGCGGGTATCGCCATTGGCTCGGTGTGGACCGCCGCTACGACGATCCTGCAATTCTATGCCACTGATGTGGGGCTATCCGCCGCGGTGGTCTGGACCTTCGGCGACCTGGGCCGGGCTACCTATCGCACCGACCTCATCATGGCAGCGGTGGTCCTGGCGGGCCTGGTATATTTCTCCGTGATGAGCTGGCGCTTCAACGCCCTTCTGAGCGGTGACGCTGCGGCCAGAAGCATGGGCGTGGCTGTGGATCGGCTGCGCTTTGTATCGATGCTGCTGGCCTCGGTCATCACGGCGGTCTGCGTTTCTTTTCTCGGGATCATCGGCTTTGTGGGCATCATCTGTCCCCATGTGACCAAGCGTCTGCTGGGTCAGGACCACCGCGTGTCCATCCCCGCCTCGGCGCTGAGCGGCAGTCTGCTTCTGCTGCTGGCGGACACGGCCTCCCGCAGTCTCGGCAACGGCTCGGCCCTGCCGGTGGGCGCCATCACATCCCTGCTGGGCGCGCCCTTCTTCCTCGCCATCATTTTCACCAGGAAGGGGGAGCATGGCTGATGCTGGAAATTGAAAAGCTGCGCTTTCGCTATTCCCGCCGCGGCCCGCTGGTGCTCAATGGGGTGGATCTGACGCTCCGCGACGGAGAGATCGGCATTCTACTGGGCAAAAACGGTTCGGGCAAGACTACGCTCTTCAAGACCATTCTGGGTATTCAGAAGCCGGAGAGCGGCGCGATCCGCTTCGACGGCGAGGATTTGCTGCAAATGAGCCGCCTTGAACGGGCGCGCCGCGTAGCCTATGTGCCCCAGTCGATCCACTTCGGGGCATTGAGCGTCTATGACACCGTGCTGATGGGTAGAGTTTCCTATTTTGGCTTCAAGGCCGGAAAAGAGGACGAGGCCGTGGTGGAGACCATCCTGCGGGATATGAAGCTGGAGGACTACGCCGATCGGAATGTGGAGCAGCTCTCCGGCGGCGAGCGGCAGAAGATCGCCATCGCCCGCGCTCTGGCCCAGGAGCCGCGGTTGCTGGTATTCGACGAGCCCACGGGGAATCTGGACATCGCCAACGAGCAGCTGATTCTCGCGGAAGCCCGCAGGGTTGCCCGGGAAAAGGGTATCGGCATTCTGACCTCGCTGCACGATCTGAATCAGGCACTGGAGCTGGGCGACCGCTTTTTCTTCATGAAGGACGGGAAGATCCGCCACGAAGGCGGCGCAGAGATCGTGACGGAGGACGTTATTGAGGAGACTTTTGATGCGCGCGTGCGCATCGTTGAGATCGAAGGCAAAAGAATCGTGATAAACGGAGGAAAACGGATATGAGAAAAAACCTTGCGTTCATTCTGGCTGTTCTGATGCTGCTCGCTCTTGCAGCCTGCGGACAGACGGTCGCCCCCGCCCCGTCCGAGGCACCGACTCCGGCGGAAGGACCTGTTCAGGCCGAGGAGCCTGTGGCAGCGGAAGAACCGGCCCCTGCTGAGCCGGAAGAAATCACCGTCACCGACATGATCGGCCGTGAAGTGTCCGTCACTCCGGGCAGCTACCAACGCGTGGTCTGCATCGGCGCTGGCGCGCTGCGCATGTACAGCTACATCGGTGACGTGAGCCTGCTGTGCGGCGTGGAGGACATCGACAACACCTCCCTTGCCGAGAGACCCAAGATGTTCGATTCCGTGGCCCGCCCCTACATGCTGGCCTACGGCGAGAGCTTTACCGCGCTGCCTTCCTGCGGCGTGGGCGGCCCTCAGGCCCAAACCGCCGAGGCGGAGAAGATCCTCGCCGGCGACCCGGACATCGTTATCTCCGAGTATGGGGACGTGGAGAAGGAAGACGCCCTGCAGGAGCAGCTGGGCGTGCCTGTGATCACCCTGAAGGCAGGCCCCGGCGGTGTCTTTGACGAAAACTTCTTCGGCACCATGCGTATGCTCGGCGTGATCTTCCAGAACGAAGAGAAGGCCGAGGCTCTGGTCAGCTTCATCCAAGCCGAGCGCGCCGAGATCGAAAAGCGTACCGCCGACATCCCCGAGGAAGAAAAGAGAGCCGTGTACATCTGCGGCCTCGGCAACTGGGGCACCACCAACCATCTGATGACCGCGCAGAACTACATCGCCTTTCAGGTTGCCCACATCAAGAACGCGGTCACCGACCTGGAGGCCCCCGGCATCCAGGCCATCGAAGAGGAGAAGTTCGTTGCCATCGGTGAGGACATGGATATCATCATCATGGACGCCGCTGCGGTGAAGAACATCAAGCCCCTATATGCCGAGAATCCCGCCATGTTCGACACCTGCAAGGCCTGGCAGAACGGCGAGGTGTATCTGGAGATGGCCTACAACGCCTACTACACCAACTATGAGATCGCTCTGATCAACACCTGGTTCATCGCCAAGACGGTGTACCCCGAGCAGTTCGCCGATATCGACATGACCGCCAAGACCAATGAGGTCACGCAGGTGTTCTTCGGTATGGATCTGGCCGAGCAGATCGCGGCGGCTCCGTCCAGCTTCGGCGGTTATCAGCAGATCGACACCGCCAGCTTCTTTGGCTGAGCCATGATCGAGACGAAAGAGGTCATCGACTTTTTCGACCGGCATGCCGACAGCTGGGACGCGGAAATGGTCAGAAACGATGCGATCATCCATACGATCCTGGATAACGCCGGCGTCGTCGAGGGAAAAGACGTTCTGGACGTGGCCTGCGGCACGGGCGTGCTGATCCCGGACTACCTGGAACGGAAGGTCGCCTCGGTCACGGGGATCGACATTTCTCCCCGAATGGCTGAGATCGCAAAGACGAAGTTTCCGCAGCCGGAGGTCACGATCCTCTGTGGGGATGTGGAGACCACGGATTTTGGGAAGCAGTTCGACTGCGTTGTGGTCTACAACGCCTTCCCGCACTTTCCCAGGCCGGAGCGGCTGATCGAAAGGCTCGCCGGTCTGCTCAGGCCCGGCGGAGTGATGACCATTGCCCACGGTATGAGCCGGGAGAAGATCGACGCCCACCACCACGGCGCGGCCAGCCACGTTTCCAACGGGCTGATGGACGCAGAGTCGCTTTCCGCCATCATGGTCCGGCATCTGCGGGTCAGCTGCGTGGTGTCGGACGAGCGGATGTACCAGGTCTGCGGCGTCAAAGAGTAACAATACAGCAAAAGGCAGCGTGCACACGGCACGCTGCCTTTTTCCGTTCTCACTTTTTTCGCCGGGCCAGCCCCAGCGGAAGGCGCCGAAAAGGATCGGCCTCCGTCCCCCGGTAGAGGGCGCGCACACCTGCGGCATAGCCGAACATCAGCCGCTGCTTGAAGATGGCCGTGTCCGAAGTGGAGATGTCGATGACCTCGCAATGCCGCGCCAGCTTGTCGCGTGAGAACAGCAGCGTAGTCAGATGCCGCCCATGGTGGCCGCAGCCCTGTGTCCAGAAATAGGCGTCGGCATGGTAGGCGATCTCGAAGGCCAGACAGCTCTCGCTGAACAGGAAGTCGCGCCCGTAGCGCTCCCGATAGGCGCGGCACAGGGTCTCGGCCGCCAAACGATAGGCGCTGCGGCGTCCCAGAGCGGAGACAAGCCGGTGCCAGAGCGCGGTCTCGGCCCGCAGATCCACGGCAAAGCCGGTTTCGCTGATCTGCGTGCTTCTCAGGCAAAGCGCCCGGAGCTCTAAAGCGGTGTCGGTCATTCCCTCTGCCCCCTTTTGTGTTTTTTTCCATCATAAAAGTGAAACCGACAATTGTCAACGCCTTCCCTTGTCTGTTTAGTTCCCGGGCGGAACAAGTTTTTCTTGTGCATCCGCATACAACGTGGTATTTTATAGAGTATGCAACGTGGAAGGAAGCGACGAATTTGAAAATCGTAGTTCTCGGCGGCGGTATCTCGACCGAACGCCATGTCTCGCTGGTGACCGGCACCTCCGTATGCAAGGCGCTGCGTGAGCGCGGTCACAAGGCGATTTTTGTGGATATGTTTCTCGGACTGGAGGGCTATCAGGGCTCTCTGGCCGATGCTTTTGACGCGCCGGACGGTTTCTGCGGCAACGTGACGATCGAAAAGACCGCGCCGGATCTGGCCGCGGTGCGCGCCGCGCGCCTCGACCAGGGGCCCAGCAGGCTGGGCAAGGACGTGCTGGCCATCTGCGCGCTGGCGGACTGCGTATTTCTGGGTCTGCACGGCGCCGACGGCGAGGACGGCAAGATTCAGGCCGCGCTGGATCTGATGGGCGTTCCCTACACGGGCTCGGATTATCTGGGAAGCGCCATGGCCATGGATAAGGCCGTGGCCAAGCGCATCATGGATTCCTGCGGCGTGCGCACACCGGCCTGGCGTGAGCTGTACTTCACGGAGGCGGACATTCCCCGCCTGCTGGAAGAGCTGAGCGTGCCCTGCGCCGTCAAGGTGGTCAACGGCGGCTCGTCCATCGGCGTGCAGCTGCCGGATACCCGCGAGGAGCTGGAGGACGCCCTGCACGACGTGCTTCGCTACGGCAACCGCGTGGTGGTGGAGGAAAAGATCACCGGCCGCGAGCTGACCGTGCCCGTTCTGGGCGACCGGGCTCTGTCCGCCATAGAGATCGTCCCGCCGGAAGGCTCCACCTTTGACTATGTAGCCAAGTACCAGAGCGGCAGCGAAGGCGCCCGCGAGATCTGCCCCGCTCCCATTACCGGCGCGGAGCAGCAGCTTCTGGGCGAGGCCGCGCTGAGGATCCACCGGGCGCTGGGACTGAGCGTCTATTCCCGCGCCGACTTTATTCTGGACCGGGACGGGCGGATCTGGTGTCTCGAGGTCAACACCCTGCCGGGCATGACCCCCAACAGTCTGATCCCCAAGGCCGCCGCTGTGGCGGGCATGAGCTACGGCGAGCTGTGTGAATCGATCGTGGAGCTGAGTCTGCGCGCACGCAAGGGCGAGCGCGTCTGATGATTCTTTTCTCCTTGTTCACAAATTTGTGATGTTTTCCTGTGCTGTTGTGGTACACTTTCCTTAAGAATTTTTATTCTTTCAAGAGGATCACAGCATGAAAGAACGCCTCAGTCAATTCTTCCTCAACGCCCGCCGGCGCTCCGCCGCCTTCATGGCCGGTCGAAACGGCAACGATCAGTTCAATCTGTTTCTGCTGGCCGTGGAGCTGGTGCTGATCATCGTCTCCTCCTTTACGGGCGGGGCCATGTATCTGCTGGTGCTGGCGCTGCTGGTGTACATCTATTTCCGCATGCTCTCGCGCAACCTGTACAAGCGCCAGGACGAGAACAACCGCTACCTGCGAGCCAAATACAAATTGCAGTCGCGTCTGCGCCTGCTGGGTGAGCGCTGGAAGCAGCGGCGGGACTATAAATTTTTCGTCTGCCCCTCCTGCCGGGCCACGCTGCGCGTGCCCAAGGGACGCGGCAAGATCAAGATCGTCTGCCGCAAGTGCGGCACCTCCTTCACCGGAAAAAGCTGATGTTCGGCACTCTCACGGCGCGGACCGACCTGCTGGACGAAGAGCGCACTGCGCGTTACAAGGCCTGCTATTGCGGGCTTTGCCGCTCTTTGCGCGACAGGCACGGCCAACTGGCCGGGCTGACGCTGAACTACGACATGACCTTTCTCGTTCTGCTGCTCTCCTCCCTTTATGAACCGGAGGAGCGCGCGGATGATGAGGTCTGCATCGCTCACCCCTTCAAGAGCCGGCCCTGGTTTTCCAATGACATCACCGCCTACGCCGCCGATCTGAACGTGGCGCTGGGCTATCTCAAATGCGCGGACGACTGGAACGACGACGGCAGCCTGCTCTACGCCGCGGAGGGCGCCGCCCTTTCGCGCGCTTACCGGCGCGTCTGCGACAGGTACCCGCGCCAGTGCCGCGCCATGGCCGAGGGCATCGGGACGCTAAGCGAGCTGGAGCGACAAAAGCGGGAATCGCCAGACGAAGCCGCAGCCGCGTTCGGCGCGCTGATGGGCGAGCTGTTCGTGCTGCGTGACGACCGCTGGCAAGACACGCTGTGCGCCATGGGGACGGAGCTGGGACGTTTTATCTACATCATGGACGCCTGTCTCGACCTGGACAGCGACACGCTGCGGAATCGCTATAACCCCTTCCGGCGGCGCTACGGGCTGGACAATGCCGCCTATTTTCGAGAGATCCTGCAGATGCTGCTGGGCCAATGTCTGCGCTCCTATGACCGGCTGCCGCTGGTGCAGGACAAGGATCTGCTGGACAACATTCTCTGCGCGGGCGTGTGGACGCGCTTCGATCAAAAATACTCCGACGCGAGGGGAAGCCAAGATGGTACAGGACCCGTATAAGGTGCTCGGCGTCTCGCCCGACGCCAGCGACGAGGAAATCAAAAAAGCATATCGGGATCTGGCCAAGCGTTACCATCCGGACATGAATCCGGGAGACGCCTCGGCGGCGGAGAAAATGAACGAGATCAACGACGCCTATGACCGGATCAAGAGCGGCGATGTCGCGCCGAACCAGGGCTCCGGCGCTTATCAGCAGTACGGCGCGGCTCAGGACCCCTTCTCCTGGGGCTGGGGCGGCTACAGCTATTCCGACCCCTTCTCCGCTTACGGTCAGTCACAGCAGTACCGCCAGAGCGAGCGAAGCGAGTACACCGCCGCCAAGAGCTATATCCGCAACGGCATGTACCGCGAGGCTATCACCGCCCTGTCCGGGGTGCCGCTGGCGGAACGCGACGGCAAGTGGTATTATCTGCACGCCGGCGCCAACATGTATCTGGGCAACAAGATCGCCGCGCTGGAGAGTGCAAAGAAGGCCGTGGAGATCGAGCCGGACAACGAGGATTACCGTGCGCTCCTCTCGCAGCTGCAGAGCGGCGGCGACTTTTACCAGAGCTACACCACCAATTACCGCAGCGGCCTTTCGCCGGATCGCTTCTTTCTGGCCCTGTGCGCCGCAAACGTGTGTCTTGGACCCCTGTGCGGCTACCGTTTCTGCTGCTGCTGAAAAAAGAACCCGGAAAACCGTTTGGTTTTCCGGGTTCTTTTTCGTGGACTGATTCTGTCATGAAAAAACGTGGATATGGAAAATCACTTCCATATCCACGTTTTTTGTAAGGCGAGCTTACTTGGCCTTGCCCTGGTTGGCAACGGCCTCCATCTTGGCCTTGAGAGCCTCCTGGTCGCCCAGGTAGTAGTGACGGATCACGTTGAAGTTGTCGTCGAACTCGTAGACCAGCGGCACGCCGGTGGGGATGTTGACGCCGAGGATCTGCTCAGGCGTCATGTCGTCAAAGTACTTGACCAGGGCGCGCAGCGAGTTGCCGTGGGCGGCGATGATCACGCGCTTGCCGGCGAGCATCTGGGGCTTGATGACCTCGTTGAAGAAGGGCACCGCGCGCTCGATGGTGATGGCCAGGCTTTCGGTCAGCGGGAGCTGATCGGCCGGGATGTCGCGGAACATATCCTGGTTCTGGGGGGCGCGCTCGTCGCTGGGCTCCAGAGCGGGGGGCGTCACGTCGAAGGAGCGGCGCCAGATCTTGACCTGCTCGTCGCCGTACTTGGCGGCGGTCTCGGCCTTGTTCAGGCCCTGCAGGGCGCCGTAGTGGCGCTCGTTGAGCTGCCAGCACTTGTACACGGGGATCCAGTTGCGGTCCAGCTCGTCCAGGATGTGGTTGAGGGTGTGGATCGCGCGCTTGAGGCGGGAGGTGTAGGCGACGTCAAAGTCGAAGCCCTCTTCCTTGAGGATCTTGCCGCCCTGGATAGCTTCCTCGTGGCCCTTTTCGCTCAGATCCACGTCGGTCCAGCCGGTGAAGAGGTTCAGCTTGTTCCATTCGCTTTCGCCGTGGCGTACCAGAACTAATTTCATCATGGGATATTCTCTCCTTTACTCCTGATCGGTGGCCTTGATGATGACAGAGAAATCAACGGGTTTGAGGGAGGCGCCGCCGATGAGGCCGCCGTCGATGTCGGGGCAGGCCAGCAGCTCCTGGGCGTTTTTGGCGTTCATGCTGCCGCCGTAGAGTATGGAGACGGCACGGGCGGGACGGGCGCCGTAGATCTTGCGGATGTCGGCGCGGATGCCCTCGCAGTCGTCCTGGGCCTGCTCGGCGGTGGCGGTCTTTCCGGTGCCAATAGCCAAGCTGGGATTGTTGGCGGTG
>JAEEGL012114606.1_pt1 | contig 10083 bp, 6 predicted proteins | sample 9134231 | NCBI WGS metagenome assembly JAEEGL01 (sample SAMN16246548, study PRJNA631951) | gut metagenome | biome: gut microbiome; feature: rumen; material: fiber-attached | host: Bos | place: Iran: Karaj | collected 2018-10 | reverse complement strand
GTAGAGCCACTTGGAGTACTTGCCTGCTGAGTTCTTGAAGCAGTCAACAGGGATAAATACAGCGTCCTCGCCTACGTTTCTCTTAAGGTTAGCATTAATGCTGTCCTCACCGTTTCTGAATACATAGTCCCAGTTGTGCTGGAATGCGCCTACATAGCCGGCTTTGATCATATCGTCCTCAGTTGTGTCGCCACTTCCGTAAAGAACGAAATCCTTCCACATAAGGCCTGCATTGTACCACTTGTTAAGAAGTCTTACAGCTTCCTTGGTTGAAGTCTGTGTAACCATTCTGTCATCGAATCCGTTGATGTAGTACTCTTTGTCTGTGATGTTAGGATCCATGTAGGATGTGATGATGTTGGATGCTCTCCATCCGATATCATAGCTTGTTGAGAAAGGAACCATCTTGGAAGCATCACTGCCAAGAAGTGTATCAGCATTGTCTCTGAAAGCGATAAGCATGTCTTCGAATTCCTGAGTTGTTGTAGGAACAGAAAGTCCAAGCTTGTCGAGCCAGTCTTTACGTACGAAGGTAACGATTCTCTGCTGCTCTGCTCTCTTACCTTCAATTGCCCATACTGTGCCGGTCTTGGGATCCTTATCCCAGAGCATGTTGGTATCACCAAGCCATGTCCAAAGGTTTGTAAGGTCACCCTTGTAGGTCTCGATCATTTCGCTAAGGTCGATAACACCGCCCATCTGAGCATAAGTAAGAACTGTAGGATAGCTGTAGGTTACGCAGATATCAGGAGCTTCCTGAGCTGCAAGAAGGTTGTTGATGTCATCAACCTCTGTCCATCTGGGAACCTTCTTAAAAGTAACTTCTACGTTGTGCTCCTCCAGCATTCCCTTCTTGATGTACTCAGTGTACATGTTGTTCTCGGGATCTGAGCCGCCGTCATTTCCTCTGTCGTAGATCTCAACTGTGATCTGTCTTGTCTCTGCAAACTTACCATCTGTAAGCTCAGATGATGTTGCCTCAGCTGTAGGCTCAGCAGGTGTCTCTGCTGCGGGTGCCTCTGCTGCAGGTGCCTGTGTATCTGCTGCGGGTGTCTCAGCTGCAGGTGCGCTGCCGCCTTCAGAAGATCCGCATGCAACTACAGAAAGAACCATTGCAGATGCAAGTAATACTGATAAAACTTTGTTTTTCATATTGACCTCCCTTCAAATGAGTCAAAAGTTTTTATATGTTAATCCCTCTTAGGATTAAGCTCGATAGCACCTGGCTAAGTGCTCATTCTTTGACCGCACCCATGGTCACACCATGAATGAAGTACTTCTGCAGGAAAGGATAAATGCACAGGATCGGAATGGTTGAAAACATTACGATGGCAGCCTTAAGGGACGCTGACAGTCCCGGGGTTGAGAAGCCCTCCTGGGTAGCAACCTCAACCTGATTGATGTTGTTGATGATGTTGTACAAAAGGAGCTGCAATGTGTAGTACTTGGACTCTCTCATGTACATCAGGGCCTCTGAATATCCGTTACATCTTCCTACCGCATAGAATAAAGCGAGTGTAGCCATAACCGGCTTGGAAAGCGGTATGTAGATCTTGGTCAGGATCTCGAAGAACGTCGCTCCGTCAATCTCAGCGGATTCACGAAGGCTGTCCGGTATTCCATAGAAGAAGCTTCTCATGATGATCATGTTATAAACGCTCATGACACCGGGAATAATGAGAACCAGAGGGTTACTCAGAAGGTTCAGTTTCTGCATCAGCAGGTAGTTCGGAATTGTTCCTGCGTTAAAAAACATTGTTATTGTTATGAAGATATTGATGGCTTTTCTTCCGCGAAGATTCTCGAAAATCAGCGGAAATGCACATAAGGTAGTCATTGTAAGTGAAAGTACAGTACATACAATCGTAAGAAATACTGTCCACACGAAGGCTCTTATGTACTTGGGGTCCTTAAGGACCGTTGCATAGGCATTTAAGTTAAAGCCCTTGGGTAAAAGATATACCTCATTTCTTACCAGATAGTCTGTTCCGCTAAGGGACTTGGCAAGAAGGTTAATCATAGGTATTACGCACATCAGGCTTATTACAAGGCAGAAAAGCACAAATACTACGTCCCAGGCTTTATCTGCATCGGATTTAATTTTCATTTGCTCGCACCTCCTTACCAGATTCCTCTCTCTCCAAGCTTACGGGAAATGAAATTCGCCATAAGAAGGAAGAATATTCCCACTACAGACTGGAACAATCCAACCGCTGTAGTAAGTGAGAACTGCAGACCCTTGATACCGACTCTGTACACGAAGGTTGCGATAACGTCTGCCACACGCATTACCAGATTGTTCTGGAATGCAAAAGGACGGTCAAATCCGCCACCGAGGATATTACCAAGGCTCATGATAAGAAGAACTACAATCGTAGGCTTGATTCCCGGAAGGGTGATGTGCCACATCTTGCGGAATCTTCCGGCTCCGTCAACGGAAGCAGCTTCATAGAGCTCCGGGTTGATACCTGCTATTGCTGCCAGATATACGATTGATCCCCAACCAAAGTTCTGCCAGATACCAAATCCGATATAGCTTCCGATCCAGTGTTTTCCGTCATTAAGGAAAGGAATAGGATCAAAACCCATCTTGCTGATGACCATATTTACAAGACCATCTGTAGGAGCAAGAAGCTGCAGAGCCAAGCTGTAAATAATGACCCATGACAGGAAGTGAGGCATGTAAGCAATCGTCTGAACCACTTTCTTGTAATGCTTGAAGCACAGTTCATTAAGTATTAATGCAAAAATAATTGGTGCCGGGAATCCAAAAAGAAGATCCAGCAGATTAAGTGTCAGCGTGTTTCTAAGAGCATATCTAAAGTCATTGTTCTTAAATGCTTTGATAAAGAATTCAAAACCATGATTATCTGCCAGTGGCAGCTCCCATATGCTCTTAACAAGGCTGTACTTTTTGAAGGCGATCTGCACATAGACCATTGGTGCATACTTGAATATCGTCAAATAAAGAAGCGGCAGGAAAAGCATTGCATATAACTGCCAGTAGCGCTTCATATAGACGCCAAAAGATTTCGAGTTTCCCGAACTCGTTTGAGATTTCTTCCCCATAAAAATCCTCCCAGTTTTTATGCGAATTGCACATATAAATTTGAGGTTATTATATTTTTTCTTGTCATGTTGCACTTCTCATTTATTGCTTCATGTTTACTATATGTTGCTTTTAAAGGTACTTTTTACCGCAAAAAAATCAAATTGTGCAACTTTTTCAATGTGTACCGCAAAATAAGCAAAGTGACACATAATAATCCACATAATGTTGTAGTTGCATGAATATTTTGTATCTTTGATTGAATCTGTGATACATGGTACAATATAGCCTGCATTTATAGTTATTCTTAATCATGAAAGGTAGTAAACAATGGCTTTTGACGGAATTACAGTTGCAAACTTAACCAAGGATTTAAATGACCTTCTGACCGGAGGCCGTATCTATAAAATAGCCCAGACAGAGAGCGATGAACTTCTTATCACAGTCAAGCTCTCCTATGAAAATATTGATAAATATCAGATCAAGCAGGCAAGAGTAGTCATGTCCGCAGACGCTTCTCTCCCGCTGGTCTATATGACCGATGACAACAAACCCTCCCCCATGACTGCCCCCAATTTCTGTATGCTTCTTCGTAAGCACATCCAGAATGGGCGCATTATTTCCATCACTCAGCCGGGAGGCCTTGAGAGAATTATCAGATTTGAGATTGAGCACCTGGATGAGATGGGCGACCTTCGTCACAAGGTCCTTCTCATCGAGATCATGGGCAAATACAGCAATATCATCTTCACCGATGAAGAGGACATGATCATCGACAGTATCAAGCACATTCCCGCTTCTGTCAGCTCGGTAAGAGAAGTTCTTCCCGGAAGACAATATTTCATCCCTTCCCAGGATAAGATCAATCCTCTTGAAACCACAGCAGATGAATTCTCCTCCAGCGTTCTCAGTAAGGGAATGCCTGCTTTTAAAGCAATTTATTCAAGCTACACAGGCCTGTCTCCCATCATATCTCAGGAGATCTGCTACAGAGCAGGTGTTGATGCCGACAAATCCGCAGCAGCCCTTGATCCTTCCGAATCAGTCAAGCTCTACAGAGCCTTTGATGAAGTTATGGAGCTGGTTAAAACCGGTAATTTTACCCCTGTTATCGTTTATGAGAAAGGCGCACCTAAGGAATATTGCTCCATTCCTCTTACTATCTATGACAATCAGAATGGTAATTCAAATGAATCAGGTTTTAATACCACTCAGATGAGCAGCATTTCCTCACTCATCGAGCAATATTATGCCGAAAAGAACGTTGTAACCCGTATCAGACAAAAGTCTGTGGACCTTCGCAAGATCGTTCAGACCGCCCTTGAGAGAAACGTAAGAAAGTACGATCTTCAGACCAAGCAGCTTCAGGACTCCGAGAAAAAAGACAAATACAGAATCTACGGAGAACTCCTCACTGTCTACGGCTATAGTGCCAAGGAAGGCGATAAGAACATAACCGTCAACGACTACAACACCGGAGAAGATGTTACGATTCCCCTGGATCCTACTCTCTCCATAAGTCAGAACGCCAAGAAGTATTTTGACAAATACACCAAGCTAAAGAGAACTCAGGAAGCCCTCACAGAGCAGATGCAGGAAGTAGCTCAGGCCATCGAACAGCTTGAATCCATTGCTACTTCTCTGGACATCGCCCAGAAGGAAGCAGACCTTGCCCAGATACGTCAGGAGCTTGCTCTTTCAGGTTATGTTAAAGCTCATACCCAGGGCAAGAACGGTCGCAAGGAAAAGATAACCTCCAAACCTTTCCACTACCTCTCCAGCGACGGATTTGATATCTATGTAGGCAAAAATAATATTCAGAACGATGAACTCACCTTCAAAACCGCAAATGGCGGCGACTGGTGGTTCCATGCCAAAAAGATCCCCGGCTCCCACGTTGTTCTGTTAACCGGAGGTAAAGAAGTCCCTGACAGAGCCTTCGAAGAAGCTGCCGCCCTGGCCGCTTTCTACTCCAAGGGTAAAAATCAGGAAAAAGTCGAGATTGATTATCTAAGGCGCAAAGACGTAAAAAAGCCCGGTGGGGCTAAACCGGGCTTTGTAGTGTACTACACCAATTATTCAATGGCTATTTCACCGGATATTTCCGGTCTGAAACTGATCAGCGATTAATTATCATTCGCCTCTTTTGGCAAAATAAACTCCGCCATAATCGGATTCCTTGTAATCTACGGCTTCATAATCAAGAGAATATGCCGCCTTTAGAAGTACTGCTCTTCCATCTGTAATTCTGAAGGTGGCATTATGATTAAAGGAAAGGCTGTCGGAATCCTCAGGATTGCCGTCATAAAAGTTAACATTAATAATACCGTTATCTCTTAGAATAATTCCTGCAATAGTATTACCATCAGCCTTTATTGCTTCCACAACCTTCTCTGTTCCTTCATAAGCAAGGAGTTCTTCTTCTGTTATTTCCCTGCCTCCATACTCTTCGAATTCACCGCTGTCCTTATTGTAAAAATAATAATAAGGCTTCCAGGTATGTCCTGTGCCATCAGAGCATCCATCGTAGCAATCAAGAGTTACAATTGCCGTTCCGTCACTAAGTCCGGCACAGGCTCCCATCTCGGAGATACCAAGCCTGTAGGCCTTACCGTCTTTTACCCCGAATACAAGATTGTTAACTGCAGTAGCTGCCGCTCTGTATGAAGGAGCAAAGAACATCGGATGATCCTTGGACACCTCATTAACATCTGTTCGGATGACATATTCTTCATTTGGATCATTTATAATGAGTTCAAGATCTCCCCAGGCAGTATTGATATCCTCTGAGATATTGGTTACTTCATCATCATCAACGTAATATACAGCACCATCTACGTCAACTTCACCATAGTCTTCATATCTTGTGCCTACTATAGCAAAGGCCTCTTTACTGCCGTCTCCGTCAAAATCATCGCAAATATAGTACTCTATGCTGTCTGTAACTTCTGCCTTAAGTTTATTGTAGTATTCGTTATCTGATTCTGTCAGGTTCTCAACCTGAACTTGATCAGTAGTAGCTGTAGCAGCTGCCTCTTCCGATATATCTATTGAAGCCTCATCACCAGAAATATTTGAATCAGACTCATATGTTATTATCTCCGAAATCTCTGACATATATGCATCAGGTATATCTGTGGTAGCACTACTGCCACATCCACTAAGGCCTGATACGATCATAGTTGAAACTGCCGCCAACATTATTCCATTAATACTCTTTTTCATAATAAATCCTCCCGGTGCACATATATAAACATGCATATTCCTTAACACCGCGATAATTCACTGCCAAAACTGCAAATTTATATTCCCGATTTTGCAGATCTTAAAGAATAATTATCACACTCTTGTTGTCCACTTGGAGCAGTCCATGATCTCAGTTGCGAAATCCTGATAGAAATCAGGTTCATGGCAAACCATCAGAATACTGCCTTTGTATTCCTTAAGCGCTCTGTGAAGTTCTTCCTTGGCATCTACATCAAGATGGTTGGTAGGCTCGTCCAGAACCAGAACATTGGACTCTCTGTTAATAAGCTTGCAAAGTCTGACCTTGGCCTGCTCACCACCTGATAAAACCTTACACTTGCTTTCGATATGCTTGGTGGTAAGTCCGCATTTTGCAAGGGCTGACCTAACCTCATACTGTGAAAAGCCCGGGAATTCATTCCAGATTTCCTGCATGCAGGTGGTCTCAATATCAGGAGACATCTCCTGCTCGAAGTATCCGATCTCTACGTTCTCTCCAAGTTCCACACTTCCGCCCAGGGAAGGGATAAGGCCAAGAATACTCTTAAGAAGAGTAGTTTTACCAATACCGTTGGCACCGGTAAGGACAATCTTGGAATTTCTCTCCATTGAGATATTAAGTGGCGTGGACAATGGACTGTCATATCCGATAACAAGGTCCTTGGTCTCAAATATCATCTTGCCGGGAGTTCTTGCAGTCTTGAAGTTAAACTCAGGCTTCGGCTTCTCCTGGATTTTTTCAATGATATCCATGTTATCAAGTTTCTTCTGTCTTGACATTGCCATGTTTCTTGTGGCAACTCTGGACTTATTTCTTGCAACGAAGTCCTTGAGCTCGGCAATCTCCTGCTGCTGACGATTGTAAGCTGCCTCTCTCTGTGCCTTTTTGGCCTCATAGACTTCCATAAACTTGTCGTAATCTCCAACATATCTGTCAAGGCTGTGATATTGTCCGTCCATGTGATAAATGATATTTACCACATTATTGAGGAAGGGAATATCATGGGATATCAGAATAAAAGCATTGTCATATTCCTGAAGATATCTCGTAAGCCATACGATATGCTCTGCGTCAAGATAATTAGTAGGCTCGTCAAGAAGAAGGATGTCAGGCTTCTCCAATAATAGCTTTGCCAGAAGAATCTTGGTCCTTTGTCCTCCCGACAGCTCGGTTACATCCCTGTCAAGTCCCAGCTCAAGGAATCCCAACGCTCTGGACACTTCTTCAATTTTGGAATCAATAAGATAAAAATCTCTGTTGGTAAGAAGATCCTGAATAGTTCCAAGTTCCTCCATATATGCTTCAAGAGTTGTTTCGTCCGCTTCTCCCATGGCATCACAGATCTCATTCATTCTGCGCTCCATATCAAAAAGAGGCTCATAAGCTGAAGCAAGAACGTCTCTGATGGTCATTCCCTCTTTTAACACTGCGTGCTGATCAAGATAGCCCACCTTGACGTTCTTGGACCACTCAATCTTACCTGCATCAGGCATCAGCTTGCCTGTGATTATATTCATAAAGGTGGATTTACCCTCTCCGTTAGCACCAACAAGGCCGATATGCTCTCCCTTAAGGAGTCTGAAGGATACATCCTCAAAAATGGCTCTGTCACCAAAGCCATGGGTTAGATTTTCAACATTTAAAATACTCATAACATATCTCTTTCTTCTTAAATCTAAACAGTCACGGCTAATATCTTACCTTATTTCACAATAATTAACAATAAAAATGAGGCCACAGCATAAAAGCTGTGGCCCCTAAAGGGAATTGCATATGGGATGCATTGGCCTTTCAAATTATTAGATCAGTTCTTGGCAAAGAGCTTACCGCCTCTCTTTGATACTACATCAAAGATAACAGCTGCAAGAAGAACCACGCCCTTAACCACTTTCTGCATGTTGGCATCTACGCCCATGAGTGACATACCAAGGTTGATAACACCCATGAGAACCGCACCGACAATAACTCCGGGAACTGTTCCGATTCCGCCGTAAGCAGATGCTCCACCGATGAAGCAGGATCCGATAGCGTCCATCTCATAGTTCTGACCGTATGTAGGCTGAGCTGATGTAAGTCTTGCGATTGTGATCATTCCTGCAAGTGCTGCAAGGAATCCCATGTTGGTATAAGCAAGGAAGTATACCTTGTTGGTGTTGATACCTGAGAGCTTGGTAGCCTTCTCATTACCACCAACTGCGTAGAAATAACGTCCAACAGTTGTGTTGTTGGTGATGTAACCATACACAAGGACAACAACCATAACCCAGATGAGAACTGTAGGAATACCTTTGTGCTGTGCAAGCTTGTAAGCAAAGATAAGAATAACTGCTGTAATTGCGATAAGCTTGATAAGGAATGTAACAAAAGGCTCTACATCATAGTTCTTTTTAACTCTCTTAACACGACCTGTAACCTCAATAAGAATGAAGATACCTGCTGCAACAAGACCGCCAAAGAGACATGTAAGGTTGAGCTCTGCTCCGCCGAAGATATCGTGAACATAGCAGTCAGCACCGCCACCGAAAAGGTTAACGAAGGCTGTCTTATCCTTGATAGAAACGGTAAGACCGTTGAGCACTACGTTGGAAAGTCCTCTGAATGCAAGCATTCCTGCCAGTGTTACGATGAAAGGAGGAATTCTTACGAATGCGATCCAGAAGCCCTGGAAAGCACCGATTGCTGTACCGATGAGGATCATGATAATGATTGAGAGCCAGATGGGAACATTTAAGTTAACCATCAGAGTCGCTCCAACCGCACCAACGAAACATACAACAGATCCAACTGAAAGATCGATGTTACCACCTGTCAGTATGCAAAGAAGCATACCGGTTGCCAGAACGAACACGTAAGCGTTCTGTGAAATAAGGTTACTAACGTTCATGGGAAGAAGGATTGCTCCTCCTGTCTGCCATGCAAAGAAACCAAGTACCACCAGAAGAACCAGTACCATGGTATTTTTCTTAAGAAAGCCCAAAATCTGTTCTTTACTCATAATTTATTCCTCCCCTTTTCCGGATGACTGTAAGATATAAGTCATAATCTTTTCCTGGGTAGCATCTTTGCCATCCAGTTCTCCAACCATTCTGCCTTCATTCATTACATAAATTCTGTCACACATTCCCAGAATCTCCGGAAGCTCGGAGGAGATCATAATAACAGATTTGCCTTCGGATACCAGCTGGTTGATAATGCAGTAAATCTCGTATTTAGCGCCTACGTCGATACCTCTTGTGGGTTCGTCGAGAATAAGGATATCAGGATCGGCAAACATCCATTTTGCCAAAAGGACTTTCTGCTGGTTACCACCTGAAAGATTTCCTACATTCTGCTCGACAGTAGGGCATTTTGTTTTAAGTTTTTCTTTGTAATCAACGGCTACCGCAAATTCCTTGTCTTTGTCGATTACATTGTTTTTGCTTACTTCATCAAGATTAGCCAGCGTTGTGTTAATCTTAATGGGATTGGAAAGGATAAGACCGTTTCCTTTTCTATCCTCAGTTACGTATGCAAGTTTATGTTTAATAGCCTGCTGAACGTTGTTAAGGTGAACTTCTTTACCGTTGATAAAGAGCTGTCCGGAAATATTCTCACCATAGCTCTTACCGAAAATACTCATGGCAAGCTCTGTTCTGCCTGCTCCCATAAGTCCGGATATACCGAGAACCTCGCCCTTTCTGACGTTCAGATTGACGTTGTTGACTATTTTTCTCTCACTATATAAAGGATGGTAAACATTCCAGTTCTTTACCTCCATCATAACTTCGCCGATATGAGGCTCTCTCTT
>JAEEGL011979941.1_pt1 | contig 10083 bp, 8 predicted proteins | sample 9134231 | NCBI WGS metagenome assembly JAEEGL01 (sample SAMN16246548, study PRJNA631951) | gut metagenome | biome: gut microbiome; feature: rumen; material: fiber-attached | host: Bos | place: Iran: Karaj | collected 2018-10 | reverse complement strand
GGAATCCGAGCCACTTGATGTCGCTCATGATGTTCTCCACGTATTCCGTATTCTCCTTTGTGGGGTTGGTATCGTCGAAACGCAGGTTGCAGATGCCCCCAAACTCCTCAGCCACACCAAAGTCCATGCAGATGGCCTTAGCGTGTCCGATGTGTATATAGCCGTTGGGCTCTGGTGGGAAACGCGTCTGAATACGTCCACCATTCTTACCTGCTTCCAGGTCTTCCTTTACAAACTGTTCTACAAAGCTGAGGCTTTTCTTTTCCTCGCCGTCGGTTATGATTTTCTCTTCCATAATATATTAATGTGTAATTTGCTGCAAAGGTACTTATATTCTTTGAACTTTGAACCTTGAACTTTGAACTTTATGATTTGTTAACTACTTAATTCCACGTTCATTGAGAGCCTTGGTATAACGGGCAGCATTCTTCAGGTGTTCCTGATAGGTCGTGGCGAAATTGTGGGTACCCGAAAAGTCCTCCTTGGCACACATGTAGAGGTAGTCGTGGCTGGCGGCATTGAGCACAGCGTCGATACCCTTGATGCTGGCAATCTTGATGGGACCAGGCGGCAGACCTTCATTCATGTAGGTGTTGTAAGGCGAATCGATGCGGAGCAGTTTCTGCCAGATGCGCTTCAAGTCGAACTGCTTCAGCGCAAACTTGATGGTAGGATCGGCCTGCAGGGGCATGTTCGCTTTCAGACGATTCAGATACATGCCGGCTATCATGGGCTTCTCGTTATTGTTCGATGTTTCCTCATCGATGATGCTGGCCAGCGTGCAGACCTCAATGGGGGTCAGCTGCATTTGGGCAGCCTTGGCGTCACGCTCGCCCTGCCAGAAATGCTCATTCTCCTTCTGCATACGCTCCAACAGTTTGTCGACGCTCATGTTCCAATAGACGTCGTAGGTGTTGGGAACGAACATGGCGGCGATGGTCGTCGTGTCATAGCCGTATTGCCGGCACTTCTCTTCGCTGAGCAGGGCATCGGCAATGGTAGCAGAGTCAATCATCAGCTTCTGTCCCAGGATAGCTGCCAGACGTTCCATCGTGCGTGCCTCGGGGATAACGAGGTTGAACGACGTCTGCTGGCCGTTTTTCAGACGACGGAACAAGGTGAATGGTCCGTCGCCAGGCTGAATGGCATATTTTCCAGTACGGATGTGCTCACCATAGTCGCTGTGGCGTATGATGGTCGACAGTGCCGTCATACCTGCAGATGCTGTCAGTGGCTTCAGTTTGACGAGCACGGAGTCCATGGTGTCGTCGTCGTCAATATAGACGTACACCGTCTTTTCGCCTTTCGAAACAGGAGCCAGCAGATGGAATCCCACCAGTCCTGCGATGATCAGCAAACCTGCTATGGCAACGTATAAATAGACGCTCGAATTAAACTTTTTCATCTTGTTTCTTACTTTTGAGACGGCAAAGGTACGAATATTTTGGGAATTTTGATTGCCGAATGAGAAAAAAATTGTAACTTTGCCAAGAAATTGACACTATCGATAACTATGCGGACGGCAATCATAGGCGGAGGAGCGGCAGGATTCTTCCTGGCTGTCAACCTGAAAGAGATGATGCCCGAGATGGATGTTACCATCTTCGAGCGTAGTCACCGCGTGTTGTCCAAGGTGGAAATCAGTGGTGGCGGACGCTGCAACTGCACCAATTCGTTTGCGCGTGTCAGCGACCTCTCGCAGGTCTATCCCCGTGGTCACCGACTGATGAAACGACTGTTCAACGTGTTTGACTATGAGGATGCCTATCAATGGTTCGAGCACCGTGGGGTAGCGTTGGTGACGCAGGACGACGAATGCGTGTTTCCGCAGGCGCAGGACTCGCGCGCCATCATCGATTGTTTTCTGTCCCTTGCCCGTCGCCACCATGTTGAAATCCGTACAGGCGAGAAAGTCCAGTCATTAGATGCTGTGAGCGACTACAACTTCGTGGCCGTCACTACAGGCGGTTCACCCAAGGGCGAGGGACTGCGCTGGCTGGCTGACTTGGGACATGAGTTGGAACCTCCAGTGCCGTCGTTGTTTACATTCTCCATTGACGACGCTCGCCTACACGATATGCAAGGGTTGGTGGTCAGCGACGTCACAGCCCATATTCCAGGAACTAAATTGCGTGCTGACGGTCCGCTGCTCATCACCCATTGGGGCATGAGCGGACCAGCCATCCTGCGACTCTCCAGCTATGCTGCTCGCCTTCTGGCCGACAACAACTATCAGGCTCCGCTAAGCATCAACTGGACGCAGCAGAACGAGGCAGAGGTGCAGGCTGCTCTCTACGAACTGGCCGTCCGTCAGTCCCAGAAACTGTTGGCTACCTACAATCCCTTCGGCCTGCAACAGCGCCTGTGGAACTACTTGGTGGACAAGGCGCTCACCACACGCGCTGCCATCCGTTGTCAGGAGCTGAACAAGAAAGACGTCAACCGCTTGGTCAATGTCCTGACGAACGACAGTTATCAGATAGTCGGACGTGCGGCCTTCAAGGACGAGTTCGTCACCTGTGGGGGCGTTTCGTTGAAGGCTGTGAATCCCACTACCCTTGAGAGTCGTCACGTTCCTCACCTGTACTTTGCTGGCGAGGTGCTCGACATCGACGGTGTCACGGGAGGCTTTAACTTCCAGGCTGCATGGACTACGGCCTATGTCGTAGCCTGTTCTATTCGTTCATTTTTAACTAATAACATAAACATTAACGCATCATGAAACGTAACTTATTATTGACAGCTCTTGCTGTGTTGGCAAGCGTTTGTTGCTGGGCCCAGCAGCAGACTCCGAAATCCATCCGTTGCAATCAGGATGGTACAGTGACTTTCTTCTACAAGAACGACCAGGCCAAGAATGTGCAGGTCGATGTGCAGTTTGCAGGACGCAACCCCATGACCCGCGACGAAAAGACGGGCATGTGGACTGCGACGCTGGGACCTGCTGCCCCTGACATGTATCCCTACTGCTTCATCGTTGACGGCGTGAGCGTGATGGACCCCGAGAACGACCAGTACTTCCCCAACGAGGGCTTTAAGAACAGTCTGCTGGAGATTCCTGGCAACGGCACGCTGCCTCACGACATCAAGGATGTGCCTCACGGACGTCTGGAGTATATCCACTACTACTCCAAGAGTCTCGGCGCTACCAATCAGGCAGTCGTCTATCTGCCTCCGACGTATATGCAGGACTTCCAGAAGAAGTATCCCGTGTTCTACCTCATCAGTGGCACGACGGATACGGAGGAGGTATATTATAAGGTGGGCCGTGTGAACTATATCCTCGACAATCTGCTGGCCGACAAGAAAGCCAAGGAGATGATTGTCGTGCTGCCATATGGCAATCCGTCGAAGTTGCTTGCAGGAAAGTCGCAAGCAGCAAATGGTCAGCCTCAGGTAAGCTTTGGCGGCGACGTGTTCAGCAAGGACCTCATCAACGACCTGATGCCCTACATCGAAAAGAACTACCGCACGGTGAACAATGCCGATCACAGGGCTATCGGCGGCTTCTCGCGTGGTGGCAACCAGGCTTTGTACAATGGTCTGACGAACCTCGACAAGTTCTCTTATCTCTGCTCCTACAGCTCGTTTACGTCGACGGACATCCCCAACGTCTACGACAATGCCGACGATACGAACAAGAAAATCCGCCTGTTCTGGCTGGGTGTGGGCACTGATGACTTCCTCTACGGCAATGCCGGCGACTATATGGAGTTCCTCGACAAAAAAGGCATCCATAACGTCAAGGAGTTTACCAGCGACAAGTTCGGCCACACATGGATGAATGCCAAGTATTTCCTCGCAAAGACCCTGCCCTTGCTCTTCAACAAGAAGGCTGCTGAGGCTGCTATGAAGGACGGAAAGCCTGCTCCTGCTGCAACAGGCAAGGAACAGCAGTTTACTCCCGGCGTGATGGCTCGTTTGTTCCCCAAACCCATCATCTCGCCTGAATATACTGAGGAGAGCATCACGTTCCGCTTCAAGGCTCCCGATGCCCAGAAGGTGGAGCTGGAGTGCGAGATTCTGCCTGAGGTGCTGCCTATGGAGAAAGATACCGCTGGCGTATGGAGCGTGCAGATGAACGATTTCGCCACTGAGACCTTCAAGTACTGCTTCATTGTGGATGGTACACCTGTGGCTGATCCCAACAACATGTATCTGTCAAGCAACCACGGATTCAAATACAGCGTGGCCGACAGTCCCTTCGGACCATTCAGCTTTGCTGCGCAGGGTGATATTCCCCACGGACGTACTGGCTACGACGTAGAGCGTGAGGAGGCTTGGTATATGGCGTCTATGAATAGCGGTCAGTTCGCAATGCCTGTCTTCATTCAGCTTGTCCCTGGTGCCAACGACACGATGGAGAGCTGGTTTAAGGAGGGTGGTGCCGATGCCATTGCCGATAAGATGATGGCTGACGGCAAGACCAAGACCTGCGTCATTACCACCAGTTCGATGGACTTCATGCAGCAGGGTGGGGGAATGCAGATGCCAGGCATGCAGCCGCGTGTGCTGCGTGCTGACGACTATCCTACGTGGTCGCAGCGTCGTCGTGCACTCGTCAAACTGCTCTTTAAGATTGGTAAAGAACCCGCCCCCTCGTTCCCTGACTTCGGCGGCGGCGGCTTCGGAGGAGGCGGTGGCTTTGGTGGTGGTGGAGGCTTCTAAGCCTTCTCGCCCTTTTCGGCTTTTTCGACCTTGTTTTGCTTGAGGTCCTCCACAAACTGACTGATTTTCAGCAATTCACGAGGAATCTTGATACTCTGTGGGCAGTGCGGTTCGCATTGCCCACAGCCTATGCAATGGTCAGCCTGACGCAGGCGGGGCACTGCACGGTCGAGCCCGATGAGGTAGTTGCGACGCAGCTTGTGGTATTCAGCATCCATCTTCAGGCGAGGCAGTGTGCCGTCGTTCTTGCATTTGTTATAGTGGACGAAGATGGCTGGAATGTCGATGCCGTAAGGGCATGGCATACAGTATTTGCAGTCGTTGCAGGGGATGTTTTCCAGTCCGACGATACTTTCAGCCACCTGTTCGTCCAGGTATTTCTGTTCGGTCTGCGTCAGCGGAACCAGCGGACAGTAGCTGAGCAGGTTGTCCTTCAAATGCTCCATATACGTCATACCTGAAAGCACGGTAAGAACGCCTTCTGGAGTTCCGGCATAACGGAAGGCCCACGAGGCGACGCTGCGTTCTGGGTTGCGTTGTTTCAGCTCTGCAACCAGATACTGCGGCAGGTTGTTCAGTCGTCCGCCCAACAGCGGTTCCATGATGACGGCAGGGATGCCCATCTTGTGGAGCTCGTCGTAGAGATAATGCGCATCGACATTATTCTTGCTGATTTCGTTGGCAAAGTCCCAGTCCAGGTAGTTCAGCTCAATCTGCACAAAGTCCCAGTGATACTTGTCGTGCATGGCCAATATCTCGTCGAACACTTCCTGATGGCCGTGGAACGAGAATCCGAGGTTGCGGATGCGTCCTGCCTCGCGTTCTTTCAGCAGGAAGTCCATCATGCCATTGTCGACGTAGCGGCTGTTGAACTCGTTCATGCCGCCACCCACGGCATGCAGCAGGTAGTAGTCGATGTAGTCCACCTGCAACTGTTTCATCGAGTTCTGGTACATCTCCACACTGGCCTCGTGAGTCTGCAGGGCGGGGTTGAAGTTCGACAGTTTGGTAGCGATGAAATACTCAGAGCGCTTGTGGCGACTCAGTGCGATGCCTGTGCAGGCTTCCGACTTGCCTTGACAGTAGACGGGACTCGTGTCGAAGTAGTTGACGCCATGTTCGATGGCATAGTCTATCTGACGGTTGATCATGTCCTGGTCGTAGTCGTCCTGGTTCTCGGTCTTCGACGGCAGGCGCATCATACCATAGCCCAAGAGCGACACCTTGTCGCCATTGAAGGGGTTCGTACGATAGGTCATCTTGCCCACGGGGGGCTCCACCTGTTGCTTGTATTCCTCGACGGCCTTGATGTCGTTTTTCGATTTGCAGCCTGCCAGCACGGCAGCAGTGGTGACGGCACCACCGCCAAAAAGCTTCAGAAACGAGCGTCGTGATATATCTTTTTTCATTGTCGTTTTTCGTTTTCGTTTTCGTTTTTCGTTTTCGTTATTCCGTTATTCCGTGATTCCCCAAAATCAAACCTCCTTGTGCTGTTCGTGACCTTCGACGTAGATAGCCGAGAAGGGACGCGCAGGACACAGATATTCGCAGGCTCCGCAGCCAATGCAGCGGGCCTCGTTGACGGCAGGGATGTAGGGCGACTCCTCGTCGTCAGGATTGCTGGCAACCATCTCGATGGCTCCCACCGGACAGTGGCGTGCACAGTTGCCACACTCCACACCGTCGTTGATGGCCACACAGTTCTTCTTGATGAACACGGCGTGACCAATCTGCGTGGAAGCCTTCAGTTCGTGCGCCAAGGGTTTGATGGCACCTGCGGGACAAACCTCCGAACAACGGTTGCACTCAAGGCGACAATAGCCGCGTTCGTACGACATCGTGGGCATCATCAGGTGCCACAGGTCGTCAGTAGGCCGCAGCACGTCATTAGGACATTCCGAGATACACAGCTGGCATCCCGTGCAGTGTTGCTCGAAATGCTTTCTCGAACCCGACCCCGGCGGTGTGATGGGCGTCTGACGCTCAGGGGCAACCTTGTCCTCAATCTCCGCCAAACCGCCATCCATAATCTTATCCTTCTGCTGTGCCAACGCAGCCGTAGCCAGCAGCCCCGAAGAAATCATAAACGCGCGGCGCCCTTCGCCTTCTCTAGAATCTCTAGATGATCTAGAGTCTCTAGATCCTCTAGAATAACTCAACGCTCCGAACTTACAGCTCTCGATACAATTGCCGCAGACCACACAACGGCTATAATCCACGCTATGCGTCTTGTAGTCGATGCAGGCCGATTTGCAGTTTTTCGAACAGAGCGAACAGTTGCGGCACTTCTCGGTGTCGAAATGAATCTTCAGCCACGAGAAACGGCTCAGGAACGACAGCACGGTGCCTACGGGGCAAATGGTGTTGCAGTATGTGCGGCCATTGCGCCAGGCGAGCACCGCCAGGATAATCAGCACGACGATGCTGATGATGAGCGACGGCAGTGCGCGCAACCATACGTCTTTGTGGTAGAAGGCATAGCTGTCGTAGTATTCGGCAATAGCTGCCAGCACGTTGTTGCCGGCCTGATAGACAGGTTGCAGCACGTTGGTGACAATGAGTCCGAAGGTAGAGTAGGGTGCCAGCAGCTGGAATAGCGTGCCGATGCCTGCAAAGAAGGCAACGATAAACAGCACGAGCATGGGATAGCGCAGCCACCGCACTTCCTTGGAATAGGTGTAGCGGTTTTTCTTCTGCTTCTTGCCCAGCCATCCGAAGATGTCCTGCATGATGCCCAGCGGACAGATGATGGAGCAATAGATGCGCCCACAGACGAGTGTTAGCACCACCAGGAAGGCAACGACGAAGAAGTTCAGTGCCAGTATGGCCTCGAGGGCTTGCAACTTAGGCATCCACGAAAACCAGTGATGGGCTGTCCCGGTAAAGTCTAGAAACAGCCACGTAATGCCGATAAACATCACGGTGGCCAGTGTAATTCGAATCGTTCTTAGCATAAAGTCTGTATTTGTTTAGTTCTAACTTTCAACTTTCACCTTTCAACTTTCAACTTTCAACTGTCAACTATTCTGCGTCCATTGCACTATCACCGTGCTTACTTCATAAAGCAGGTAGATAGGCAGCGACACGACGAACAACGTAAATACGTCGGTAGTCGGCGTGATGATGGCCGCTACGACGAGGATGGCTACGATGGCGTGACGACGATAGCCGGTCATCAGTCCCGGGGTGATCAGTCCCATGCGTCCCAGCAAGGCACAGACCACAGGCAGTTCGAATACCACGCCCATCACCAGGCTCATGCCCAGCAGCGTGTCGACGTACGACTGTATCGTCAGCATGTTCGCCACATCGGGCGACACCTGATAGGTGCCTAAGAATCGCACCGTCAGCGGGAATACCACGAAGTAGTTCACCAGTGTGCCCACGAGGAACATCACGTATGCCGCCCCCACGATCCATACCGCATAGCGGCGCTCTTGTCTGTAGAGCCCTGGCGACACAAAGCGGAACAGCTCATATAATATATAAGGTGAAGCCAGCAACAGTCCTGCATACAGCGCCGTCCGCATGTGAATCATAAACTGCTCCGTCAGTCCCGTGTTCATCAGGTGCAGCGAGAACGCGTCGACACCCAGCAGGCGGTAGGTCACGAAGTCGCTACTTCGCGGCGCCAGCACCACGCTGAACAACGTCTCCTTCATCACGAAAGCCACGACGGCAAATGCCACCACCGCCACACCCATCCTGATGAGCGACGAGCGCAACACGTCCAGATGGTCCCAGAACGTCATCGGCTCCCCGTTATTCACTCTTCACTCTTAACTTCTTTGTCCTCCGTGTCTATTTCTTTCATGCCGTCCTTGAAGCTCTTGACACCCTTGCCCAGACCTTTCATGAGCTCGGGAATCTTCTTGCCTCCGAACAGCAACAACACAATCAGCGCAATGACTACAATCTCTTGCAAGCCTAATCCAAAAAGGAGTAAATTCGCCATAATTTCAATGTTTTTGGTTATAACTTTTGCAAAGATACGTTTTTTTTTGTACATTTGCAGCCAAAATAAACAACATTTAACTATGGAGTACGAATTAATTCTACGATTATTCATTGCTGCCGTCCTCGGAGCACTCATCGGACTGGAGCGTGAATACAGGGCCAAGGAGGCCGGTTTCCGCACCCATTTCCTCGTGGCAATGGGTTCGGCATTGTTTATGATTGTCTCGGCATACGGCTTCGCCGACGTCCCCATGGACGGCATGACATCGCGCTGGGACGTGTCGCGTGTGGCAGCTCAGGTTGTCAGTGGCATCGGTTTCATCGGTGCCGGAACCATCATCTTCCGCAAGCAGGAGAACATGGTCAGCGGACTCACCACCGCCGCCGGTCTCTGGGTCGCAGCAGCCATCGGTCTGGCCTGCGGAGGCGGCATGTACGTCTTGGCCACCGCTGCCACCGTCATGGTCCTCGTCGGCCTGGAAGCCTTCAACTACTTCCTCCACAAGCTCGACAAGCACCGCAAGGCGTAAAAACGATAACCAGTCTCTTGCCATCCTCTTAATGAGTTATTCAGATAGTCTCTTCAAGTCATTCAGATAATCCCTTAGGGGGTATAGGGATTATCTGAATGAGTCGTAGGGATAGTCTCAATGAGCCAAACTATCTAAATGAAGCAAAGGTGACAGGACAACATTTATCAAGGCATTATAGTTTTTCGCCGCAGTGGGAGCAGTAACGGTCGTTTTCACGCACCTCGTCACCGCATCGCGGACAATGGCCATCCTTCGGTTTTTCCCTCGACTCATCGATGATGTTGGCTGTGACAATGCCAGTAGGAACGGCAATGATGGTGTAGCCAAGGAGCATGATGAATGCCGAAAGCAAGCGCCCTATGGGGGTTACTGGCGTGATGTCGCCATAGCCGACGGTGGTCATCGTGACAATAGCCCAATAGACGGACGTCGCCAAATCGGTGAATTTCGTGTCAGGATGGCCGCTCTCAACCATATACATCAGCGTTCCCAGACAGGTGACGAGTATGAGTACAAACAGGAAATAGACTGATATCTTGTTGAGACTCTTCTTGAGCGAGTTCATCAGCATGTACCCCTCGTTGATCAATGAGAACAGCTTGAAAATGCGGAAGATGCGGATGAAGCGGAACGTACGGAACAGGATCATGTAGCGTGCGTTGGGCAGGAAATAGGAAAGATATGGCGGCAATGTGGACAAGAGGTCTATCACGCCAAAGAAACTCAGCACATAGTCCTTGGGGCGTGGTGAGCAGTAGACGCGGGCAATGTACTCGAGGGTAAAGAAGAAAGTAAGCAGGTATTCCGATATCTCCAGCAAGAGCCGGAAAGTATGGGCCAGCGATGGAATGGTCTCGATAAAGGAGATGAGAATGCTGAGTGAGATGACTACCATCAAGACCATATCGAAGGCGCGTCCACGAGG
>JAEEGL011957576.1_pt1 | contig 10083 bp, 9 predicted proteins | sample 9134231 | NCBI WGS metagenome assembly JAEEGL01 (sample SAMN16246548, study PRJNA631951) | gut metagenome | biome: gut microbiome; feature: rumen; material: fiber-attached | host: Bos | place: Iran: Karaj | collected 2018-10 | reverse complement strand
TGCAAAGACAACGGCAAGGACCTTAAGATCGAGATCGAGGTGCGCAACTTCGACGAGTTGCAGCAGGTGCTTGACCACGGCGGCGTGGACCGCGTGATGCTCGACAACTTCAGTGTCGAGAACACCCGCAAAGCCGTTGAACTCATCAACGGCAGGGTAGAGACCGAGTCCAGCGGTGGCATCACCATCGACACGCTGCGTGCCTATGGCGAGTGCGGCGTGGACTACATCTCGGTAGGTGCCTTGACGCACTCCATCAAGTCGCTTGACATGAGTTTCAAGGCCTGCTGATGGTGAATCACACGTTGCAGGACATACAGCCGCTGATGATACCAGGGCTGGCAGACGGTGCGCCCATTATCATCGCCGGGCCATGCAGCGCCGAGACCGAGCAGCAGACGCTTGACACGGCGCGGGCATTGAGCGCGACGGGCGTCAGGGTGTTCAGGGCCGGCCTGTGGAAACCCCGCACCATGCCTGGCAGTTTTGAGGGTGTGGGCGATAAGGGCCTGTCGTGGTTGCAGGCGGTGAAGCGCGAGACAGGGATGCTCGTGGCTACCGAGGTGGCTACGGTCGAGCATGTGCGTGCTGCCCTGGAGGCAGGCATCGACATCCTGTGGATAGGTGCAAGGACGAGTGCCAACCCGTTTGCCATGCAGGATATTGCAGACGCATTGCGTGGCCATGACGAGGTGACCGTGCTGGTCAAGAATCCCGTTAATCCTGACCTGGACTTGTGGATCGGTGCCTTGCAGCGCATCCTGGGTGCCGGCATCACTCGTGTGGCGGCGGTGCACCGCGGCTTCAGTTCGGCGGGCACTCACATCTACCGTAACGATCCCCAGTGGCACATCCCCTTCGAACTGCGCCGTCATGCACCGGGCATGACCATCCTGTGTGACCCGTCACACATCGGCGGCAAGCGGGAATTTGTCGAGCCCTTGTCCCAGTTGGCGCTTGACGCGGGCTTTGACGGCTTGATGATCGAGTGCCATTGTGACCCTGACAAAGCCTTGAGCGACAGTGCGCAACAAGTTGCTCCCGAGGAGTTTAAAGCCATGATCAGCAGGCTTGTTGTGCGTTCCGGAGCACCCATCGAGGATGAGCTGGGGCTACTGCGACAGCAGATTGACGACTGCGACCATGAGCTGCTGGCGGTGCTGGCACGGCGCATGAGCGTTTCACGCGAGATCGGCCTTTTCAAGAAGGCACACAACCTGCGCGTGGTGCAGCCGGCCCGCTATCAGGACGTGATGAGGGCACGTTTGGCAGAGGGGTCAACCTTGGGCCTGTCCGAAGACTTCACCCAACTCGTGATGCAAGCCATCCATGAGGAAAGCGTGCGTCAGCAGTTGGATATCTTGAACAATTGAATAATCAGATGATGAAAAAAGTCGTTATTATCGGTGCTTCGTCAGGCATCGGGCTGCAAGTGGCACGGTTGCTGCTGGCCGAGGGCTACCAGTTGGGCGTCGCTGCTCGTCGTGAGGATCGCTTGCAGGCATTGAAACAAGAAGCTCCCGATAGGGTGGAGACGGCAGTTATTGACGTCACTGCCGAAGATGCTGCACAGCGTCTGCGTGCGCTTATTGACAAACTGGGCGGCATGGATCTGTTTTTCTATGTTTCGGGCATCGGCAAACAGAACCGGACACTCACGCCCGATATTGAACTCAATACCGTGAATACCAACGGCATGGGCTTTACCCGCATGATTGGTGAGGCCTACCGCTACTTTGCCGAACGGGGCGAGGGACATATTGCCGCCATTACATCGATTGCGGGCACTAAGGGCCTGGGACCAGCGCCGTCCTATTCGGCCACCAAGGCGATGCAGAACGTCTATCTTGAGGCTCTGGAGCAACAGGCCAATGCGCGCGGTTTGAACATTATATTTACCGATATCCGTCCGGGCTTTGTTGATACCGACCTGCTCAGCGGTGACTTCCATTATCCCATGATGCTCAAACCCGACAAGGTGGCCCGCCAGATTGTCGCGGCGATAAAGGGAAAACGTCACGTCAAGGTCGTGGATTGGAAATATGCGATACTGACACCCCTGTGGCGTCTCGTGCCCCGCATCCTGTGGCGCCACATAAAATTCTGAGTGTCATATAACTATTAAAACAAGCCCTATGCCTGTACTCTCAAAGTCAAGCATAGGACTTGTCTAATAGATACCTCATAAACAGGTCTTAATTCTTGAGAATCATGTCAATGATGGCGGTGATGTCAACGATGTCAATGAGACCATTGCCATCCATGTCGGCGCCAGGATAGTTCTCGATGGTGGCTAAGCCATTGAGTAGCATACTGATAACGTCTACAACATCAGAGATGTCCACCTTTCCGTCACTATCTACATCACCCGCAATCACTATCGGTCGAATGTCTTTGAAATCCATCCAGAATTGGGCTGACTTGTATGCTTCAAGTGATGCAGCAGGTACAAAAAGTGTTGCTTGTTCGTAAACCTCGGAATCAAAATTAGACACTATAACTCGTTGGCCATTTTCATCAGTCATTTGAAAAATGTCTGTTTGTGGCGGTGTTGTTGCAAGACATGTTACACTTGTGATGTTGGGACATTTCAAGAACATGCCACCCATGTGACCCATACCACTGCCAATAGTTACGCTTGTCAATCCGGAACACTCAATAAACCATAAATCAGCGTTATATCGTTCAGTAACAGTATAAGAGTTTGGTATGGTGACGCTCGTTAGTCCTGTACACTGTCTAAACGCCTCCTGGGCGATTGAGTTGACCGAACTGGGTATCTCAAGGTTCGTTAGGGATGTACAGTAAAAGAATGCATCATTACCAATATATTTTACGGATTTTCCAAAATCAATATTTTCAAGAGCCATACAGGTAAAAAAAGCAAACTCACCAATAGTGTCAACCGTATTGCCTATCTTGACAAAGGTCAAACCATAGCAATTGGAGAAAGCATGGTCTCCAATTTTATGAATAGAATTTGGGATTTCAATTTCTGTAAGTTCTCCGCAACCATAAAATGCGAAATTGCCGATTTTGGTAACAGTGTTTGGGAATGTAGTGTTCTTGCAACCCACAATCAGTGTATTAGTAGCGGTCTCGATGATAGCGTTGCAATTATCGCGAGAGTCATAAATAGGATTACCTTCCTCCACAATAATTGACTCCAATTCATAGCAAAAACCAAACGGAACATCTCCAGAAAGCTCATCAATACCGATAGAGGTGACAGTATTAGGAATAAAAAGGCTGGCAAGGTGTTGACAGCCATCAAATGCATAGGGTGCGATTGAAGTGACTGATCTGGGTATCAACGTGTTTTGACAACCGGCGATTAACGTATTGGTAGCGGTCTCGATGATGGCATTGCAGTTGTTGCGGGAATCATAGTCCGAATTACCGTCTTCAACATTAATGCTTTGCAGTGAACAGAAAGAGAATGCGCCATGACCAATATATTTGACCGAGCTGGGGATTATAATATCTGAAACTCCCTGGCAGCCAGAGAAGGCACCATCACCAATGAAAGTAACAGAGTTAGGAATGATTATGCTCGGCAGGCCTGTACAATAATGAAACGCACCATTACCAATGGAATCAACTGATGTACCAATTGACGCGCTGGTTAATCCATAGCAATTGCCAAAAGTCCATTTACCGATATAGGTGACAGAATTAGGGATTTCAATACTTGTCAGAGATTCACAGTCGAAAAAAGCGTCATCTTCTATTCTGGTAACTGAATTGGGTATGGATACACTCCTCAGATTCACTAAGCAATCAAATGCATAACTATTGATTGTCGTGATTGTATTGGGAATGACAATATCCAATACTTCCTGATTATTAATATATAGGTGACATGCATAATAGAGGGGATTGGAAAACCCTAATTCTCCTGATACGGGATTCTCACCAGTTACATAATTCGGAGAATCAAAATGAATATTACACCATGATTCTATGCTTGAGGCATTGACTTTTTTCAGGTTTTCACAGCCATAGAAGGCTTCTATACCGATGTTTGTGACAGAACTGCCAATTGTAACATCGGTCAGCCTGGAACAGCCTCGAAATGCTCTAGAACCAATGCTTGTCGCTAAATCAGGAATCACCATGTTTTGGAGATTGGAGCAACCGTAAAACGCCTGGCTTCCAATAGAGGTAACAGAATTACCGATGGTAGCACTTTCCAACGATGAGCACCCATAGAAAACCTTATCGCCCATAGTTGTTGTAGAATTAGGAATGGCAATACTTGAAAGCCTGCTGCATCCTTCAAAAGCACTATTACCAATAGAAGTGACCGCATTGCCGACAGTTGTATTCTCCAACAATTCACAAAGAGCAAAGGCACTGCTACCAATCGTGGTAACAGAGTTAGGGATGTCAACACTTTGAATTTTGGATTGCTTAACAAAACTATTAGGGATTATCTGTACTTCAGGACCAATTGTTACTTGCTCTATGTTAGAAGTACCCATATTGCCCATGTCTTGACAGTTCACGGCATTCCACGTCAAGGAAGTGATACTGTCACAACCCTGGAATGCATAGTAGTACTTGGCTCTATACTTTAATCTGAGCGCTTGAATGGATTTTCCGATGGTTACACTTTTTAATCCACTGCAACCGTAGAATGTTTGTTTGCCAAGAATTTCTACGTTATCTGGAATGACAATACTCTTTAGACTGGTGCAATTGGCAAATGACTGGCCGGGAAAACTATCATAACGATCATAATGACCGATGGCGACTACCGTTTGGGGAATCACCACACTGGTTAGTTCAGTGCAGTTATAAAATGCTTTGTCATCTATTTCTGTAACTGTATAAGTAATGCCGTCATGGGTAACGGTCTCGGGAATGACGATATCTCCGCTATAAGTATAAGAGTCATCATCTGGAGCCACGACTATTGCACTTGTCGTTCCGTCGATATTTCCGATGAGGCCATAGTATATGCCTCCTTCCTCAAAGCCAAAAACAGTAGTAGGGAGGAATACACTCAATAGCAGAAGGAAAAGTTGTAAAAGGTTCTTCATAATGATTATTTTGAGTTAAAAGATTTGTATTCGTTTGGTATAACACGCAAATTTAGTGAATTATTTGATGATGTGCAGGTCTATTTCGTTTTTTCTAAAAACGAAGGGTTGTGAATTATCAATAATAAGGTAATTCTTGTGTGTTTTTGGCTTACTTATGGCCCGCTATAAAAAACAATAGAATTGCAATAAATATGAAGATTGTAATTTGCAAGATATTTATTCTATGACATGGATGGCCTCTCGGAAATTCAATCAACCACGTAAGATGCTGATAGTGGTCTAGTTAGTAGATGGGGTGATGACGCGGGCGGCGGCGTGGAAGTGGGTGGCGTAGTAATTCTGACGGAGGTCATCGACAGCGACGCCGCGAGATGATGAAGAGTGAACGAATTTGTTGTCTTTCAGGTAGATGCCGACGTGGGAGACACGCCCGTCACCATTGGTGCAGAAAAAGACCAGATCGCCCTCACGCAAGTCGTCCAGGTCGATGACACGGCAGTTCTCTTCCAGCATCTTGGCTGAATTGCGGTGAACCTTGATGTCATATACCTTGAGAAAAACCTCCATGACCATACCCGAGCAGTCGGTTCCCTCGCCGCAGGTGTGCGCACCATATACATAGGGGGTGCCTAACCAGCGCTTGAGTTCCTTGTAGAGATGCTTGTTGTCGTGCCGTCCCAACTTGATGTCGAGACGTGCCCACTCGTCGCTCACGAGTCCGTGCCCGCTTTGCGGGATGGGTTTGTGTTTTTCGGCCTTGCTGTCGTCGGGGTTGTCGGCACTGGCGCTGCCGCCACGGTTGCGCCGCTCTTGATAGGGCCGATAGGTGTGTGTATTGTGACTGGTACTGCGGCACGATACCACTGGCAGCGACAAGAGTATCGCCGCTGCCAGATAGAGTATCTTTTTGCCGTAATTAGCCATTAGGCATCAGGTTTGTTTATTCTTTCTCTTCTTTGCCGGTGGGAGAGGGCTTGATGACATTCTCGTCCTTATTCTCCTCTTCCTCCTTAGTGGTAAAGTCGGTGATGCCGGCAACGATAAGGATGTTGTACCAGGTGATGATTTTCTTGATGTCACTGTTGTGTACACGCTCCTTGTCCCAGTTCTCGAGAACGCCATCCATGAACGTGTGGAGATCCTCGTTGGTTGAGATGGTCTTGAGCTCGATGCGGTCGTTGTTATATTTCTTGCCGATGTTTTCGAATACCTGTGACAGGGGCACATCCTCGGTCGTGGTGAAGATGGAGATGTCACCCAACGACATCACGCGCTCACGTGAATGCACGGGGAAACGCTTCTTATCGGTGAGGCCCTCGACGAGCAACATGTTTTTACCGTAGGAAATGAGTCTGTAAAGTCCGGAACGACCCGAAATAGATAAAATTTTCTTCAGCATAATTTTAAATGAATAATGTTGATGTTTAATGATATAGTTGATTGTTGTTAATGTTTACTCAGTAGTTTGAGGACCTGTGGCAGGACTGCGGTCACATCATCGTTGATGATGGGGTGCTCTCCCGTTGCCAGTGCATCCTCGACGCTTTGGGCAGCGATGCGCTCACGCACCTGTTGCTCGGTGAGTCCGCTGCGGGCCATGACCCGCGGGATGCGCACGCTGGCCGGTGCTGTCACGTGCCACACCTCATCGACCAGCCGGTCAAGTCCGGCAGTGCGCAGCAGGGCAGTCTCGACAAATGCCACTCGGGCACCGTTGTCGGCTTGACGCTGAGCCCACTGCTGCATGTCCCTCGCTGTGGCGGGATGGACGATGCCGTTGAGGCGTGCCAGCGCCTTATCGTCACCAAAGGCCACCTCGCTCAGGTGCTGACGGTTGAGCGTGCCGTCGTTGTGATAGGTCTCCTTGCCGAAAGCCTCTATCAGTAGGTGCCTCACCTCGTCATTCTCGGTCATTAAAGCCTTGGCGCGACTGTCGCAGTCATAGACCTCGTGACCCATGACCTGTACCAGACGCGCAACGACGCTCTTGCCGCTGCCGATTCCTCCTGTGATAGCGATGAGTTTCATGTCCTGCTCACTCAATGCTTCTCGATGATGTACTCCACGCTGTCGTGTGACAATTCCACATCCTGATAAGCGGCCGGCATCTCGCCGATCATCACCTTGACCTTGTTACCGGGAGATGCAAAGTCCACCGCATTGTAATCGACCACCGCCGTGATACCGGCGTCATCCTTGATGCGGCTCACCGGCGAACGGTAGTTCACCTCAACATCGCTGGGGAAGAGCAGCATCTTTACCCCTGAAGGGGCGTTGCGCACGACAATCTTGACGGTGCGTGTCTGCTGTTTGAGTTTCTCGATGGGCACGATGATGTCGATGGCCCGTGGCTCGATAACGGCTCCGTTGATGGGTGCGATGGTCACTCGGCGACGCAGGGTGTCGGTCAAGTCGGTCTCCTCGACATGGTAGGTATAGACCTCGTTGATCTCGCTCAAGGTCTTGGCATCGCTGAACACGAGCACCGAATCCTGGCTCTGTATCAAGGCACCATAGCGCGTGTAGTCTTCACGCGGCTCCACAAGGATGTCGGTCTTGACAGGCACTTTCTTGCCAGGCAGGTCAGTGAAGCGGATGTTGATGTTCTCGGGCAGTACGCTCACGATGGTGGCATGCTTGTTCAATATGGCCGCCAACGCCTTCTTCAAGTGGCTCTGATCCACCTTAAAGTTCCCGTTGCCGTCGTTATAGTCGCCAAAGCGCAACGTCAGGGTGGGTGTCTTGTGGAACAGGTAGGAGAAGAACCTGTAGCCACGGTCACTCACCGTAACCGTGAGCGTGTCGGGCACCCTTGAGAGCAGATGCACATTGCTGGGCATACTCACCTTGACGGGTACCTCCATATCGAGTTTTACATCACTGTTGAAGGTCAGGAAACTCCAGAACACGGCCGAGATGACCACAAAGCACAGGTAGAGGAGAATCGACCTTGTGCGAGGCGATTTCTTCATCCGATCCTGTAAATCGTTCCAGAGTTTCATGATTGCTCAATGATTGGGCTTACTTGGTAGCTTCGGGGACATCTTCCATCGACTGGTAGATGGAATTCTTGTCGATCTTGATGGTGACGTTGCTGTCGATCTCGAGCAAGACGTAATTGTCCTTGATCTCACGGATACGGCCATAGATGCCGCCAGCGGTCATAACTTTGTCGCCTTTCTGGAGGCTGTTGCGGAAGTTATTGATCTTCTTCTGCTTCTTCTGCTGCGGAGCAATCATGAAAAAGTAGAAAATAGCGATAAGTGCAATAATCAAGACCATGCTGCTCCAGCCTGAACCGGCGGCTCCAGCCTGTAATAAAATCGAATTAAGCATAATGATATGTCTTCTTTATTTGTTAAACAATAAGTTATTCTTCACTGTAAATCATGTTTGGCTTAGTGCTTGAGGAGTTTTCCCTCCTTGCGCAACTGCCTGACGGCGTTATTAAGGATACCGTTGACAAACTTGCCGCTGGCTGCGGTGCTGAAGTTCTTGGCCAACTCGATATACTCGTTGAGCGTCACGGCGGCAGGTATCTTTTCAAAGGTGCGCAACTCGGCAAGTGCGGCACACATGATGATGCGGTCCATGAGCACAATGCGGTCCTTGTCCCATCGGCTGTCCTGTACCAGTTCGTCGATGATGGCGTTGTTCTCGGGCATCTGAACGACAGTCGAGCGGAACAGTTCCTTGCCGAACTCGCTATCTTCCTCATCCTTGAACATGGGCAGGATGGCTTCCTCCTCGCCCTCGGCAATGCGCCTGAAAGTCTTGATTACAAACTGCCCCAACAGGTCGATATCGTCCTCGGTCCAGAACAGTGAGCGCTGCTCGACAGCATCCAGCATGTTCTCGTCGGGCAGGATGACCTGCTTCATGAGCTGTTGCCACAGCAGACTGTCGGCAGTGAAACTGTCTTCCTCGTCGGCCATGTAATCATTGTAGAGCTCGCTCTTGAGCACTTTGTCAAGCATCAGTCGCTCAAAGATGGGGTCATCGTTCCAGGTGACGGTGTGATCTTGGGCAAACTGCTGCAACTGCTCATTCTCGGCAAGGGCCTTTACGAGACGGTTGTTGACAAACTTCATGTTGGGATTCAGATCCTCCTCGCTGGGCATGTACTTGTTGCGAGCCTCGTCGAGACGCATTTCCTGAATGTGGGTAAGTTCCACGGGCAGGCGCATCAGGTAGTGATACAGCTCGTAGGTCTTGTCAAGACTGGTTTCCAGGTCCTTGAGCGCGTTGTCCAGGGTGCGCTCGGGACGTGTAAGCATATAGGAGTACAGGTTTTGTACGACCTTGGTGCGGATTAATACTCGATTTATCATAGTGTCAGTATTTGAACTTGCAAAGTTAACGAAAAAAGGTTGCTCGGGCAACTAATTCACGGGTTAATTCACTTCCTGATTGTCGTTGAGGCGCTGTCTCACGACCTCATAAATCATGATGCCGCCAGCAACCGACACGTTGAGCGAATTGATGTGCCCGAATTCGGGAATCAGCACCTGGGTGTCACAGAGTTTCATGATTTCAGGTGAGATACCCTTGTCCTCGGCACCGAGAACGATGGCTACAGGACCCGTATAATCGGCTTGAGTATAGGGCAACTGTTGCTTGTCGCTGGTGCCCACAATCTTGAAGCCGCTGTCACGCAACAACTTGACGGCACTGACCAGATTGTGCTCACGGCACACGGGCAGGTAGTTGAGGGCGCCTGCTGATGTCTTGACGGCATCGGCATTGACGCTGACGCTCTCGCGGTCGGGGATGACGATGGCGCTCACGCCGGCGCACTCACAGGTGCGGGCCACGGCACCAAAGTTGCGCACGTCGGTCACGCCGTCGAGCACGACGATAAAGGGGTTCTCGCCCTCGTCAAACATTTGTGGAACCAGGTCCTCGACGCGGTAATAGGTCACTGCCGCCATCATGGCGAGCACACCCTGATGGTTGCGGCGGGTGATGCGGTCGATTTTCTGCACCGGTACGCGTTGCACCGGTACGCGCAGACTTCTTGCACGTTCGCTGATTT
>JAEEGL011522547.1_pt1 | contig 10083 bp, 6 predicted proteins | sample 9134231 | NCBI WGS metagenome assembly JAEEGL01 (sample SAMN16246548, study PRJNA631951) | gut metagenome | biome: gut microbiome; feature: rumen; material: fiber-attached | host: Bos | place: Iran: Karaj | collected 2018-10 | reverse complement strand
CTTCGTTATCAATCAATAAAACTCGGTCGAAAGAAACCTTGCTTCCTTCTTCTCCTTGCAGTCTGTTGACGAAGATTTCCTGTCCGTTCGTCACTTTGAACTGTTGTCCAGCGATTTCTACAATTGCGTACATGTCTCTAAATTTTCGGACTGCAAAATTACACAATTTTTTGATTGTGCAACCTTTTCTTCATATTTTTTCTTGAATTAATTTTTCTTGAGGCCTTCAACCACGGTCCGAACCTCGTCTGCGGTGAAGCCGATAGGGAAGATGTGGCTGGGTTTGAGGTAGTGAAGTTGGTGCTCCTCCTGGAACTCCTTCTCGCCGCCTCCGGTGATGTTGAGCATGATGATGTCGTCGGCTTTCACCATGTTGTTGTGGACGGCCTGCACCAGGGAGGCGAGTGCCACGCCGGCGGCGGAGTAGATGTCACGGCCTTCGGTCTCGAGGAAGAGCTTCTTGGCGTCCTGGGCCTCCTGGTTGCTGACGGCGAGGATGTCGCCTTTGCTGTCCTTCAGCGCGTCGTAGAGTCCTCCGGCGAGGGAGTAGGGCGGCTTGCGGTTCGACAGCACGGGGGCGCAGATCTCGGCGGCGTCGCGACGGGCCTGCTCGGCGTCGTAGGGGAGCATTGCCCTGGAGTCTTGGCGCCAGGCCTCGTACATCGGGACGAAGGGCTTGTTCTGGGAGACGATGAGATGGGCCTTCTTCTGGCCGAAGCGACCGTCCTCCAGGAAACGGAGGTTGGCCTCCCAGGCGGCGATGGCACCGGTGCCGCTGCCCACGGCCTGGAAGTAGTAGTCGGGGATCTGCCCGATGAAGGTCACCGCCGACATCATGGTGGTGCTCATGCCGTCGCGGCGGGCGATGTTCTTGGCTCCGCCCTCGGCGAGGAAGCCGGGGATCTCGCAGACGTAATTGGAGAGTTGGATGGCGTCGAAGTAGTCGCTGCCTGAGGCGGTGGTGATGAGCTTGACACAGTCGTTCAGCGGCTTGTCGAACCATAAGGCCTTGATGTTGTCCTGGGGCACGCAGAGCAGGAGCTTGATGCCGTTGTCGGAGCAGACCTTGGCGAAGGCGCGGGCGGTGTTGCCGGCGGAGGCCACGACGAGCACCTCGTCCTTGTGTTCCTCGCCCAGACGGGCGCAGACGGACAGGGCCTCGGTCTCCTTGAAGGAGCAGGTCGTCATGCGGGCGCCTCTCTCGGGCCACCATCCGCTGAAGGTGATATAGAGGTTGTTCAGCCCCAGTCGTTTCGCGAGTTTCTCACTCTTGTAGGTGATCGGGGAGGAGGGGTTGGCGAGGGTGCGGCGGATGGGCATCCAGTCGGCGAACTTGTAAAGCCCCAGACGCTCATTGTCACTGACCCGCAGTTGCTTGTGCTCATAGATGGCTCTCACCATGCTCGGCGTCTTGCCTTCGGGGTCGTCCAAGGTCCAGCCCTGATCCTCAAAGATGCGGCCAGTGGCCACGTTCATCAGCTTATAGTCTTTCATCGTTCTTCTGTTTTGAAGTCGCAAAGATAGAAATAAATAGTAAAAATACGTACGGTAAATATAAATACTTTTTGGCGGTTTGGCCGTTGGGGTCTTTTTTTTAAAAAAAGTTTTTCAAAAATCTTTTGTCGCCTAATGAATTTTTTTTCTACTTTTGACCATTTATATAAATAAGGTAATACAAATAGTTATTCATATGAGAAAATACTTACTATTCCTACTGCTTTTGTCCTTTGGCATTCAAGGCGTTCGCGCTGCTGGCGTCGATCTTGCTACCGCTCAAAAAGCGGCCAATGGCTTTGCGGAGACTGCTTTCCAGGAAGGCTTCAGGGGTCAGTCCCTGGATCTCTTCATGAGCACTCCCGACTACTATGTCTTCACTGCCGGGGCGAAGGGTTTCGTCATCATCTCCGCTGACGACCGTTTCCGTCCCATCATTGGCTATTCCGAGGAGGATGCCTTCACCAGTCCGCTCTCGCCGGAGTTGGCCTATTACCTCAACGACATGGTTGAGGGCCGTCATCTGGCGATGCGCTCCGCTTTCCCACAGGATCCTGAGGTGGCTGAGGAGTGGACGAGACTGCTCTCGGGCGCTCCCTTGCCGTCACGTAACGGAGGAAGGGCTTCCTTCTATCTGGTGCAGACCCGCTGGGATCAAGGAGACCCCTACAACAAGTTCTGCCCTCCCTTCAACGGAAACAACCACTCCTATGCGGGTTGCGTGGCCACGGCCATGTCGCAGGTGATGTTCTATTGGAAGCATCCCGCCCACGGCTACGGGAACCACAGCTATGTCCATCAGACCTATGGCGAGCTTTCCGCCGACTTCTCCGCCGACGTCTATAACTTCGACATCATGCCGCTGACGCTCGCCGGAGCCTCGCAGGAGGGGATCGACGAAGTCGCCTATTTCATGTATCATTGCGGCATCGCGGTGGACATGAGTTACTCGACTTCGGGCAGCGGCGCCTATTCGCAGGATGTCCCCGAGGCGGTCATGAACTATTTCGATTATTCCAACGCCTGCCGTCACGTGAGAAGAGACGCCTACTCGCTGAGTGACTTCCAGGCCATCCTCAAGGACCAGTTCGACACGGGCTGGCCGTGCTACTACTCGGGTTCCGACCCGAATGAAGGCTCGGGCCATGCCTTCGTGTGCGACGGCTATGACGATTACGACTTCTTCCACTTCAACTGGGGCTGGAGCGGCTCGGGCAACGGCTATTACGCCATCGACGCCTTGAATGTCTCCGGCTATGCCTGGAACTCGGATCAGGCGGTCATCACGAACTTCGTCCCGCGTACGGTGTTCCTCAATGCCACCCGGGTGCCGGAAGCCTTCACGGCGGTGCCCAATGGGGATGACCAGTTCTCGGTCTCCCTGTCGTGGGTCAACCCGACGACGACCCTCAGCGGGAAGCCCCTGGACGGCATCGAGCAGATGGTGGTCGAACGCGATGGCGTCGTGGTGCATACCTTCGACAACGCTACCCCCGGCGAGGCCATGAGTTATGTGGATGTCGCCGGTGTCCCCATCTCCGTCAACTATGCGGTCTACGCCGTGTGCGATGGCGTCAGCGGACGCAAGGCCACGGTCAACGGCGTCAACCTCGGCCCTTCCTGCGAATGGACGGTCAAGATGCGTAGCGAACGTGAGGACGGATGGGGCAATGGAATGCTCACCATCCTCAACTCCTCTGGGGTGGCGGTGGCCAACCTCTCCGCCGAGCGTAGCGAGGCGGTCGAGACCATCGAGGTCCCCGAAGGATGGCTGACCTTCCTCTGGACCGCTCCCGCCGACTCCATCACCCTCGGATTCGACATCCTCGACGCGGCAGAGGCTACGGTGTTCACTTACGACGGCCCTTCGACCTTGATGCCGAAGAATATCTTCTATCAGGTGGTCAACACCTGCGGAGGTGAAGGAAGCAAGGCGGGTCCCACGGACCTGAAGGCAAGCGTGGTGGAAGGCGATGTCGTGCTGAGCTGGACCGGTATCGCGGATCCCGGCTACGGCTATATCGTCTATCGTGACGGCTACCTCTATACCATGGTGCAAGACACCACCTGCTTCGTCGATGCCAACATGGCGGAAGAACTGCACAACTATTATGTCACCGCCTTCACAAAGGACGGTGAGTCCGACCCCTCCAACACTTGCAGCGCGGTGACCGCCGACGAGACGTTGGTCCCGAAGAACGTCGTCTGCGAGATCCTGGAGAACGGTCGGATCAAGTTCAGCTGGGAAGCCCCGGATAATGTGGAGAACCAGTCCGGCTACCGTTTCTACCAGAAACGCACCGGAGAGGCCTACCACGTCATCAAGAACCTCTCCGCCTCCCAGACGAGCTATACCTTCAGCAACAGCATGGAGACTGGCTATCGCTATCAATATAAACTCGTCAGCATCTATCAACAAGGCAAGGTGGAGTCCGCTCCCGCCGTCAACACGGCCAATCCCGAACTGCGTTATTTCGAGTTGAACGACACACACCTGCCTTCCTCGCTGACGATGGAGGTGGGCGAGGAGAACATCCAGTTGCAATGGGCCTCCGCCATGCTCGCCGAGTCGTACAACGTGTATCGCAACGGCGAACGGATCTTTGAAGGACTGACGGAGCCGAATTGCGTGGATGACCTCGAGGCGGATCGCGAAAACCGCGTCTATTACGTCACGGGTGTGTTGAACGGCGTCGAATCAAGCCCTTCCAACAAGGTCTACTACGGGAACGCCGCCGTGGACGAGAACGACACGCAGGAGATCGCCGTCTATCCCAACCCGTCCCAGGGCATGCTCACCGTCAAGGCAGCATCCTTGAAAGGTGTGGAGGTGTATAACCTCGCCGGACAGAAGCTGTTCAGCGGCCTGGCGGACGACGCGGTGATGCAGGTCGATCTCTCGGGCCTTCCCTCCGGCGTCTATGCCATCCGCGTGAGAACCGAACAAGGCAACAGCCTCAAGAAAGTGGTTCTGATCAATTAAGTTTGTTGTTTGAAGAAAAATACAATGCCATGAAAAAAACATTGCTCATTATATGTGCCTTGGCCGCTTCCCTGATGGTGATGGGCCAACAAACCCCAACGGCGCCTTTCTTCCGTAACCATGCGGAGTATCTCCAATACCAAATGGACCATCCCGACCAGATCCCTCTGGTGGCCAGCGTGGACAGGGCGATCTTCTCCCAAAAACTCGACAGCGTGATCGGCTCCGATGACTTCGACCGGATCCGCTGGAAGAACGAATATGTCTTCGCCGCCGAGGCAGATGAGAACGGCGATAACCAATACAACGCGCAAAACTACACCGAGATCGCCTACGTGTGGGATAACGGCGCCTGGAGACCGGATGTCAAGACGGTGTCGACGGTCGATGGCCTGGAGTCCAAGCACGAGATCTGCCAATGGAACGGCGAGGCTTGGGAACAAGCATCCTATGTCAACTATACTTACGAGATGATCGGTGAGGAGAAGCTCCTGAGCGACGTCATCCAGGGATCCTTCTTCGACACCGTGTGGATCGAGACCAACCGCTCAGCCTACGAATACGACGCGTTGGGCCATCTGCTCCGGAATGTGACCTACACCAACTCGGATGACGAATGGGTCGAGAGCACCAAATACGAATATGTCTATAACGAGGAGGGCAATCTTATCGAGCGTACCTATTATACTATCCGCAACGGCTCATGGCGCGACCGTTCGAAGGACACCCTCTCGTATGACGACCAGCACCGTTGCGTCATGATGCTGATGAAGACGAAAGGCGGCTTCGGGCCTGGCGCCAACCTATGGAGAGACTCCGGGAAGTATGAGTTCAGCTATGAGGATGGCCGTCTGGTGACGGAGACCTACTACAGCGCTGGATGGTTCAGCACGGAGATGGCCCTGGAAAGCAAGATGGAATACCAATACGACGCCCAAGGCAACTTGCAGCAGAAGACCGCCTCGATCTACAACGGCGCCGATTGGATTGTCCGTGACCAATACGAGAACCGCTTTGACGTCCCTGTGGAGGCCGCTTCGATCCTGGGACTGGCCTCGGTGTGGGAGACGACTTTAGGCAAGGGCATGGGCAATGCGCTCGGCCTTACGATGCCTGTCTACAGCAAGTGGAACTCATGCAGCATCATCTCCACCCAACTCGACACCCAGTTCAACCTGTACTACTCGGGTTTCGCCACCGTGGATGACGACCAGCCTTCGACCTTCAAGGCCTACGCCACGGGCGGCCGTCTCATCGTGGAAAGCCCGGAACCGGTGGAGGTCACGGTGTATGACCTGCTCGGCCATGTGGTCAGCGCCCAGTCCGGCGTGACTCGTGAGGAGATCACGCTCCGTCCCGGCCTCTATTTCGTCGCCAGCGGGAAGAACGTCGTCAAGACGGTGGTTCAATAAGTGAAATTCAATCAAAAATAATAATTATGAGTAAAGTCATCAAAACCATGGCCCTCACCCTTTTGTTGGGGATGGGCGTCTCTGTCTTCGCACAGGAACCGGAGGAAAAGAAGGATCCGGTCTACCAATTTACGGAAACGGTGAATGTGCCGCACACCGCGGTGGATAACCAAGGCAGTTCCGGCACTTGCTGGTGCTTCGCCGGCATCGGATTCGTGGAGGCTGAGATCCTGCGTATGTACGGCAAGGAGTTCAACCTTTCGGAGATGTACACCGTCCGCAAGGCCTGGATGGAGAAGGTGTCGAAATTCGTCAGGATGCACGGAGGCAGTTCGCTCAGCCAAGGCGGCGAGGTATGCGACGTGCTGTATATGATCGACAAGTACGGCATGATGCCGGAAGCCGACTACAGCGGCAAGGTCATCGGCGAGGAACGCCACATGCACAGCGAGATGAACGAGGTGATCGCCAGCGTGGCCCGTGCCATTATCAAGAATGGCAACAAGAAGATCTCTCCCGCCTGGCCCAAGGCCGTGGAGGGCGTGCTGGATGCCTATCTCGGCGACGTGCCGGAAGACTTCACCGTCGATGGTAAGAAATATACCCCGAAATCGTTTGCCGAGGCTTACCCTATCGATCCCGCCAACTACGTTGAGATCTGCGCTTTCACCAGCGAGCCGCTCTACAAGCCCTGCATGGTGGAGATCCCCGACAACTGGACCTGGACGCCGGCCTTTAACATGACCCTCGACGAGTTGCTTCAAGCCGTCGACTACGCCCTCGAGCATGGCTATACCCTAGGCTGGGCACAGGACGTCAGCAACAAAGGCTTCTCCGGAAAGACCGGCGTGGGCATCGTCCCCGAAGACCCCGAGGCTACCCTCTGGGAATCGGTCGTGCCGGAACTGAAAGTGACCGACGAGATCCATCAGACCGCCTACGACAACTGGGATGCCGGCGACGACCACAGCATGTTGGTCGTGGGCATCGCCAAGGACCAGAACGGGACCAAATACTACAAGATCAAGAACTCCTGGGGCACCGAGAGAGGACCCTACAAAGGCTACTGGTATTGCTCCGAGCAGTACCTCCGCAAATATACCATCTTCTTCACCTTGCATAAGGATGCGCTTTCTAAGGCAATGAAGGGGAAGTTGGGAATTTAACATGAAAAGTTAATAATTTATCAACATTTATATTTAATTCATTTAAAAAATTTTTATCATGAGATTTAAAAGATTCATTGCTGCAACAGCTGTCATGCTGAGCATTGCCACGGTGGCGCAAGCCCAACCGCAACCCAAACCGGAACCCAAGGACGAAGGTGAGGGATTCAAGTTCGAAGTGATCAAGGAGTTGCCTGTCACTTCTGTCAAGGACCAGAACCAGGCCGGTACCTGCTGGTGCTATTCCTCGCTGGCATTCTTTGAGGCTGAGTTGCTTCGTATGGGCAAGCCCGAGTATGACTTCTCCGAGATGTACATCGTTTACAAGACCTACCTGGATCGTGCCGAGGCCGCTGTCCGTACCCACGGCGACGTGTCGTTCTCGCAAGGCGGCTCCTTCGGTGACGTCCTGTATGCCATCCGTCACTACGGTCTCGTCCCGGATTCAGAGATGCCTGCCGGTGCCATGCACGGCGACTCCCTGTCGAACTTCAGCGAACTCTCCGCAGTCACCGATCCCTACGTGGAAGGGGTGATCAAGAGCCGTAAGATCCAGATGGATGCCGACGGCAACCCGCTTTGGAAGAAGGGTCTGGCCGGCATCTACGACGCCTATCTCGGCGTGCCTCCGACCGAGTTCACCTACAACGGAAAGAAGTACACCCCGATGAGCTTCGCCGAGTCTACGGGTCTGAACATGGACGACTACATCAACCTGACTTCCTTCACGCACCATCCGTTCTACGAGCCTTTCGTCATCGAGGTGCAGGACAACTGGCGCTGGGGACAGGCCTGGAACCTTCCTATCGATGAGTTCATGGCCGTCATGGACAACGCCATCGACAAGGGTTACCCGATCGCTTGGGGTTCCGACGTCAGCGAGGCTGGCTGGCTGCGTGGCAAGATGGCCGGCATCGCCGTCCTTCCTGACCTCGAGGCCAAGGAGAAGGATCTCACCGGAAGCGACATGGCTCACTGGCTGGGCATGTCCGCCGCCGACCGTAGAAAAGAAGCCCAGAACCAACCTACGCCTCAGAAGTGGGTCACCCAGAAAGAACGTCAGATCGCTTACGACAACTACGAGACGGGCGACGACCACGGCATGTTGATCTATGGTACCGCCAAGGACCAGATCGGCAACGAGTACTTCATCGTGAAGAACAGCTGGGGCGAGGCAGGACAATATAAAGGCATTTGGTACGTGTCCAAGGCGTTTGTCCGTTACAAGACCCTGAACATCGTGGTGCATAAGGATGCCCTGCCGAAGGATATCGCCAAGAAGCTGGGGATCAAATGAGAAAACAAGCATCACCCTATAAAATAAAGAAGATGATCAAGACAATGGTTGTACTCGCAAGCTTTTTTTCGCTGTTCGGATGCGGTGCTCCCGGGAACACATCTGGCCGGGTGAATGAGAACGATACTATCGTCCATTTCTCCCTGAATGAGGGAGGCGGCATGGACCGTTTCTCGGGCTTTGGATACCTTGTGGAGGAAACCAAGGATGGCAAGGTGCATTTCCTGTTCAACGAAGGCTATCCCGACGAGAAGGAGCTCACCATCGAGGACCACAGTGTATTCGACGCCTTGCAGGCCATCATCATGAACCATAAGGTGTATAAATACCAAGACCATTACCAGCCGGTATTCGACGTGTTGGACGGCACCTCGTGGGGTTTGTATGTGTCCTACGCCTCCGGTAAGGATATCAGCACAGGAGGTTATATGGCAGGTCCTTCCGGATACAGGGATGCGATAAACGATTTCATCCAATGTCTGGACTCCTGGAAGGAACAGGCGACCATTGCCTGCGAAGTGGTGTCGTTCCACTATGAATATGGGTCGGATGTCTATGACCTGGAGCGCAAGGATGACCGGATGGTGATGACGGTTTTTAATAAGGACTCGGGGAAACGCCAAGTGCTTGATCGGGAGCTGGAGCTGCTCGACCAACTTAGGATCCTCTTCAACGTCTACCGCCTGAAGATGAACCAAATCCGGGAAAACCTCGACTTTGAGTACACCCCTTGGATGTTTGAGATCACCTATAACAATGGTACCAAGTACCACTACGAGAGCTACGACACCACCTTCAAGTGTGGCTACACCGAAGCACTGCAGGAATTCATGTCGCACTGCATGAAAGAAAAAGAAGAAAGAGACCATTTTTATTTTTACTATTAATATTGTATCACTAAATCTAACAACTATGAGAAGACTTTTAATGATGGCCGCCTTGTTCCTCATTGGAGCAGCGGCTACTGCCCAGCCTGGCAAAGCGATTGACCAGTACGGCAACAAAGTGGATGTTCAGGAATTGAATGCCTCCGAGCGTGATGGCATCATGGTCCTCGAATCCAAGGATCAAGCGTACAAATTGTGGTTCGATACGCGTGTCCAAGTCGACTTCGGCCACTATTTCGGTGCCCAGGAATGGGCAGACCCGATCGGCAGTGGTGCCAGCATCCGCCGCGCCCGTTTTGCCGTGAAGACCCAAATCAACCGCGATTGGTATGGTGAGGTCGATATGGAACTGGCCAACGGTTCCTTCGAGTTGAAAGACGCTATCGTCCGCTACACGGGTTTGAAAGACTGGCAGTTCACCGTCGGTAGCATGAAACCCGACTTCTCCATCTCGCGTAACTCCTCCTCCCGTTACCTCATGTTCATGGAACGCCCGATGGTGGTCAACGCTTTTGCACCCAGCCGTCACCTTGGTATCTTTGCCAAGTACAGCAACAAGATGTTCTTCGGTAGCGCCAGCGTGCTCTTCCAGGAGATCGAAGGTCAGGAGACCCGCGACTTCGTGGAGGCAAACAACAAGGACTATGGCATGGATGAAGGTCTTTCCTACCTCGGTAAGGTTGTGGTCCGCCCCATCTATGAGGCCGACTATGACATCCATATCGGTGGTGCGGTGATGTATGACGTCCCCAAGACTTCCGACGAGAAAGCCGGCAAGACCCCGTTCTTGCGTTACAGCTGCCGTAATACCACCAACATCAGCCGCAAGAAGTATCTTGACACG
>JAEEGL011211167.1_pt1 | contig 10083 bp, 10 predicted proteins | sample 9134231 | NCBI WGS metagenome assembly JAEEGL01 (sample SAMN16246548, study PRJNA631951) | gut metagenome | biome: gut microbiome; feature: rumen; material: fiber-attached | host: Bos | place: Iran: Karaj | collected 2018-10 | reverse complement strand
GTAAAATAGTATTTTAATGGCTCCTTTAAAGATACCTTCTGGATAGGTTGCGAAGTTTGTCATTAAACTATTGATGGTATTAGCAATTACTTCTGTTCTACCGAACCAGAAAGATAGGGATGAAATGATAACAGAGATGCTTGCTACTACAAGTCCACCACAAATACCACATAAGATAAATAATAGTAAGTTTTTGATGGTTAATCCAAAGATGGTTATCATGATTAAACCATAGATAATATCTCCTAGTGCAGATACTTCTACACTACTCGTAATACACTGAATCAATACATTTTTTGGTTGTACTAAATAGTTGTCTAGTTTTCCACAGTTAATGGTTTCTGATAATTCAAAGGAATCTCGGAAAAAGAATCTAGAAACACCATATGTGAAAGATGCTAGTCCCCATAATAGAATAACTTGTTTAAAGGTATATCCTCCTACATCTTCTTTTAAAGAGTATAGGATAATCCATTGAATGATAAAGCATGCATTGTTTAAAATCATAAATAAAATATTTGATACGAAAGTAACTTTATTTAACATTTCTCTTTGAAGAGCATATCGAATAGATTGCCCTGTTACTTTTAATTGATTTTTAACCTCCGTTAACATTTAATTTTTTCACCCCCTTCTTGTATATTAAATGTGCAATCAACCAAGTAATTCCTAAATAAATTACTTGAATGATGATGATTTCTAATAATTTTTCATTACTATAATCTACAAATAATTTTGCTGGTCCATAACTAACTACATAGATAGGACTATATTTGGCAATTGGTTGTAGGAATTGTGGAAAGAATTCAATGGGGAAAATGGTTCCTACCACTAAGATTAATTTACTATATAACCAGAAGAATGGGTTTGCATCTTCTATAAAGAATGATACTAAACCAATCGTTGTAATGATTAAGATATTGATAACCGTTGCAAGAGCACAAGATAGGATCACTCCTAATATTCCTAGAATTGTTAAATGTGGAAATTCTCCTAAGAATAATAGTCCTAGTAACATACCTAAAATGGTTATTAATACAAACTTTAGAGTTGTAATTCCTAAATGGCTAAATAAACTGTATTCAACATAGTTATATGGTTTTGTTATATTATAGGTAATATTACCACTTCTTACATCATTACAAATCTTTTTACATAGTTTTCTTCCTCCTAAACTCATCCATAAGATTTCTGTTACAATAACATACCAAATCATTTGATTCATGGTGTATCCTTTGATTACTTCATTTGGATTACTATAGATATATTTCCATAGATTTAAGAAGATAAATATCATGATACAGTAACTTACAAATCCTACTAAGATATCAAATGTATATTGTAAGTTTGTCATTAATTCTGATTTAAAGATGTATAGATATTTTTTCATTATTTATCACCATCTTTATAAATTTCACTAATGATTTGTTCTAGAGGAACATTTGATATATTAATATCAATCATATTATCTGGATTTAATAATTTAATAGCATCTGAAATACTTTTCTTCTTTAAATCTACTTCTAATTTGAGATTGTAATCTTTGTCTTTTAAAATATTAATTCCTTCTTCACTATCTAAATTTACTTTTTCTTTCATTTTTGCATCGATTATTTTTTTATTTAAATAGTGATATTTTAAATTATCCATCGTATCATCTAATACAATTTGTCCTTTATTAACAATGATGACTCTTTTACATAATTTCTCAATATCGGATATATCATGAGAGGTAAGAACTACTGTTGTTTTATATTCTTTATTCATCCGTTTTATAAGTGTTCTTATTTTTTCTTTTACAACAGGGTCTAATCCGATTGTTGGTTCATCTAGGAATAATACTTTTGGTTCATGAATTAAAGATGCTACAATCTCGCATCGTATTCTTTGACCTAAACTTAAATTACGTACTGGTGTATTCATAAAGTCATCTAATTCGAATAATTCCCTTAATTCTTCTATTTTTTTCTCAACTTGTTTTTCAGGAATATCATAGATGGCTCCAAAGAATTTAAAGTTATCATACGGTGTTAGATGTGTCCATAATTGTTCTTTTTGTCCAAATACACATCCGATTTCATAGGCAAGTTTCTTTCTATCTTTCGTAGGATCATATCCTAAGACGTCTATTTTTCCTCCATCTGGGAAGAGAATTCCCGTCATCATTTTGATAGATGTAGATTTACCAGCACCATTTGGTCCAATGAATGCGATCATTTCACCCTTCTCTACTGAGAATGAAATGTCTTTAACAGCTTTGATGATATTATATTTGGGTTTGATGAAAGACTTTAAGCTTCCTTTTAGTCCTTTTTCTTTTACCTTAACTTTAAAAGTTTTGGATAAATTCTCTACTGTAATTACAGCCATACTAATCACTCCTTTCTCAATATTTTGTTTTCATAGATATGATCATCAAAACCATTATAAACTATTTATCGACAAAAAAACACGGCAAAACACTTATTAAGTGACTCCGTGTTTACGTGTAGGTATTCCCCTATGCAGCTCGATTCCTTATGCATACTCACTTTTATCTATGAAAACTCGTCGAGTTAAAAAAAATACGGGCACTACTAAATTAGTAGTGACTCCGTATTAACGTGTAAGATTCTTCATCTTTATGCAGCTCGTTTCCTTATGCATACTCACTCGACTTGTCTACATCATATCTCATAAACAATTGTTTGTCAACCTTTTTTTGTTACCAAAGATAGAAAATGTTTGAAAAAAGGCAAAATAAGTCTTGTCATTTCAAGGAAAAACTGATAAAATATACTTGTTACTTTGAAATGGCGCCGTTGGTGAAGTGGTTAACACGCTAGTTTGTGGCACTAGTATGCGTGAGTTCGATTCTCACACGACGCCCCAGTTTGAAATAAAAGAGTCTTTTTTAAAGATTCTTTTTTTGTTATTATTTGGTATAATAGGATATATAAGTATAGATAAGGAGAATCATATGAATTATAAGAAAATAGTCGTTGCGGGTGGCGGTGTCTTAGGAAGTCAAATTGCTTTTCAATCTGCTTATTGTGGATATGATGTAACCATATGGTTAAGAAGTGAAGATAGTAAAACAAGAACACAGCCAAAACTAGATGCATTAAAAAAGAATTATATTGAAACGATTGAATCCCTAAATCCTCAAGATGAAAATAATTGGGCAAGAGGAATTGCGGATATTGATCATTTTAATAAGGAAGAATGTTTAGAAAAAGTAGAAAGAGCTTACAATAGTATTCGATTAGAAGTTGATATGAAAGAAGCTATGAAAGATGCTGATTTAGTCATCGAATCCATGGCTGAAATTAAAGATGAAAAGATTCAATTCTATCAAACATTAGCTCCTTTTTTAGAAGATAAAACCGTTCTTGTAACAAACTCTTCTACTCTATTACCATCTACATTTGCCAAGTATACAGGAAGACCAGAAAAATATTTATCTCTTCATTTTGCAAATACAATATGGATTAAAAATACAGCTGAGGTAATGGCTCATGATGAAACTGATAAAAAGTATTTTGATGAAATTATGGAATTTGCTACCAGTATTCGCATGTTACCACTTCCTGTATTAAAGGAAAAATCTGGATATCTATTAAATTCTATGTTGGTACCATTCTTGTTAAGCGGTATGGATTTATTAACGAATGGAATATCAGATGCTAAAAGTATTGATACTGCATGGAAAAGAGGTACTGGTGCACCAAAAGGACCATTTGAGATTATTGATACTGTAGGATTAACAACTGCCAAAAATATAGTTGAACAATACCAAAAAGTTCCTGGATTAATGAGTCCATTATTAAGGAAAATGATGTTACCTTATAATTACAAGGGAATGTTAAACATGTTAAATCAATATATTGAGGAAGGTAAATTAGGGAAATCATCCGGGGAAGGATTTTACAAATACAACTAATCTTAATTAGTAGATTGGTGTTATACATATATATTCAATTTATCATAAAAAAAGGAACTAGACAGCAGTTCCTTTTTTTTGATAATTCATATCATCATATACTTCTTGTTTATCTACTCTATTTATTAAAAAAGAATCCGATTCGAAAACGTTCCACTTGTATAATTTTGCATATTGTAGTATTTTTAATGTTTTTCGTAATAAGTCTTTATGACCTGCAATTAATGAAAAAGGTAATGCTATTCCTTGAATTTTATCTAACCCTATTTCATCTTTCACATGATATTCATCTGAGAAGCAAGAGTATCTTCCTTTTTTAGGATCCACTACTTTTCCTTTTATTATTTCTGCATGGACTGCATCAATACTAGAATCAATTATAAATGCTGGGCACCAAAAAATCCATCCATAAAAACACGATTCATACCATGCTGTTTCCCCTTCTCTGTTCCATTTTCCAACACTAATATAATCATCACCATTATAAAGACCCGGAGAATTTCCTAATCTCTTATTATTACTTTTTATTCCACCGGATTCAATTATATCAAGCATAATATCTAAACCATTATTATATATTATATTTGTTCCATGATAATAATAATCCATACTTCTTCCCCTCGTTACGTGTTATTCTAACATTTTTTTACTGTTTTTTCATTATTTTCTGTATTAATGAATATTTTTCCTTTTCTTTTACTTCTTCATACATCATGGTGTATCCACCAAAGTCAATTAATAGAATGACTTGATTTTCTGTTTCTCCTAAGTGAACTCTGTAACGTTCTCTTTCACTTTTGTTGAATAATTGATTTCTGAAATAGACATGAAGCGCAACTCTTTCCATTGGTCCTTTTACTGGATAACAGTTTAAGAACTCGTTTGATAATTGAGATAGTTTCTTTTGAACTAAATCGAGACTATCTTCTGCTTCAAAATATCTCTTTGCTTGATTTCGATCAATATATTTACTTTTCATTCTTTCGATAGAATCACTAAAGTATTCCTTTTCAATGACTCCTAAATCTAAGTCCATTTCTCGAATGGTATCATGAGATAGTGTTATTAATTTACTTGGATCTAATAGAGAGTGTTTGGAAACGATGTAGTTTCCATATGTTACTGGTTGAATTCTATATTGTACTTTTGCCAAATCATTTAAAGCATCTATAAAGTACCTGCCATGTTCTCCATCTACGACTAATGCATATAAAGGAACATTGGCATTGGTTGCCTGTACCAATTTCGAATCAATTCCTAAGTAATCTAAAACATCTTTGATTAGCATATGAAGTGATTTACACATCACATAAGGGTATGTTGATTCATACTGAAGTGTTGGTACTACTTTTATTTTTTCTTCATCGCTTAATTGAAAGAATGATAAATCTCTTTGTACCAGTTTGGATATTTCTACTGTGACATAACGAATAGCATAATCTGTATTCCAATTATGATCTAAAACAGTATAAATGATTCTTTGTATTTCTGGTTTTCTTAGTATACTATTCATACGTCTTCCCCTTTCACAAACATGCGCTATTGTATCATATCTTGTTTGAAAAGTCATCTATTCTTTACAGAAATCGCAAAAAATGATATAATATGCAGCGAATGAGGGGTTCCTATGAAAGATTTACAATTTAAAAGTCGTGATGAGTTAAAAGATTATATTCAAGATCATAAAGAAAAGTATTTAGGTGGAGGACAAGAAGGGGTTTGATACCTCATGAAGGATGGTTCTGTTATTAAACTATTACATGAGGATTATTTCCCTAAATTTGCTTTACAATTTAGTGGTATTACCATTCCTACTTTCTATTTTGCAAAAAATGGTGCTTATGTTTCTGATATGGTTTCTGCCATCTTCATGGATCATGCTACGGGAGTTGTGCTTGAGAGACAGAGACCGGATAATCAACGTTTTTCTATTTTAGGAGATCAATTAGATGTGGTTGTATCAGATGTTAAAAAAGCTTCTGATAAACATATTTTAATTCAGGATTTTCATCCTGGTAATATGATTTATGATGGAGAACGTTTTAAGATCATTGATACACTTCCATTTTTATTACTTCCTGGTAGTACTTATCAGAAAGAAAATATACGTGAAGTTATGGGAAGATTCTATGATTTCTTATTTGATGAAATGAAGAAATATCCTGTATTAGATGAAAAACATTCTTATCATGGAAAACTTGAATGTTTGGAACATCCAAAAGAATACTTAATGTCTGTTAAAGCCTATTTAGAAGAATTAACTAATCAAGAAGTAGATACTTTTTCTGATGCTCATCAAGCATTACAAAAACATTTAAAAAATAAAAGACTCAAATGAGTCTTTTTATATTGCATAAAATAAAATACTGAATGATTGAAGAATACATCCTGCGAGTACAAATACATGAAATACAGAATGCATATATCTCATCTTTTTACCCATTCCATATAGAACGGCTCCTATCGTAAATACAATTCCACCACTTAAAAGATAGATTAATCCTTTAGTAGGAAGTGCTTGATATAAAGCGTTAAAAGATATTAATACCATCCACCCTTGAATTAAATATAAAGCTAAAGATAGTTTTTTGTATTTTTCTAAGTTAATAGAATTGATAATTACTCCTATGATAGCGCAGGTCCATATAATTCCAAATAAAACCCAGCCAACAGTTCCACCTAATAGACTTAAACAAAAAGGTGTATAACTTCCCGCAATAAATGCATAGATGTCACAATGGTCTAAAATACGAAATACTTTTTTAGCACCGATTCTAGGACTTAGTGCGTGGTATAAACAACTGATTAAAAACATAATAATCATGGATGTTCCATAAATACAAGAAGAAACAATTCCAATTGTATTATGATGATATGCAGACATAATAATGGTTAATACTAAAATGGTTATTCCAAATAATACACCCAATCCATGCGTAATCGAATTTAATAATTCTTCTCCTAAGGTGTACTTTGGTACGGTAATTTTACTCATTTTCTCAACTCCTTGTAATATTAGTATACATAAAAAACTATTCAGATGAATAGTTTTTTAGTTGTCTTCTTTTTCTTCTAACTGATCTTTTTCATCTTGTAATCTTGTGATTGTTTTTTCTTTTTCATCAATCACATTTCCTACTTCTCGATTTGCTTTCATATAGGTACTGCGATTGGATTGCCTCATTGTTTCATAACGCTTTCTAAGAGCAATATTTACAATAGAATCTGCCACTGCGTTGATGCAAACATTTAAGTTATTATTCAGATTATCTACTTCTTCTTGAATTTCTCGAAATTTCTTTAGATTATTCGTTTCCTCATCGATTCTTTTTTGATACTGTTCTTTTTCGCGTTTTATTTCTTCTCTTCGTTCTTCTTCTTTTCTTTTTTCTTCTTTTTCTTCGTCTGTTAATTCTTCTCTCTTTTCATTCTCTTCCATATGTGCCTCCTATACTGTTGTTGCTGGTTTATATGTTACAGTTCGAGATGGAGAAATAGAATTAACTTGTTCTTTGAATCCAGGAAGACCTTCAAATGCTGCTTGAAGAATTGCTTCTGCTTTTTGATAAACGGGTTCAAATCCTTCAATCTTTGTGATTAAACGATCTAATTCTTTTAAGGTTGTTTCTGCCTCTGCAATTTGTGCTTTAATATCACTAGCATCATACAAAGCAACAGTTCTTGTTTGCTGTTGTCCATTTGTATCTGTATATGTTTGTGTTGTTGTTGCACTTAACATTTCATTTAATTTTGCAATACTGTTTTCACAGTTTTGTTTTGCTAACTTGTATTCTTCTAATTTAGAAGTATCTAGCATTAAGTCATCTCCTAAATAATCTTTTAGGATTTGTAGTGCTTCTTTAATAGCTGCTCCCAGTTTTTGTGCTAGGGCTATTCTGGATTGAAGAGCAGCTCCTATACTTTCAAGATTCGTACGATATTTATCCCAACTAGCTCCTACTAACTTATCTTTACTTCCTGTTACAAAATCTGTAATTGCTTGATTGACATTTGTTGCTTCTGTTGCGTCTGTGTTTAATGTATCGGTTGCTCCAGAACCAAGAAGAGCATCAACTTCATCTAAATATACTTTAGCCATATTTCATTCCTCCTCTTCCTACTGCATATCCGCAAGTTCATCGGATGACCTTGCCGTATAGCTTCCTTCTTCAGCAACGGTATTTTCATCACCGTATGTATCGTCATATTCTACATCAACTGTATTTGCATTGGTTGTATATTCATCTTCTTGATAATAATCATCGTATGGGTCTACTTTTTCCTCTTCCCCATTATCATTATTTTTTTGATGATCCATATAAGCTTTAGCACCAATTCCGGCAGCTGCAGCAATTGTTAATCCTGCAACCACTGGTACAACTGGACTTGATTTTTTCGTTGTTGGTTGTTGAACTGGTGTTTCTTGAACAGGGATTCTTGTCATAGATGGTTCACTAACCATATCTACTGGAGAAGTAGTTGTTTCTTCATCCATTCCTGTAATATCATCTGATAAGTCTCGACCATCAACTGTGTCGGCATCCATATCTGCTTCTAAATCCATGTCGTTTTCAACATCTGGTGGAAGTTCATCCAATCCTGCTCCTGAATGATCTCCTCCATCTTCTTGTACAGCTTCCACATATGGTTGCTGTGCTGGCTGTTCAGGTTGAGCTGGTACAACGACTGTTTCTGTTGGTTGCTGAGCTGGCTCTGTAGCAGGCTCTGTCGTAGGTTGTGTTGTTGGCTGTGTAGAAGGCTCTGTACTTGTAGTTGTTGTTGTCGTTGTGCTTGTTGTCGTTCCGCCAGTAGTTGTTCCACCTGTCGTAGTTCCTCCTGTAGTAGTTCCACCCGTTGTCGTACCTCCGGTTGTTGTTCCTCCCGTAGTGGTTCCGCCTGTCCATGTTGTACCACCTGTTGTCGTTCCACTTGTTGTATCTCCTGGTGTTGTGGTGGTATTTGTTTCTGTTTCTTCTGGTTTTGTCTCTTCTGGTAATCCAATTGGAATAAATCCTTTTAATTCAGCATCTTCTACAATAGATCCAGAAGCTTTTCCATTTGCTAAATCGTTATCTAAATCGACAACTGCTTGTGTATAACTCATAATGGAATCAGTTTCTAGTAACAAGTCATTCATTAGGCTTCCTACAATATCATAGTAAGCATTTAAGTATCCTGCGATACATCCTGGGATACCGCTTGTTGAACGGCATGTCATATTTCCACATGAATCTAAGAAAGAGGAAGATTTAATCATCGCTCTTATACTGTTCATTTGATCGAAGGCATAGGTGTGATTTGTTTCCATTACTACGCCTTGTAGCTGTTTTGGTTCTATTGATTTAAATACAGCATATTTTTCTTGAACCGGACTTGCTACCTTTTTAATATCAAAAGAATCTACTGCTTTTAATTTTGCTAAATCTGGTACTCTTACCAGTAATGCTCCAGCAGCTAAGTCTTCATAGTTCATTCCTTGATAATCTTTTAATTCTGAATTATATCTTATTAATTTATAATTTGGTGAATAATTGTCTCCAGGGTCTTGATTGAAACTATCTGCATATCCTAATAAATAGTCAACCATTCCACTTGTTAAGACATCGGCATTGGTTCTAATGTGTACACTTCCTGAGTTTCCAGAATAAGCTGTTCCTAGGAAATAAGCGTTCATTCCTGCTTCTGTCATTCCGGCAATTTCTTTTGCCATATCAATGTGGAATCCTTTTTGTGGAGCTACGAAAATAACTTGTGAATTACTTTTAATTAAGCCATCACGGTTTGATTCGTCCTTATTATATTTATAGTTTCCTTCTCCATAAGGTTCACAAGAAATAACGGTTGAAACTACATCTGGATGGTTATCCTCGAAACTTTCTGTTCTACCGATTCCTAAATAACCACTGGCACTGAAACATACTGTTACGTTGTTTGTAACATTCATGTTAGCACCTTGTGCCATTTTATATCCAACTTCAATCGCGTTTTGATGGTCACTACAACTGGCAGCTATGGTAATTGGGTATTCTGGTGGATTTCCTCCATGGATTCTATCTCTGATTCTAGCAGCATCGTTTCCTGATCCTCCAGAACCTGGGATATAAGATAACATACCAACATTTCCTGTTACATTTGCTGGTAAATACATCTCATCTCCATTG
>JAEEGL010370125.1_pt1 | contig 10083 bp, 10 predicted proteins | sample 9134231 | NCBI WGS metagenome assembly JAEEGL01 (sample SAMN16246548, study PRJNA631951) | gut metagenome | biome: gut microbiome; feature: rumen; material: fiber-attached | host: Bos | place: Iran: Karaj | collected 2018-10 | reverse complement strand
GGCAACAACCTCCATGATGTGGTGGCGGTGTGCATAACGTGGCGAAACGCGGAAAGCGGTAGTGCGGAAGATGGCTGCATGCGGGTGGTGATGCATAGCTACCACGGGACCGTAATGAGCTGTACGGTGATGCATGCGCATCTCACGAGGATTCATAGGACGAACTTCCTTTTTGGTGTTTGCCATTGCTGGCGTGCTTACTGTGATGGCCATGATCATCATGGCGGCTGCAATCACTTTATTGTACTTTTTCATAATCGTATTTTTTTAATTGTTATGTAATAATGTTCATCAGAGATTCGGATATTTCCTTGTCTCTGATGCAAAGGTCGGAACTTTTGATGGCTTTTCAAAAGTTTATTTCCTAAAATGAAGGGGAGTTTTCTCTATTTGTGTTAGGGAATTCCCTACAACTTACTCAAAATAGAAGGTGAGGGCAATCATTTTGGTTTTAGCCTCGTTCACGGAATTAGCGTATGGCAACATGTTTTTGTCCTTGAGTTCACCGGCATGTTTGAGGTCAAGCACATTGCCAAGTCCAAACATAAACTTGAGCTCAGGACGTAACTTGAAGAAGGGAAGATAGAAATCACAGCCCATACCCAATTCTAGGTATACGTCTGATCTCTTGAATTGCAGGTAGTCTTCTGAACTCCCTGAAAGATTCAGCATTGGATTCATACCTGCCATCAAGTAGGGGCGATGGTTGTTAAAACGTTTTGCGGCAAAAATCAAGTCGCAGGCTACAGAGACATAAACGCTCTTCATGCTCTGGTGCTGGTGGATATTTGTTCCGTCTTCCAGTTTGTCGGTATTATTGAGGAAATAATAGTGACGTGTGCCGAAATACATGGCAGGGGCCACACGAAAGGCAAAGTGCTCATTAATACGGGCTTCACCCAACACACCTACCGTAAAACCTCCATTCCAGTTGTCCTGGTCGCATGTTATGAGTTTGGTTGTCTCCGTTCCATCTTCTGCAACGATCACTTGCGGACCAATATTATTGAACTCCACATCCTGCAAGTGAGTGCCTACAAGCACGCCAAAATGAAAAGCACGGAGATCGGTATAGGGCCGGTTCTGCACAGTTCGTTCCTGAGCCTGCATACAGACGACAGCCAACAGGAAGAGTAGGATGGATGTGATTCTTTTTCTCATCATAATAAATAACGTCCTTCTCTTTTTAATATTGTATCCAGTCTGATTTCCTCCCTATAAATCAATATTCATGTAATTATTTTTATGTGAAATAAAGTTAACCCCCTCAAGTTTTAATACCTAAAAATGATGATATCCCAAAATAATGATTATCTTTGCACGGTAAAAATACATCAACAGTATTATACAAGAACATTAATATTAACAATAAAACAAAGACATTATGGCTTACGTAATTGGTGAAGACTGCATCGCATGTGGAACATGTATCGATGAGTGCCCCGTAGGAGCAATCTCTGAGGGCGAGCGTTATTCAATTGATCCCGATGTGTGCACAGAGTGCGGAACATGCGCTGGTGTTTGCCCATCTGAGGCAATCTCTCTTCCAGAGTAATTCGGGTAGAAGTTAGTTAACACATTAGAGCCATCCCATGGGATGGCTTATTTTTTTGTATATTTGCTTCTCAAGGATAAAGAATCGCCTGTCCTCTTTTGATCCATTCGTCAGCCATACGCTGATGACCGGCAGGAGTTGGATGAATACCGTCCCAAAGCCAATAGTCGGTACGGGGTTGATGTTTGGCTAACTCAGCGAATAGCTGGTGATAGTCGATGAGAACTGCATCGAACTCTTTTGCGATGATGCGCACTTCTGCTGCACAGGCACTGATGTATTTCTCACGAAGGCTGAAGGTTGGCTGTTGGCCAATTTTTCCTGCCTTTCCAACAAATGGCGTACAAAGTACCAGTTTTAATTGCGGGTTTTGTTCAAGGGCTTCGGATAGTAAATGACGGTAATCTTGCCCCCATGCTTTGATGTCGAAATCCATTCCAGCATGATCATTGAGCCATTTATCCACATCATTTGTACCTACAAGTAGTGATATGACATCGGGATGGAGTTCTGTAGCATCCTTTTGCCAACGCTCCTTTAAGTCTTCCAGCGTATTGCCGGAAATACCACGATTAAGGAACACATAATCTGCTTCCGGATATTCGCTTTGGAAATGGGCGGCACAAAGAAAAACGAAACTATGTCCCAACAGATGGTTCTGGTCTTTCTGGTTACGCTTTTCCGAAGGCAGCATATTCCCTCCGCTGCGTCCCCATCCGCCATCTGTGATGCTATCGCCAATGAAAAGTACTCGTTTGCCTGGTTGCCCTTCTTGTTGGGCTTGTACATTCAGGCAGAATAGCAGAATCAGGAATAGCCGTGTCCAATGTTTGGTCGTATTCATATCTTTTGAAAAAAAGCCCCGCATTCTTTTGAAATGCGGGACTGATAATATTGAGATTAGAGATGTGCAATTAGAGGTCCATGATCTGCTTTGCAGTGTCATCATCGGGCTTCACTTCGAGCAGCTTGGCAGCATATTGCTTAGCAGAAGCTACATTGTCGTTCTGGATGTAATGAACGGCGAGATACTGATAAGCAGTGGCCAGTTTCTTCAGATCAGAAGCTGTCTTGTCGGCTTTTGGCTCAACGAGGCTTATATACTTCTCATAGTAAGGCTTAGCTTCACCCTGCTTCATGTCGGTGTTCATCTGATAGTGGAGGAGTGCACGCTGATAAACAGCATAGTCTGCAGCATAGGAGTATTTGGTCTCCATATCGGCATATACCTGGTCTGCTTTCTTCAGTGCGGCAATCTTTCCAGCCTCGTCAGCACCGTCCATCTGCTCGATGTAGATGTCAGCAAGTCCACGGAGATGGTTGGCGTTACCCTGATCACCGAGGAGGTCGAGATACTTCTGATAGTTTTCAACAGCCTTGTCAAAGTTCTTACCCTTTGCATAAACGTCAGAGATGAGTTTGTATACTTCGTTCTTGCTAGGATCTAACTCCTGAACCATCTTATAGGCTTTGATAGCATCTTCTGTACGGTTGAGGTTATAGAGCACGTCACCGTAGTTCTGATAATCGTTCACTGTGAACTTCAGGGTATCTTTCTTGTTAAACATCTTCTCAGCATACTGAACAGCCTCGGCATAGTTCTTCAGCTTGTTGTTGCTGTAGAAGGCAAGACGGTTGAAATGGTTGAAATCAGGATAGGTCTGAATACCCTTCTTTGCCAGTTCTAGAGTCTTGTCATACTGCTCCATTACGAATGCGGTGGTTGCATAGTCAGACAGGATATAGTCGTCCAGCTTGGTGACATCAGCTACTTTGTCGTAGTAATCCATAGCACTCTTCAGCTTGTTTGCATTTGAGTACATATAGCCGGCAGCTGCATCTACGGGATAGTCGGGTTTCACCTGACGAAGTTTCTCGAGCATTTCAACGGCACCCTTAGGGTCAACCTTTTGATATACACGTGCATACTTTACATAGCCTGTTGGATCCTTAGGATCAAACTGTGTAGCTGTCTGATACCACATAGCGGCCTCACCAGCCTGATCTTTCACAGCTGCCATGTCACCTTTCAGCAGATAACCGAAAGCAGAATTCTTGTTAGCCTTGATAGCCATGTCAGCATACTTCAAAGCTTCTGCCTCGTTGCCACCGTCGAAAAAGGCGCGTCCCAGTCCTGCAAGTGCTTGCGGGTTCTTCTTGAACACCTTGGTGAACTCCTTGACAGCATCCTTGGTGGCTTTTACGTCACCCTTGGCGTCGATAACTACTTTGGTGATGGCATCAACCTGAGCCTTCACATTTTGTGCTTTAACGGGGAGGGCTGTGCTGAGCACGAGCACTCCTGCCAATACGTATTTGATTGTTTTCATATCCATAATGATTTTAAGTTATTAATCGTTCTTATGATGATTTTATTGCCTGAAAAGTTTAATCATTAAAACTTTTTTAGAATCCGCTATTTACGTTAACATCGCGGATAGCTATTTCTCCTCTGACAGGCAGAAGGCCTGATTTGAAAATGATTAGCTGACCTCTGGGCTGCTCAATAAAGTGAGCGAATCCCCACGGAAGTCCGCGTCGTGGATCATTGAGGAGTGCATATATTGTTCTCACGAATGGATAGCGTCCGTTCAGGAGCCAGGCCTGATAGGGCTTCCAACTGTTCATGGGGGTCGCTACATCCATTTTGCTGACCGACATGACGGTGATTTTCTTGTTCCAGGTTGTATTTGTAGTATCGCGCTTGTCATTAAGCCAATTACTACCGATGATGCCGATGGCGTTCGGCGTTCTCTCGACATAGTCTATAACTTCCGCACTAGTCTTGGCGGCAAAGATATTGGGGCTGTTGATGGGTTTTCCGCCAAGAATGGAGTCCACGCAGTAGTGAACGGCACTCGATGATGGATTGTCAAAACATACCCAGATTTCTCCGCGCTTGGAACCTTTGTTTACGTCACTCCAATTCTTGACCTCGCCACTGAGGATACGCTTCACGTCGGTAACCGTGATGCAGGAGTCTGTGTTCTGGTTGTTACAGATGAGCGCCATACCGTCGTATGCCAGTGGAACGGCTTCGGGCAGCATGTCGCGGGCTTTCAGGTTGTCGAATTCCTTTTGGGTAAAATTACGAGCGGTAACGGTCATCCAGATGCTGTCGTTGAGCAGCAGGTTCACACCGTCCACCTCGTTCGTATAAATGGGGTTTAGTTTTGCATCGGGATGCAAAGCTTCATAAACGTCTTTCAGTTCATCAATGATAGGACTGAAGCTTTCATCAGCTGCGAAGCTGATTTCTCCTTTTGAAGGGGTATCCGTTCTACCACTTTTCGGTTTGTCCTCACAGGAGGACAAACCGAAAGCGATAAGTAATTCTACGATAATAATGTAGAATAAGTTTCTTTTCATCTAGAAAGTCTGATTACTGAAGTTTGAATGTTACAGGCACGGTGTACTTCACACGCACTGCTGAACCGTTCTGCTTACCAGGGATCCAGTGTGGCATGCTTCCTACCACGCGGGCTGCTTCCTTATCGAGTGAGGGATCCACTGACTTAGCGACCTTCACATCGGTAATAGAACCGTCCTTCTCCACCACGAACTGTACGATGACGCGGCCTTGCACACCATTCTCAGCAGCAATCACTGGGTACTTGATGTTCTGGCTCAACCAGCTCATCAGTGCGCCCATACCACCAGGGAATGAAGGCATCTGTTCCACGACGTCGAACACCTTGTTCTCTTCAACGGGTTTAGGAGGCTCGGGAGCTGCGATTTCTTCCTTTGCCTTGAGCACTTCGCCGCCTACCTCATCGTTACCTTCAACGGTGAAAGCACCTACGGCCTTGTTACTCTTCTCAACTTCGTCGAGTTTAATCTCGTCTTCTTCCTTCACTTCACTGTCTTTCTTGATGACAGGTGCGGTAAACTTCACTGAAGACTTAACCTTCTCTACGACTTTCTCAGGTTCAACCTTGACGACTTCCTTCTTTTCAACCTTAGCTTCCTTCTTCTTCTGCTCGAGGGCTGAGAGCTCAATAGCCTGGGTGTTTTCCACCTGACGGTTGGCTTCTACCATGTGCTGAAGTTGAAGTCCAAGGTAAAGGAGGACTGCAGCAAGGGCTACAATAATGATGGACCAAACGTTACGCTTAGTGGTTCCTTTGCGAAGCTTGTAAGCACCATAGGCTTGGTTACGGCCTTCAAACACAAGGTCGGTCCATTCGTTGGATACTAAATCTAACTTTGCCATTGTAATTCCTTTTTAAATGTTAGTGATCTGAAGATTACTTGATGTTGAGCTTACCAAGAAGCTTCTCATCATCTTCGTTGATCTTATCGATCACATATGTACCAATACTGCAGATAGTCATCTCGTCGAGAGCATCGACCATGTTCTTATAGCTGGCCTCGTCCGTACACTTGATAATACAAGTAAGTGTAGGAACCTTACCGGTCTCCAGATTACCCTTCTTGATTTCTCCGAGCATCTTGTCATAGATACTGTCGGGATACTGCTCCGGATGAGCCAGTTTCTTCTGGTCGAGTTTGATCTTAGCTGCCATGATTTCAGCTACAGGAACACTTCCGTCTTCGGTCTTGTGCGAAATGAGCACGTCGCGAATACCTTTTTTGCCCCAAGTAGTTTCCTTCAGACAGGTGGGATCGTCATAGTTAGGAATACCGTCCACGTGATAGATCTTGTCATTACCGCATACATAGATAGTAACGGTCTGAGAAGCCTTAGCTGCGTTACGGTCCTGATCAGAAATGTTCTTATCATTACTCGGCATGGTCAAGTTCATCGTCTGGGGTTTAGCCAGAGATGTACACAGCATGAAGAAGGTGATAAGCAACATCATCATGTCCACCATCGGCGTGAAGTCCACGCGGGTGTTCATTTTTTTCTGTCTACTTTGCTTTTTCTTTGCCATGTCTTAATCCTCCGATGATTTAAGTGCCGTAATCAGATAGTAGCGGTTTTCGCTCATATCCTGCAGTTCAGACATCATCTTCTTGATTGTCTTATAAGGCGTACCTGCGTCAGCCTTAATAGCAATCTTCATGTCCACTCCGTTGTTATCACGAGCTACGGTCACCCAGTCCTGGAATTCACTCATCTTTCCGTCGACGGAATCGGTGGGAATACCACGGGTTGCCATATACTCATTCAGTTTCTCACTGTCCTGACTCAGAAGGCTTGAGAGATCCTGCATGGGCACACCAATGGTGGCGGCACCACGACCGTTCTCCAATTGCTTTGCGGTCAGGCTTACGCCATACTGGCTAGCCATGCCCGTCAGCAGCTCTTCCATCTTACCTGGAGTATCCAGGCCGACGAAGATTTTGCCCTCCTTGTCGCAAAGGATGGTCAGGACATTGTTTTCTGGAACCTTAATCTCCGAGACTGATGCCGGCGTGGCCACCTTTACTGCCTCATTCTTCACGAACGTAGAAGTCAACATGAAGAAGGTCAGCAAAAGCACCATGACGTCACTCATAGGAGTCATATCGATCCAGACGTCCGCTTTCTTAACTTTTACTTTACCCATAATGATAAATGTTTTAAAGGGTTAGCAAAAATTAAGCCTCGTCTGCGTGGTTTGCTTCGTAAGTCTGAGCAATTGTGTAACCAACCTCGTCGAGGGCGTATGTCAACTTATCAATCTTGTTTGAATAGTAGTTGTATGAAATCACAGCAAACCATGATGTCAAAATACCAGAAGCTGTGTTCACAAGTGCCTCAGAAATACCTTCAGACAGTGCCAGTGAGTCACCACCACCACCAGAAGCCAGAGCGGCGAATGAACGAATCATACCCACCACAGTTCCGAACAGAGCGGTCAGGGTACCGAGAGTAACGATGGTAGCCAGAATAGGCATGTTCATCTGAAGGGTAGGCATCTCAAGCTGAGTTGCTTCCTCGTGAGCCTGCTGGATCTTGAGCACCTTAGCACTCTTCTTCAGTCTGGTGTCAGCTTCCATCTCTTTGTAAGCGTTCAGAGAAGCAGTAACAACGTTAGCAACAACACCTCTCTGCTTGTCGCAAATCTGCTGAGCCTTGTTCATGTCACCTGCGTTGATAGCAGCCTTAACTTCAGTCACGAACTTGGTGAGAGAGCTCTTACCAAAAGCGCTGCGGAGAGCGAAGTAACGCTCAATTGAGAGGGCAATAACGGTGAAGAGCAATGTGATGATCACAGGCACCACGATACCACCCTTGTACACTGTACCAAGGAGAGAACCGTCTTTCACTGCGTTTGCGGGATCGCCACCTACGAAGTTGTCGGGATTACCGAGCACGAACTTGTAGAAACAAACTGCGAGAATGAAACAAGCCACAATAATCCAAATTGCGTCTCTAACACCCTGGAAACCCTGCTTCTTTTTGGGTTCCGCTTTTACTTGTGCATTTGCCATAATTTAAAATTTTAATTTTTAGTTATTAAATAATTTAAGAATAAAAATTTATTTCGTTCGTTAAATTTTGTCGTTTTGTCATCAGATTGTTTGATGATTTGAATTTTCTGGTGATTCGTTTTCTCAATCGGCAAAGATACTAAATATTAGCCAACAAATCCATCGATTAAGAAGTTTTAACAAAAATATTTTGCATTTATTTCAGTTTCGCCAGCGTTTCTTTGATTCTATGCATCGCTTCACGGATGTTTTCATCACTCGTAGCGTAGCTCATACGGAAACACTCGGGGTCGCCAAAGGCGTCGCCTCCAACCGTAGCCACATGACCTGCCTCCAGCAGATACATCGCGAAGTCGTTGGAATCTTTGATGGTGCGCTCTCCGTCACTCTTGCCATAGAAACTGCTGCATTTGGGGAAGAGGTAGAAGGCACCTTCGGGCTTGTTCACTTCCAGTCCCGGAATGTCCTTGGCAAGTTCCACAATGAGATCGCGGCGGCGCTCAAAGGCCTGGCGCATCTCCTCTACACATAGCTGGGAAGCAACATAGGCTTCTTCAGCGGCTTTCTGACTGACGGAGCAGGGGCCGCTCGTGTATTGTCCTTGAAGCTTGTTGCAGCCCTTCACAATCCATTCGGGAGCGGCGATATACCCAATGCGCCATCCAGTCATGGCATAGGCTTTACTGACGCCGTTCACGATGATCGAGCGTTCCTTCATGCCTGGCACACTGGCAATGCTGGCGTGTTTGCCTGTGTAATTAATATGTTCATAAATTTCATCAGCCAGCACAAACAGGTCGTCGTGTTTCAGGATGACTTCTGCCAATGCCTGCAATTCCTCAGCACTATAGACGCTGCCTGTAGGATTACTGGGCGAACAGAGGATAAGCATCTTTGTTTTTGGGGTTATGGCCGCCTCAAGCTGAGCAGGAGTAATCTTGAAATTCTGCTCAAAACCAGCTTCAATAATGACGGGAATACCGCCGGCAAGCTTTGCCATCTGGGGGTAACTCACCCAGTAAGGAGCGGGAATAATCACCTCGTCACCTTCGTTTACCAGCGCCATGATGGTGTTGCAGACACTCTGCTTGGCACCGTTGCTCACCAGTATCTCATTCATGGAATAGTCCAGTCCGTTCTCGTTCTTCAGCTTTGCCACGATAGCCTTTCGGAGTTCGGGATAGCCGGGAACGGGAGAATAGCGCGAGAAGTTGTTGTCCACGGCCTTCTTGGCAGCTTCCTTGATATGATCGGGGGTGTTAAAGTCTGGTTCACCGACACTCATGTTAATCACGTCGATGCCCTGGGCTTTCATCTCAGAGCTTTTTTGCGACATGGCCAGTGTGGCTGAAGGAGCTAGTCGGTTAAGTCGGTCTGATAACTGTGCCATAATGTCTTGCTTTTAATTTTGAATGCAAAATTAGTCAAATTATTCGTTAAAACGAAAAAAAAGTGTCTTTATTTCACCTTCTGGTGCTAAATACTTGCAACTATATGTTTTTTGACACCACTAAAGGTGCAAAGTGTGACCCATACGCTCCTTTTTGGTTTGCAGATAGCGCAGGTTGTAGGGATTGGGTTCCACCTCGATGGGTATGTTCTCTACGATTTCCAGTCCGTAGGCTTCCAGTCCCACACGCTTTACGGGATTGTTGGTGAGCAGGCGCATCTTGGAGATGCCGAGCTTGCGCAGTATCTGTGCGCCACAGCCGTAGTCGCGCTCGTCAGGCTTGAAACCGAGATGTACGTTGGCTTCTACGGTGTCGAGTCCCTCTTCCTGCAGTTTGTAGGCGGCAATCTTGTTCATTAGTCCAATACCACGGCCTTCCTGCTGCATATACACCACGACGCCCTTGCCTTCCTTGTCAATCTTCTGCATGGCTTTGTGGAGCTGTTCGCCGCAGTCGCATCGGAGCGAGCCGAGGATGTCGCCGGTAGTGCAACTCGAGTGCACACGCACCATGACGGGCTCTCCCTCTTCCCATTCTCCCTTGATGAGGGCAAAATGCTCCAGTCCGTTGCTCACCTGTCTGAAAGGAATCATTTTGAAATGACCGTACCGTGTGGGCATGTCCACTTCCTTTCCCATCTCCACGAGCGAGTCTTTTTTCAGTCGGTAGGCAATAAGGTCCTTGATAGAGATGAGT
>JAEEGL016906135.1_pt1 | contig 10084 bp, 6 predicted proteins | sample 9134231 | NCBI WGS metagenome assembly JAEEGL01 (sample SAMN16246548, study PRJNA631951) | gut metagenome | biome: gut microbiome; feature: rumen; material: fiber-attached | host: Bos | place: Iran: Karaj | collected 2018-10 | reverse complement strand
ATGTTTTTCTCTTATTATACATTATCCATTAACATTGGGGTTCTCATCTTTTGTTCCGTCAAGAGTTGTTCCATTGATAAAGAAGACGTCTTTTCCGTGATGGTTGCCAAAATAACCCTGAAGCTGGCAGTTGTCGAAAGTTACCTCTTCTGCAACATACCCAGAATGCCCACTGCTTCCGTTGTAGGTGTAGAAGCACCTGTATTGCCAGGCACTGCCGGATTTATTGGTTCTTATGGAGCAGTTTCTGAAATAGAGATCTCTGCACACAATGTCTCCGCTGGCAGTGTCATTGGGTTCAACGCAGACACAGCAGTAAGGCGACCTGTTGCCCACATCATATATCCTGCAGCTGTCCACCACGACATGGTCCGCATCGAGGATTGACAGATTATTCCTGCGGTTTGCGTGAATATCGCAGTTCATGATATTGACACCGTCGTTTCCGTAGCTGGTTCCGATTCCTATCTGTTCGGTTATATAGATGCCGTCGCAGAACATCTCCGAGACTTCAAAATTCGCCACCGTTATATTATTTGAACCCTTTATCCAGACGCCGTACTGATCATTGTCCTCTCTGGAATCGTACCTGTCGCCGTGTCCTACAAGCTTACCGCCTACGAGGGATGCGTTGCTGACGGAGAAAAATCCTATGGCAGCGATCTCATCCTGATCATGATCCTCCTGAAGGTCAAGAAGGGCGTTGTCATCAAGAACAAGAGTTGTCCCTGTCCTGATCTGGATGGCGGCTCTGTTCCATTTATGGAAGTTAGCCCTTATGCTGTAAGTTCCCTCAGGAAGATAAACAACGGTGGGTCCGCTTTCTTCCCGGGCATTTTCAGCTGCCTTCACAAGCGCATTGTTTATGGCGTCTACGGCGTCTGTTTCTCCGGTGTTGTCAGCCATATATCTCTCATCCGTAACAACGTTGATATATTCGTCATCATCCAGGTCATCGATGTCTATGGTCTTATACTGCCACTTTGCATAGAAATGGAGTTCACCTGTTGTTCCAAGGGGTATTGCATAGTTTGTAGGATCCTCGGGATTCTCAGGATTCTGCACTACAGGAACAGTAAAAAGATTGTCCCTGTACCAGCCGAGGAATTCGTAGCCCTCAAGAGAAGGATCCGCCAGAGTCTGAACTTCAGTCAGTACATTGTAAGCTACAGGATTTCCTTCACCGTTTGTTCCGCCATTTATGTGGTATATGATCTTATATTCCTTCAGTTTCCACTGCGCATAGAGAGTAAGACATCCGTCCTTTTCTTCGATGAGCCCCTGTTCTACCAGCTGTCTTCCCAGGATTTCCTCATTATCTCCAAACCTGCTGCCGGGATTTTCTTCTGTAGGCTCCGGCACAGTGCACCAGTAATCCAGTTCATACCCCGGAAGCTTAAAGTCGATCTTTGTCAGTTTCTTTCTGGAGTCGTAGCTGACACCGGTCATTGTCTTCATAGTTCCTGTGGCCTTAGGGCTGTTCTTTTCAAATACTACCCTGTAGGTGTTGGGAAGCCATCTTGCATAGACCGTCATGTCCACATAGGGACTTCCGATCACATTGCCAACCCATTTTGTGCAGGCCTTGTCTTTGTACCATCCACCAAAGACATAGTAATCCCTTTCGGCTGTGGCAAGTACATAGCCGCTCTCATATTTGTCTTTGTAGCCTGTGATATATCCGGCTTTGTCTGTTATCAAAACTGCTGAAGGATCTCCGCCGGCATTGAGGTTATAGTTAATGGTATATTTCGTAGTTTTCCACTTGGCATAGAGGACTTTGTCGCCGGTGGTTCCGGCCTTGATTCCTGTGAATTTCTTTTTGCAGCCTGCGTCCGTGTACCAGCCAAGGAAGGTATCTCCCATCCTTGTGGGTTCAGCAAGGTAGCGTATAGCTGCTTCTGTGTCCTCGTCCTCATCACCGATGTATTTCAGTCCTAAGTCTTCTTTTCTGGGGCCTGAGATTACTATCTCCTGATCTGCGCCGTATGTGAACGTTGCAACGGCGTCTTTTATCTCAGGGGCATTTACGTTATTGATCACAACAGTGTAGATGTCTTTTTCCCAAACTGCATAGAGCCTGACTTCGGAGCGGTACACCTTCTCATCGATGGGGCCGTCTGGCAAAGCAAAGCCTGTTACCTTCTCTTTATCTTCGTAGTCTGTTCTAAGATCTTCTCTCTGAGCGGCAGGAAGAAGGCTCCATCCTCTGAAAGTGTAGCCCTTGATCTTGAATTTGTTCTTTGTTATGGCCTTCGCCACGTTGTAGGTCATCTTCTGGGGTGACATCTTTCCGGTGACTTTGGTTCCTGCTGGCGCGTCAGCATCGAACACTACCTTGTAAGACTCTTTTGCACCGTTCTGCCACATTGCATAGAGAGTCAGATTCCCATAGGTTGTTGCTGTTATTGATGTGATCTTCTTTTTGTATGCAGGATCCATATACCAGCTAAGGAAGGTGTCACCTTCTTTCTCCGGCACAGGAAGATCAAAGCCCTCACCGCCAAAAACATACGATGACGGTGCATCAGGCGGAAGTTCTCCGCCATATGTCACATAGGTTATGGAGTAATCCGTCGGTGCCCACCTTGCGTATAAATTTATCTTCAGGTTGTTCTTAAGAACAGCACCGTCAAATACTCCGCTTTCTTCTATCAGCTTTCCGATAGAGATATCTGCGAATGTCCCCGTCGTTTCATTAAAGGCAATCGGGTATCCTTCGCCTTCAGCTGCAGTGTTCCAGGCTGTGAACTTCATTCCCTTCTTAATGAAGAGGTTTTCAGTCAGGTCCATAGTGTTCTGGTTGTAGTAAATGGTCTGGTTCTTCATCTTCCCACTGTCTGAGCCATTGCCACTAAAGACAATAACAAACTTAAGAGGCGTCCACTTTGCATAGAGCTTCAGCTTACCACAGGTCTTGGCTGTGATGGATTTTATTCTTGTCTTACAGATCTCATCGGTATACCAGCCTCCGAAGGTATAGCCTTTTCTTACAGGCGTGGGAAGGGCAAGCTTTTTCCCATATTCATATTGTTTGAAAACCGTTGTACCTTCAGGGAAGTCCTCATCAGGTACGTCGTACTCAATTTCGAAGGTATCACCCCATACTGCGTACAGCGTTATCTCAAGATCGAAGTTGTTTCTGAAAAGCTCTCTTCCGACCTGCGTGGACAGATCGCCCTTGTCAGCGATCACAACATCGCCGTCTGCTGAAAGTGCCCAGCCGATGAAGGCGCTGCCTGTCTTTTTGAACTTGTTGGCAGGCAGATCCTTTGACACGCCAAATGAAAACGTTGTGTCTGCCATGGTCCCCGAAGTATTGCCATTGCCGTCAAATCTGACTGTATAGTTGTATGGAACCCACTTGGCGTAGAGATTGAGGTCTCCTGAGGAGCCGGTCTTTACTCTGGTCACCTTGTTTTTATATTCACCCTCGCTGTACCAGCCACCGAACTGATATCCTATGGGCCACTCCTCTTCAAGCGGAGGAAGAATCTCAAAGGTCTCGTCATCAGGAGTATAGGAGAGCTTCACGTTATCGGGGTTATTCCTTCCGCCGTTTGTGTGATAGGTAATGCTGTAGGTTCCCGGTATCCACTGTGCATACAGGGTTATGAGCTGACCTGCTGCTCCTCTTATTACATCGCCGCTTTCATAGTCAGTTCCAAGTCCGTCAGGATCGTCGTTCCAACCGTCAAAGGTATAACCTTCTCTTGTGTACTTATTCGCAGCAACCTTTATGCCGACGCCTTTGGCATCAGTCTGCCTGGTCATCTTTCCTTTTGTGGCGCCGTTTCCTGAATAGGCAACAGCAAAGGCTGCAGGCGGAAGTTCAATGGTGAAGGTGACGGTCTTTTTTCCGCCGTAATCTCCTACACCTTCCAGGTAAACCTTAGCCTTGCCCTTTGCCGTATTGTTCTCATAAGACACGATAACGTAATCCTCTGAGGTAAGGTATCTGTCACCGAGCTTGATCTGTATATCATCGTATCCGGGCTGTACAGGATCTCCGGTGTAAAACTGATTAGGTATGGTAACAGATGCCTTTGAAATATCCTGGCTCACCACGCGATAAGTTGCAGATGCTGTTCCTTCATAGTTTCCCATGCCGGTTACGGCAACGAGCATAAGAGTATCTCCGGGCACAATGTCATAGGCGCCGGCTTCAGTTCCTGCTGCCACCTCAGTTCCATCAAGAAGCTTTGTATCCTCTGCGTAGTAATAGATAAACTGTTTCGCATAGTCTTTGCCTGCAGAAAGTTTTTTTCCGTTGGCATCCGTCACAGTGACGGTGGTAGTATAGTTGCCCTTCTTGTAGGCATAGGTCCTGGATGCCGCAGACACACTGACTTCAGAGAAATCCTTGGGCACGGGTACAGGAGTCTTGGCACTAGCGCCTCTCACATAGACGCAGAAATACTCGAGATTTCCTGTGACCTTGTTGCACTCAGCGTAGTAAGTGACATTCTCATCGAATATGGTCTCTCCGGGGATTATGTCTTTTTCCTCGCTGTTCACGGTCATGTAATATCTGCCATAGGTCTGACCTTCAAAGACAGGGAAAGCTTTTCCGTATTCCACGGTGAAATCAGACAGACTGCTGTTCAGGAATATCTTTGCCTCAATGGGCTCCCATTTTGCGTACACATAGAGCTTCCCGTCGGTAAGCATGTAATCCTTTATCTGTGTACCTCTGTCTGCACCGGGGATGTAGAGTTTGCAAGTGTCATCCATCTCTTCTGAATAGTAAAGCCCCTGCAGCATGTATCCGTGGTCAGGCTTGTAGTAGAGAAAATCGATGCCGGGATTTCCTTCGTGCCCGGGATAGATGGGATCACCCCAGAAAAAGTCGTCTACGGCGTACTTTCTTGACACTCCGTTTCCATAGTAGTGCTCTCCGTGCTCACCATCCACGAACTCAACTTCAATCACGTCTCCGATGATGAATTGGCAGTTGATGCCATTCACTAAGTCCTCTTCGGAAATGACATAATCATATACATAGGACGCCCGATCTTCCTGATTTATGTAACCGTAGATATACCCTAATTCTGTATCCACGTAGGAATCTGAAGTACAATACATGATCTGCAGCTTCTTATCCTCATCAAGTGCAGGATAAGGGATTACAAAAGTAACGGTCTCGCCGGGCTTTCCCGTTACAGACTGTGGCACTTCTGCATCGTCCGCAAACCTGATCCAGGATGGATAGTTAATGGCAACGGTGATCTCCTCACCGGAGTTCATGAGAATTTCGCCTGCTTCCTCCACGGTTTCTGTCTCTTCTGCGTCATCTTCTGCATCTGCTCCCCCCGCAGTTTCATCTATGACCTCTTCCGATTCCAATGAGTCTTCTGAAATATCTTCAGCTCCGGCAGTTTTGGAATCTGCAGATGTTTCCGAATATTCCCGGGATTGCCTTATATTCGTTTCTACTTCGTCATCAACCACAGATTCAACGGATGTACCTACTCCTTCCACAGAATCTATGTCTCCCTGCACTAATCCCGATATCTCTGCAGCATGCACAGGCGTATATGAAGAGACAGCCAAAGTAGCAGCCAGTGCCATACTTATGATCTGCCTTGAAAGCTTTTTTATCATAGCTTATCTCCTTAACCAGTCAGAATTGAATTAATAACAACCAAGGGCATTTGCCCTAAGAGCATTATATCAGTTTATTTCGTCTTTTTTGCCGGTGTAATAAAGGTTTAATCTGCAGATAAGATTCTTTTAATAATACCTGCTCCCCAAAAACTTTCTGCGCAATCTCCCATTATTTGTGCTAGAATATAAATGTTGTATCCGCACCCGTAGTCTAATGGATAAAATGGAGGCCTCCGACGCCTTTGTTGCTGGTTCGAGTCCAGTCGGGTGCATTTTTTATGCCCAGATTTCACATCCTTTTGCAAAAGAAATCCAGGATGGAATTCACGCATCCTTCACCACGTAAATCCTGTCGGTTTCAAAGTCGTAGCGGTAGAGGTTGTCACTTAAAACCTCCTCCTCAGCCACCGTTGTCACATTCACTTCGTGGATCATCTCCTTCAGACTTGATACATCCACCTGCAGATTGGGATCAGGGATCACCAGAACTTCATGGATAGATGATGGAACAATGAAGAGGTTGCTCTCAAAATCCTCCGAGAGACTCTTTAAAAGTCCCGGATAAAAAGCTGCGCTGGCTCCAAGTGTTCCGGCTTCATTTGACACCACATAGATACCGCACATGTCATCTCCGCAGGTCACAGTTCCGATTCCATCTTCAGTCTCTTCTCCAGGCTCTGTTTCAGCCACTATTCCTGTGGCTTTTTCTATTACCTCCATCAGACCTGAAATCCTTGGCGGCGCCGTCACAGCCGCATTCTCGCCGATGTTCTCCCAGAGCTCATCTTCTGTGATCTCCCAGGTATCAAGATGGCTGTTCTCGATGGTTATAACGCCCTCTCCAAGTTCCCTGCTCTTAACCCTGCAAAGAGGCACCATTGCCAGATCCATAAGCTTCCTGTAAGGCACATTCTTAAGCTTTCTTTTGTTCTTCTTAAGATTCACAACCTTAAAAAACAGTTTGCCTGCCACCTGTGAGAAATCCTCAAAAAAGTCCATGTTCTGGTCCTCGACCGGCATGTAGTGGTAGTACATATCCACCATCTGTCCTGCAATATCCTTCATGCGGGCGCCATTTCTGTACGCATCAAAAAAGCTGTCAAAATAGATAGTCGGGGCAACGTATCTGTTCTTTTCCCTGATCACCAGCGCATGATAAGTGATGCCGTTGTTCTTCAAAACCTCCTTGTATTCCACTTCGTAGTTATCACCCATCAGGACCTTTACCTGCTCGGCCAGTATGCGTCCGAATTCTCCTATGTTCATGTTTGTGTCATCAAGTATATTTTTTCTTACCATATCTGTTCTCCTTGTTTGAAATAAATGAATTAGATTAAATAAATAGACAAAAAAAGACAATAGATAGCGCGAAAGTTATCTATTGTCTTACATAGTTTCATATTAAAAATTATGACTTAAATGCTCAGATATGGTATTAACTGATCAAACTCTTGAAAGGTACTCGCCTGTTCTGGTGTCGATCTTGATAACATCTCCCTCGTTTACGAACAGAGGAACTGCTACTGTAGCACCTGTCTCAACTGTAGCGGGCTTTGTTGCACCTGTAGCTGTATCACCCTTGAAGCCGGGCTCTGTCTCTGAGATAGTAAGCTCAACGAACATAGGGGGCTCAACTGCAAATACATTGCCGTTGTAAGACATTACCTTGCAAACCTCGTTCTCCTTAACGAACTTAAGAGCGTCGCCGATCTGCTCTGATGTGAGACCGATCTGCTCATAGGATTCCTGATCCATGAAGTTGTAGATATCTCCATCCTGATAGAGATACTGCATATCCTTCTTGTCGATCCTTGCTGCAGGGAACTTCTCTGTAGGACGGAAGGTTGTCTCCTTAACACCGCCGTTGATGATATCCTTAAGCTTTGTTCTTACGAAAGCAGCGCCTTTACCGGGCTTAACATGCTGAAATTCAATAATCTGACAAACATTGCCATCGATCTCGATGGTTACACCATTTCTGAAATCACTTGCAGAAATCATAATAATCCTCCTAAATATCAATACATCAAACAACTAAGAAATTATAATCTATCCTTGATTTTTTTTCAACTGTTTTTTCAAAACTACTTAACCAGGTACTTTTTCATATTGTCAAAGACGATCTCATACGCATCCGGCCACATATGAATCCCATCCGTTGAGAGATCTGCTTTCAGCTGCCCGTCATCATCAGAGAGTCCGTCATTGACATTGATAAACTCATATCCAAACTCAGCCGCAAGTTCTTTTGCAACCTCATTGGCCCAGCCAAGTCTTTCGACGCGCAGCTCTGCTGCCATTGGCGCTTCAGGCCACGGCACGATCTCATGGGCTTTTGCAACATTTACGGGATAATAAGCCATCATATACACTTTGGCCTCCGGAAGCTTTTCTTTTACCTGCTTAAGAAGCCCCCTGTAGTCCTCAGTAAATCTCTCCCTGGTCATCTCAGGGATGCTGATATCATTGGTTCCGATGTTGATGAATATCACTGCAGGTTGCAGGTCAAATATCTGCTCGTCCAAAGACTCCATGAGCTCCGGAATTGTATATCCGCTGATTCCTCTGTTGTAGATGCACAGGTCCAGCCCTTTGCTCATGACTATTTCATTTATCGGAAAGTGCTCCATGAGGGAAGATCCTACGAAAAGAATCTGCCCCTTTCTTGCCGTTCTGTTGAGCCTTCTGTACTTTTCTACCATTGCCTGATTCACAGTTATCCCTCCATAAAGCCCACTCTGTGTATGAGAACAGAAAAGAAGCGTTAAGTCACTTTATCTCGTGAATGTAGTCCATTGCCTCAAGGTATCCCGGAAGGCCATGTCCATAGATCTGCTTGTCGCAGGCAGGTGCTGTAACAGAGACTTTCCGGAATTCCTCCCTGGACTGAATGTCTGATATATGAACCTCGACCTTGATGATATCCTCAAGGCTCTTTAAGGCGTCGTGAATTGCATAGCTGTAGTGAGTATAAGCTCCGGGGTTAATGACTATGCCTTCAGTGCCATCGCTGTAGGCAGCCTGAAGCCTGTCTATTATGGCTCCTTCATGGTTTGACTGATACAGCTCCACTTCATCGCCATCAGCCTCTGCCTTTTCTTTTATTATGTTGCAGAGATAGTCATAGTCCTGATTTCCGTAAATAGCTTTTTCTCTTATTCCAAGGAAATTCAGATTGGGTCCGTTTATAACAAGTATCTTCATATTCAGCTGTCTCCGTGAATTGTCATTAAGCTGTTTCTTACGATCAGATCCACACTACCTTAAAATTCCTGTAACCGGCAGATAGCGCTCCGATCTGTCTAATGCCTACGCCTCCTCCGGTGAGGATCCCGCCATACAGCATTCCATCATCGTGGAAGCTTATTATCTGCAGATCATTGATAAAAAATCTGATGTCCCTGTCCTTCTTTTCAATAGACATCCTGTACCAGGAAAGCTCATTGTCTTCGCCGGATTTCTCATGCTGCGTGCCGGCAAAAGAATTTTTTGCATCGGGAATCGGATCGGCTCCCACGGCAACAACATTGCTCCCCGCATCCTTTATCAGGCTGCAGGTGTGGAATGCTCTCTCCCTGCTGTCACGCCTCTTGTAGTACATCACATTAAAGGCATTTTCATCCCTTGTGGCAAAAGAAACTGCTGCTGCCCCGTTTCCTGCTAATGGCATGAACTCCCACTCAATCCTTATATCTGCGGGAAAAATCTTGGGAAGCCACAGCGAGCAGTCGGATTCGTCTTCTCCTGTCATGACAAGAGAATCCTCCCGGAACTCAAGACGCATTTTCCCCTCAGAGAAAAGATCTTTTACCTTACTCTCGTCAGAGAGCGGGTTATCATATATTAACTTTGCCATCGCTCCCCCTTAAATCTGTGCAATATCAACAAGCTCGATGCCTTCTTCGGTGCTGGCTGTCTCAAGACTTGTAACAAGAGCTCTTGCAGTATCAAGGGCAGTGATGACATTAACGCCGGTCTCAATGGCTGTGCGCCTGATGATGAAGCCGTCTCTGGACTTATCGCGTCCCTGGGTAGGCGTGTCGATGACAAGATCGATCTTGTGTCCGAGGATAAGGTCGATGACAGTAGGCGACTCCTGGCTGATGCGGTTGATCTTCCTGGCCTTTACGCCGTTCTCGTTCAGTGTGTTGGCCGTAGATCTGGTAGCATAAATGATGTAGCCCAGTTTCTCATAGCGCCTTGCGATCTCAATGACTTCGCCCTTATCGGAATCTTTGACAGTGATGATCATCTGCTTGTGCTTGGGAAGGTTCACGCCGGCTCCAAGGAAAGCCTTGTAGAGAGCCTCATTGAAGCTCTTACTAATTCCAAGGCACTCGCCGGTACTCTTCATTTCAGGGCCAAGACTGATCTCGGCTCCTCTGATCTTCTCAAAGGAGAACACAGGCATCTTGATGGCAACATAGCCTGCCTCAGGCTGAAGTCCCGGTGTATATCCCATGTCTTTAAGTTTCTT
>JAEEGL016052731.1_pt1 | contig 10084 bp, 8 predicted proteins | sample 9134231 | NCBI WGS metagenome assembly JAEEGL01 (sample SAMN16246548, study PRJNA631951) | gut metagenome | biome: gut microbiome; feature: rumen; material: fiber-attached | host: Bos | place: Iran: Karaj | collected 2018-10 | reverse complement strand
GTCACAGTCCGTCGCCATGACTTGGAGCGCTGGCTGGAACGGGGTTTGCACAATCCCAAGGTGAGCAAATGGTTCTCTGGCAATTGGGAACTCTTCAGGGAGTGTTCCATCGTCAGTCTCAATGTACAAGGTATTCCCGAGGTGCATCGGCCAGACCGCGTTCTGGTCAGCCCCGACCAACGACAGGTTATCGTCATAGACTATAAGTTCGGACACCCAGCGCCAGCCCATGAGGCACAGGTGATGGGATACATGCACCTGCTACAACAAATGATGCCAGCTGCCACAATCACAGGACATCTCTGGTATGTTTACTCTGGCCAGGTGCTCACATTAACAGTGTGAGTTGACAAGTTGATGAGTTGACAAGTTGACAAGTTCTCCAGGTATGGAGCGAGCAAGCTCGAGCGCTTGAAGGGTCAAGCGACCAAAGGTCGAGCGGACAAGTAGACTCTAAACTCTAAACATTAAACACTAAACTCTAAACTCTAAACTCTATACACTAAACTCTAAACTCTATACACTAAACTCTAAACCCAACGCCCCATGCGTCTTCTCATTCTCTACATTCTCCGCGCTGTATGTGCCCTTGCCGTAGGATTCCTGTTGGTCTGCAATCCCACGGAAATGACGGGGTTGCTCGTCCAAATTATCGGCGGACTCTTTGTTCTTTCAGGCCTGATGGCATTCATTGGCTATTTCACCACCAGCTACCGCACCAAGCGTGCACGCCAACGGCTGTCAGCCCTGGCCGACGTCTCTGCAGCTGACATCAGGATTCCTTCTCCCTCAACCATTAGTCTGATTGTGGGCATAGGCTCAATGGCATTAGGTGTGTTTCTCATGTGGCAACCTGCGATGTTCATACACATTCTGATGTACGTTTTGGGCGGTCTCCTGGTATTGCTGGGCTTCTATCAACTGGTGGCACTCATCGGAGCCCGTCGCATAGCTCCTCTGTCTTTCTCGCTGTTTCTGATGCCGCTGCTGGTAGCCGCGGCCGGTGTGGTGGTGGTCTGTTATCCCATGCAGACGGCTTCGCTGCCCTTCGTCATTCTGGGCGTGTCCTATCTCCTTTATGGCGTAACAGAGTTTTTCTACGGACTGCGTATCCACCGCTTCCAGCGCCAGCTGAACAGCCAGGTGCCGATGGATGAAGAAACCATTCAGCCAGAAATCATCGAAGTGAGCGAAGCAGAAGCCGAAGAACTGAATGACACAAAAGAGTGATTCCTCCGAGTTATCTTCATCCTCTGAAATGGCAGGGTGAAACGCTGCCCACACAGTTCACCTTTCCCTTTCGCTACACGCCCCATCCGCTATGTGTAAGAGCTGCGGGTAGGGTTCAGCAGCAGTTGTGTGAGATGGACATCCATGAGGGTAAGATGTTCGGGGTGCTCATTGTGTCACCTCTCCCACCCGACCTCCTCAACACCGCCGTTTCCCCAGACCTATTTTTCCTCGCCGCCTATTCAGGACAGTTGGAAGGGAGTTATACCCATCCTTGGTTTGTGCCGCCTATCGTGGACTATCTGGCACCCGAGAGCCATTTCCAGCAGGAGCAAGCCGTCATCGTGAAGATGGGCAAGCGCCTACAAGCAATGCGAGACAGTGAGCAACGCACCTGCTGGCAGCAACGTGTGCAACAGTTGAAAGCCGAGCGTGAGGCCGCCGTGGCCGAGGCCAAACGTGTGTATGCCGAAGGAAAGCGAGATGATCTGCCAAATACGTCAGCAGACCCAAGCTACATTCGCATGAGGCAATATCAGAAAGCCAACATCCAACGTGCCAAGCAATTGCACAAAGAGGCCATTGCGGAGGCCGAAGGTTGGCTGGCAGCTCACAACACAGCCACCCATGAAGTCTTTGAGGAACGGAAGAGACGGAGCGAACAGCTCCAGCAATGGCTCTTTGAGCAGTTTGTTTTCCTCAATGCGCGCCGAGAACAGAAGGGGCTCCTGCAGATTTTCGAGGCGGGCCGCGTTCCTTCCGGCGCCGGTGAATGCTGTGCGCCCAAACTCTTGCAGACGGCCTACCAGTTAGGACTGCAACCGCTGGCGATGGCCGAGTTCTGGTGGGGACCCTCGCAACCTGGTCATTACCGGGAACCCGGAGCATTCTTCCCCTCGTGTCGCAGTAAATGCCATCCCATTCTCATGCACATGCTGCAGGGACTGAATGTAGAACCCGACCCAGCCCTTCACTATGATCAGGTGCTGAAACCGATACGTGTGTTGTGGGAGGATGAGCATTTGGCCGTCCTCTGCAAGCCAGAGGGCTGGTGTAGCATCCCCGGTCGTTCAGACCAGGCAAATCTGTTGGATGAAGCCCATCGGCTATGGCCTGGAATCACGGGGTCCGTGGTCGTGCATCGGTTGGATCAGGACACATCGGGTGTGATGGTCATTGCCAAGAATGCCCATGTGCACAGGGCACTCTGTCTGCAGTTTGAACGGCGTGAGGTACAGAAACGCTATGTGGCATTGTTGGAGGGGGAACTGGAGGAGGAAGCTGGGCGGATACACGAACTTTCATTACCCTTAGGACCAGACTTGGAGAACATGCCGCGACAGCAGGTGGACCATGAACAGGGCAAAGAAGCACTGACACGTTACGAGATAAAAAAAATAGAAGAGCGAGACGGACAACGCGTCACTCGTGTTGTGTTCTACCCGCTGACAGGACGCACACACCAACTGCGTGTCCACGCTGCCTCACCAGAGGGACTGAACCACCCCATCGTCGGTGACAGGCTTTATGGACATGTCAACGTCCGCCTCTATCTGCACGCAGAGATGCTGACGTTCACGCACCCCCTCACACACCAGAAGATGCGTTTTGAAGAGCCGGCACCGTTCTGAATCAAGGAGTTCATCATTCATCCGCACGGCGCTCTGCGATGCTTGACCCTCCAAGAAGCATCATTCGTCAATCATCAAACATCATCACTTTTTGTGCCGGTTGGCACGGGAACGACGAATATCGGCTTTCTTCTTGGCCGAAGCCGAGCCATGGGCTCCTGTTACATAACCTTTCTTACTGGCTTTAGTCTTCACCTTATCTGTCTCCTTTCGCTGGGGCGATTTAGATGCTCCGCGAAAAGTGATACCACCAAGGATGACGCTGTCTATATCGTCGCCTCCAAAAGAATTGCTCATGAGAGATATTTGTCTGATAGTTATTTCTTCTTGATTTATTGGCTGATAACCGCTGCAAATCCTCCGTTGCGGGCCATCTTGATGTGGAGTTTTGTGCCCTTGTTGACCGTGGCTTTCTCCTGACGGTAGTCCATGGCCATTCGGTTGGCATTCACGCCATCGATGAAGGAGGTCATCTGGAAGGATTTGCCCTCGGGGAGCACGCTCAGCGTGACTTCCAACTCGCGTTCCTTGTCGTTGGTGATGCCGCCGATGAACCACTTATCACCCTTGCGCTTGGCGGTGACGATGTATTGCCCGGCCTCTGCTGCCAGCACACGCGTCTCGTCCCAGTTCACGGGCACGCTGGTGAGGAAGTCGCGGCAGTCGGGCCACTTGTCATAGCGGCAAGGGTTGTCCATCAACATTTGCAGGTTGCTCTCGAAGAGCACGAAGACGGCCATGTTATAGACCTTGGTGCCTACGCCGGGACAGATGGGGCGGTTGCCGTGATAGTCCTCGGGCTGGTAGCAGAGCATGGAGCCCGGCGTGTAGTCCATGGGTCCTACGGCATTGCGCAGGAAGGGGAACCAGAGGCTGTTCTTGGGCGTGCAGCTACCGTTGTACTCCATACCGCGCACGCCCTCGTAGGTCAGCACGTTGGGGTAGCGGTACTCGAGGCCGCTGGGATGGAAGGCTCCGTGGAAATCAATCATGATATGGTGCTTGGCCGCTTCCTTGGCCACACGGTCATAATAGTCAACCATCCACTGGTCCTGGCGGTCCATGAAGTCGATCTTGGTTCCAACAATTCCCCACTCCTCGAATTTCTGGAAAAGGTCCATGTTATGCTCCACGGTGAGCCAAGGCAGCCAAACCCAGATACCTACGTTCTTGGCCTTGGCATAACGAATGAGTTCCGGCAGGTTCACCTCGGGATTGGTCTTGTAGGGGTCGCGTGTGTTGAGCGCCCAGCCTTCATCCATAATGATATACGGCACGCCGTTGCGTGAGGCGAAATCCACGAAGTATTTATACGTGTCCAGGTTGATGCCGCTCTTGAAGGTCACGTCGGCGCCGTAGGGAATACCGTTCAACCAGTCCCAGCAGGTCTGTCCGGGTTTGATCCAGCTGGTGTCGTCAATCTGGCATTTCTGTGCCAGACGCATGGGCATGGTGTTCTCGGCCAGCCGTCCGTCCTCCTGTGTGATGAGCAGATAGCGCCAAGGGAAGTTGCGCGTGCCGCTGGTCTTGGCGATGTAGTCGGCCTCCTTCAGGATGCGCTGGCTGCGGTCGCCCTGGTCCTCGTACTCCAGCGGTGTCTTGGGCTGGATGGCAGTGAGGCTGTTATCGGCATTGCCCTTGAGGAACAGGCCGGGATAGCTGACAAGGTCAAACTCGCTGAGCAGCAGCTTCTGCGTTTTGCCCATAATGAGTACTGGCAGTTCCGTCATCCGGTCGTCGGCCTTCCACTCGCTGCTCTTCACGAAGGAGTAGTTTTCCTCGCAACTGGTCTTGAAGCCGCCGGATTGCTGCAGCACCAGGTCGCAGGCCTCGGCCAGCTGGAAGACGGTGTTCTCCTGCATGACCTCTATCTCTCCGGGCAGCGAGGTGCGCATGCGCCACGCCACGCCGTCGTCATAGACGCGGAAATCCACGGCGTAACCGCCCTTCATGTCGAGGGTCAGCAGCGTGTAGTTGTTTTCCACCTGGCTGTATTTCAGCGGGAGCAGGGGCGTCACTGTTTCCTTGACGGCGCGCACGCTTTTCTTTTTGAGCTGGGGCTTGTCACCCAGGGTCTTGTCACGCAGCGTCATTCCTATCACGCTCTGCTTGAGCAGCGTCTCGCCGTGGCTTACCACGTCGTAATAGATACGTTCTGAGAGCGTTACACTCACACTTGTCTGGCCGCTGGGGCTCTTAGCGGTCACCACTTTTTGGGCGTAACCAACCATGCAGGCTGCCGCCACGAGAATAATGGAAAAGAATCTTTTTTTGTACATGGTTAATTTGACAATATTATTATTTGACAATTTCACAATTTGACAATTTATAAAGATTGACTATTAAATTGATGACGATTGACGTGGAATCAAATCGCTGTGCACACATGATTTAAACGTCAATCTCCGGAAATCCACTCGTCCGCTCGGCGCTTGCGTCGCTTGACACTTCAAGAATCTTCGAAAAATAATTATTTATGATATTATCCGAACCATTCCTGGACTTTGGCCTTGGCGGCGGCATCGACTTCGGGATCCGAGCAACAGGCCAGAAGGCCTACGACGGCGGTGAGGACAGCGGCATCATCGGTGAGTCCCCCGGGTAACAAGTCCGGCACTACGTCAGCGGGGGAAATCAGATAGCCTAGCGCAGCGACAATTGTTGCCACTTGTGCGGGGTCTGCTTTCTTGAGATAGACCGAATAGAAGAGTTTGAGCGCATTAGTGACGGCATCTTTCCCCAACTTCTTTGCCGAGTTGGACAGCTTGTCCCAGAAGCTACTTTCGGAATACGCTTGTTCGAAATCTGTATTATCCATAATATATATGAGTAGGTTTTCAGTTCACCACATGAAGTGGGGTTCCATTGCGGTAGAAAGTGAAGTTGGCTGTTGCGGTAATAATGAGCCGCTTACGCGCCTCTCGGGTGGCCCATCCAATGTGCGGGGTGATGAAGCTGCGGGGTGCAGACAGCAACGGATTGTCGGCGGCAGGCGGCTCGGTGGACAAGACGTCGGCACAGTAGGCGGCCAGGCGGTTCTCCCGCAGCGCTGCGGCCACGTCCTGCTCACAGACCAGGGGGCCGCGACCCGTGTTGACAAGGATGGCGGTGGGTTTCATGCAGGCCAGCGTCTCGGCATTGATCATCTCACGCGTGGAGTCGGTGAGCGGGCAGTGCAGCGAAAGGATGTCTGCCTTGCGCAACGTGGTATCCCACGATGCTTTTTCCACACCTATGGGCAGCGTCTCTGGCTCTTGTGAGGTCACAGCCAGCACTTTCATACCAAAGGCTACCGCAATCCTGGCCACGGCAGAACCGATGTTACCCAACCCATAGATTCCCATGGTCTTGCCGGCCAGTTCAACAAGCGGCGTGTCTGACCATGTGAAATCGAGCGAGGCTGGCCAGCAATCACGTTTCTCTGCATAATGCGCAACGCTGTTAGTGACATTCAGCACGTGAGCAAATACCAGTTGCGCTACGGAGTCGGTGCTGTAGGCCGGAATATTGGTTACTACAATGCCATGACGGCGGGCAGCATCCATGTCCACCACATTATACCCTGTGGCCAGGACACCGATATAGCAGAGGCAGGGAAGGGCGTCGATGACCTCGGCAGAGAGCACGACCTTGTTGGTCAGCACAGCCTCGGCACCCTGGCAACGGGCAAGGGTGTCCTCCGCTCGCGTTCGGTCATAGACGGTGAGCTGGATGTCTTCACAGGCTTCCAGCAACTGCCAGTTCAAATCTTTCTGAGTGACGGAAAAACCATCGAGGATGACAACTTTCATGATTCGATACTTATGAGGTGATGGCACTACTGAGACAGATGACGATGAGCGTCAGAAGGAATGCCAGGAAGAAGAGTTTCGCGTCTTTGGGCTCAATGCCATCTGGATTGGCACGATACCCCAGCAACGTGGGTTCCGTGGGCCAGCTTGGTCGCAAAGGCTGCCCCATGCGGATACAGACCAGCGAGAGGAGAATGTAGCACAGCGTACCATCCAAAAGGCCGAAGAGCGTGCCCGCCAGGATGTCACCTGGGTAGTGTAGGCCCAGATAAATGCGCGAGTAGCTACTCAAAGCGGCCCAAAGGAAGACCGTGAGTGCCAGCATTCGACGGCGCAGATACAGGAACAGATACATGGCCACACCAAAGGTGTTGGAAGCATGGCTGGAGATGAAACCATAGAGGCCACCACGGCGGTCGTTCACCAAATCCACAAGACCTTCCAGCGCAGGTTCATGGCTCGGGCGGAAGCGGTGGAACAGCGGTTTACACAGCCCCGAGGAGAAACGATCGGCAATGAGAACCACCAGTGCGATGCCTATGATGGCAAACAGCGCCTCGCGCCAAGGACGGTTCTTCAGCATGATATATAGCAGTAGCAGCAACAGGGGAATCCACGTACCCGTGCAGGTAATCTTGAGAAAGCAGTTGTCTATGAAAGTGCTTTCACTGCCATTGAGCAGTAACAACAACCGCTGGTCAAAAGTTATCAATTCATCCATATCGAAAACAAATCCTATGCTTCGAGGAAAAACACCTCAGGGGCAAAAGCATTTTACCTTGTGGATAAAAGTCTTTACGCCTAAGGTTTATTTATTCACATGAAGACCTCTTCTCCAACGAATAACCTTGGATGGGCCATATATAGCTCATCACTCATATGTTTGAAAAAACAGGTTGTAATGCATGGTCATTCGTCTAAAAAATCTAACGGTTATATCACTGACCACACTTTATATGATTTCCAATTCACTGCGGCGCAGCCAGCCTTCCTTGCCGTCGCTCATGCGGATCTCCAACCACTCGCGCATCGTGTCGTCAATGATGTTCACATGCGTGCCCTCATGCAAGATGAAGAGGTCTGTGCCGGACTGGCTGGGCGTACTCTTGACAACCACAGACGGTACCATGATGACGGCCGAGTCGCGGTGCTCGATGTGTTGCCGCTGCTGCACAGCGGCAATGTGGCTGAAGAGTCCGATGAGAAGAGCCACCACTGCGAGGCCGAAGCCCAACTGCTTGGCACGCAGACGCGGCGCGAAGAGATAGACGGCGACGCCGCAGAGCATGAGCACAAACATCACCACGGCCATGCGCGCCCAACCCTCGATGCTCATCATCAGCACCATCGAACGATAGACGGTGACGAAGAACATTTCCGACGCTGGCACCACCTTATCCACAGTCCGTGCACGCGCCATGTCCAGGTTGAAGCGGATGTCATCGTCCGACGGATCCAGCAAACGTGCCCGCTCATAACAGAGGATGGCGCGGGCAATGGAGTCCTGACGATAGTAGCAGTTGCCGAGGTTATAGTATAACGTAGCACTCTCGCCCAGGCTGTCTATCTGAGAGCGATAGAGGGCGGCGGCATGAACGAAGTCCTCATGAGCGTAGGCCGAATCGGCCAGGGCCTTGATGTCGCGGGCAGACAGGAAAGTGGGGAGGAGAAACAGGAGAAGCCCCCCACACAGTCCCCTCCCAGCAAAGAAGGGGATTATATACTTTTGCAAGATGATTTTGGTGATTTCCATATTATTTATGTTTTAACTCCGTTTCCATTCGGTTGATGACGGCTTCGGCAGAGGCGTAGATCTTGTCCATGGTGGCAGCGGGATCGCCGGGAGCGAAGCGGGCAAACTCGCAGTCATCCAAGGTGCGGATGAACTCATCGATGCGTTCCTCTGTGAGACCGCGGGCAGAAAGACGTTCACGCACATTGTCCTTGGAGAGTTCTCCGGCGGGGATGTTGAGCTTGTCGCCCACATAACCCCAAAGAGCCTTCATGGTCTCCTCGTAGAATGCTGTGGCGTTGTTATCGCGCAGGAGCTTGCGTGCCACGCGCAGACGCTTGGCGGCGGCCTTGTTGGCACCTCGTCCACGGCGACCTGCCACGTCGGCCATGGCCACGGCCCTGCGGCGGAAGGCCCATACCAATGCCAGGAAGACGGCCAGCAGACCTGCATGAATCAGCCAGAAACGGCGGCTGTTATAGAAAGCAGAGTCGCCCGTCTGGAAGGTGGGTGCCCCTGTCTTGATGAAGCGTATGTCGCTGTTCAGCAGTTCGACATCCTCCTTGGAGATGGCCGATGTGCTGTTGCCGCCGCCCTTACCCTTTTCTACGTCAACAGTATAAGACTCAGCTGTGGCGGTGCGGTATTCACGGGCATCGGGGTCGAAGTAGCAGAATTCCACGGCTGGCACCTCGAACTTACCTTGGTGACGTGGCACAGCAATGTAGTCATACATTACCTTGCCCGTGCTGCCGTTGGGACTGATGCTGGTCTTTTCCTCAGTTTTGGGGTCATAGCGCTCGAAATCCTTTGGCCACGCCACCTCGGGGGCCTTCATCAGCTTCATGTTACCCGTACCGCTGACAGTGACTCGAAGCGTAGTAGCATCGTTGGCCTTGAGTTGCTGGGGTGTGAGGGAGGACGTGACAGAGAACTTACCTACAGCACCAGAGAAATAGGCGGGTTTGGGCTGCGGCAGCGGATCAACCTGCAAAACGACAGCAGGTGCCATCACAGTCTTGCGCACCTCCTGCATCATGCTTCCACCGCCGAAGAAAGCCTCAAAGGGATCCATCGAGCGGTTCTGCTGGATGACAGTGGCCTCGTATTTGATCTCGGGAATGGTGAGCGTTCCGGTCTGCTGCGGAAACACCACATACTGACTCCAGACAACGGTGCCGTAGTTCTTGCCATTGTAATGTTCCATTTTTAGCTCAGGCTGACGCTGGCGGTTGATTTCCTGCACATGGAAACCGTCGAGTTTTGGCATTCCGCCCTGCAACTCACTGACGTTGACCAGCGTATAGAGTTTGTAGGTCAGCAACACGGCTTCCTGCTCGAATACACGCTTCTTGGATGCCGTGACGGCGATGAAGATGTCCTTATTGGTGATGCGGTCACCCACATTCTGCGTGCGCATCCGGTCCACCTGCTGGCCGCCAGTATGTCCTCCGCCCTGCCCCTGCTGCGCGGCAGAACCGTTGTTGCGGGCTGTGCTACCGCCAGGCAACACGGTGATTTCCGGAGAAGCAGAATTGACGCTCTTGCCGTTGCTCTGCACGGTGGCAGAGGGGATGTGGAATGAACCGGCCTTGTCGGCCGAAACGGTGTAGGTGAAGGTGACTGTACTTGAAGAGGTCGTCTTGCCGTTGACGATAGAGAAACTGGACGACGTGCTCTGGCTGGGGCCATAAAGCACG
>JAEEGL015975839.1_pt1 | contig 10084 bp, 5 predicted proteins | sample 9134231 | NCBI WGS metagenome assembly JAEEGL01 (sample SAMN16246548, study PRJNA631951) | gut metagenome | biome: gut microbiome; feature: rumen; material: fiber-attached | host: Bos | place: Iran: Karaj | collected 2018-10 | reverse complement strand
ATCTCCACGGGAAGCCTGTTGTGGCAATGAGGACAAACGAAATTCGACGACGACACGCCGCAAAGTGGACACTCTTTATCCTGAATCGGTTGGGGTTTCCTAAAGAGGCCGCCCAACTCTCTTGAAGTCAGGTTGGCGTCAAAGATGTGCTTCACCCTTGTACGAGTCCCCCAGTAACTGTTAAAGGCTTCGTCTTCTTCAGGAGGGCAAACATCTTGGGTTACTGAAGAACCGTTTTCGTTCACCTTCATCACAGTCTGGAAGTTCTTGCACTGTACTTGCACTTCTTCGCGTTTGAACGGTTTGAAGCAATAAGGGCATAATATGGTAATCTTTTGTGCCATAATGGTTGTTTTTAAAGTTTAATTTCCAATTTGTTGTTTTTGAATACAGGATTGCCGGGAATTTCCCTTGCAGGCCAGATGCCTGCATAAATGACATCCGTGTTCCCCAATGCGCTGATGGGGAGCGTGTAGGGGCCGAATACCAGTTCGCCTTTTGCGCCTGATTCACATTCCTCGTAATACATCGACTCGGGCTTGAACATGATGGGATAAGTCTTGGAAAGCGTAAAGACGCAGTCGAAAGGCAGCGCCTTATCGTCCAGGATCTCCACTTTCACCGTGAGTGTCTGGCGCTTGCGTCGGCCGCCAATCACATGGGTGACCTTGAATTTCCGGTTGCCGTTGTCGTTGGGGTCAAGCGGACTATCTTTCTCTGGAGGCAAAGGGGACACTCCAATTGGTGCTTCTGGTATTCCTATAAATCCCTCTTCAGGATTAGAGCCATCCTCAGATAATGTAATTTCAATTTCATTTCCATATCCAACACCCAAACTGTTGACAGCATAAGCACGAACATAGTAAACTTTGCCTTCCGAAAGACCAATAAGATTCATTGAAAACGAATCGCCTTCCAACTCACATTGGACGTGAGAATCATTGATGGTGGGTTCGTGGTTGAGACTCCAACACACGCCACGTTCATTCACTTTTGATCCTCCTTCACTCGTCACGATGCCTCGCATGCCAACACCAGTACTATGTTCAGTACAAACTACAGGTACGCCTCCTAGGAATTGCTTTAGAATGTAGTTCCTGATGCCGTTTCTGAATTCAGGAGTTTCATCAGATACTGGGTCAAACTGGTTGAACGACTCTCGGAAAAACTTATTCGCAGCAGCAAAACCTTGCAACACAATGCCTGTAGTCTCATACTTTAATCCCACCTCACTGACAACATCTGAAATCAACGAGGCAAATTGAGTGGCATCAGGAGGAGCATATACATTATACCTTTCCCTATTCAGGAAAACTTGATAATCAATGCCATCCGGCAACTTCAACGAGGTCAGTTCCGACCGCCCTGAAGTCAGAAAAGCATAGAGTTGCTTTTCGATGCTAGAAACGCATTCCTTTTCTTCGCAAAAGGTTTCTGATTGGACATCCTTCCAAAGCTTTCTGACTGCCCACTCAAATCTTGGATCACGACCCTTACCTTTGAAATGACGTTCAAAAGTCAAATGATAGTCGCTAAGGGCAAAACACTTAATAGAAAGATCCAAATTGTCGCTTAGTACTACCATCGCATCGGTCTCACGCGACCAGTTGTAGCGAGGACTGCTTTGGAAATACTTGACTGCTTCAACCGCCTGAACCAAGGAGCGTAACTCGGCAAAGCCGTCAATCCGCAGACCCTCATACACTATTTTTCTTTCTTCCGGACCAACATCGTTGCCAAAGAGTAACAACAACGAAACTTGTTCAACCCGGTTTCTAAATTTGACATAAAACTTTTGGTCAAAAAGTTCATCCAACAATACCCTGACAATTTCGGGAATGAATTGCTTCGACTCAATGTCGTTGCATTTCACAGGTTGACCTATAAGGTCGAACAAGTTTACATAAGCTTCCTGCACGCCATTCTCCACGGCATTGATAGCGGCCTGTCCGATTTCGAACCGACCGTTCACCGATGCTATGGCCAATGGAATAGGGTCGTTGAAAGACTCAAAGACCCTATTTCCATTTTCCAAGTAGTAGTACAATCCGATTTTACGTCTCGTAATATCGGCTAATACATAGTTCATCCTGTCTAATTATTTAAAACATTTCAACAGATGCTTCTCATAGAACTTCAGACCTTCGATGATGATAATGGGGGCCACATAATCAAATGGTTTGTGGTTGCGGTAGCGTTCCATAGCATCTTTGAAGCGAGGCAACTCTTGAGTAACATACTGTTCAATATTCATGTTCGAAAGACCACGTTTGCATTCATCCATGTCCATATTCAGACCGAGGATGTCTCCAACCGCATTGTAATAAGTACCAAGGAACTTGGTGAAGCATTCGCAACTCGGAATGTCCTGACGAATATAACCACCAATCTCACGCATCCAGTCAGGTGTAATCATGGTGGTAAAATCATACTCATAGATGTCACCTTCAGGATCGTGTCCCTTGAAACCGTTTTCGCCAAAAATTTCAAACGATTGTCCTTTAGCAGGTTCCTGCAACTCACCGTTCGGTGAAGCCACACCCTTCGACACCTCAAACTTAACATCATCGTTCGGTCGACCATTCTGGAGACCTGAGAGGTCGATAAAACTCGAATCCATCTGAGGCAACTGCGCACCAACTTTAAACATGGCCTTAAAATAGGCATCAGCCTTTGGATAGTTCTTGGTGCTTAACCAGTCGAAGATACGGGCACCCTTGCCTTCGAATATGGGCTGGAAACCACGCGGTCGGGCTAAACCAGGAGCAATATTGGCATTGGTCGCCTCAATCAGCGGTCGGGCCAACTGGCCAGCATAGAACATAATCAGGCCAGTGACATACATATTCACAGCAAACAGACGCGGACAAAGTTCAGCAATCTTGTTATAGAAGAATTTCAACTGATCATTGTTCAGAATATCGACAATCTGCTCGTAGTAATAAGGAGCAGTGCTGGCTCCATAGCGCGATTCTCCGACATTGAATCCAATTAACTTAATATTGAACTCGTTACACACCTTAACCAAGACCTGCTTGAATTCTTCATGAAGTTCCTTGGTGGCCGCCGACACTCTTTGTGCTGCGAAACGGATAGAGTTCTGCTTAATCATGTGAGGCACACCATTCTTTAAGGCAAAGAGCGCAGAAATATCGGTCGTGCTGCCACCCACGTCGAAGCAATACACCAACTTGTTGCGGACATCCGCCGACTGGGCCGTATAGTTGGCCGAAGCACACGCCTCAGTCATCGGGCTCGTCGTACTGATTTGTTGGAAAACAAGTTCCTTCTTCGGGTCGTTTGGCGTAAGGTCAAGTTTCTTAACCTCTTCTTGCACAACTTCCTTTTTACCAAACATATCTTCGAAACTCGCTTCCTTCTTGGTTTGTCCAGTATTACTGGAAGCGGATGGTACCATATCAAATGGATTGGCGCTGTAAGAATCGCCCGAATTCTGTCGACTAGAAGCATCCTCGAAGACATCTCCATTCGTCTCCAAAGAATTAGACTTTTGATAAGCAATATCCATTACTTCCAACTTCACAAGATTACCATGCTCAAGGATAGGCGAGACATTCACCCCACCTAGATTCTGCCAAATCGTGTTGTAATGGTTGCTAATCATATTCCATTCCATTGTGGAAGGATAAGACCAGTTCAACTGAGTGGGTTTCAAACCCTTTTCGAATAACTCGGCATACACCATCAGCAATACGGTGCGCAGATAAGCCGTCTTATATGCTTTCTCAACCGGCGAGTCACTCCACTTCATGCTGTTGATCAACGTAGCCTCCACATTGTTGCCAAAGTCGAGACTAATGGTATTCGAAGTCACCGACTTGATAGGCAAGTTGCTTAAGAAGCACGGAATACCACCAGCCACGGGCATTTCCTTGTAAGCATCGCTGTCGGTAGGCATACGCCTTTGGTCATGCAACGTCAGTACGCTCTTCATAGCATTGGAGCGGGTCTCTTTCTTGGAGAAGAAGAAGAAGTCTTTGGGTTGGTACTTGCCAGTGATATTATCCGCTCCGAACAAAGAAATTCTGCGGTTCCTGAATACTAAACCCTTACCCTTGGTATTGTCATCATCGTTGGGGTCGGAATAGGCCACCGAACTGTTTGTGCTACCGAAGTCGAATCCCAAACGCACACCTTTTGACTTGAAATTAACGTTGGTTTCCATCAAGTTCTTTGGTAATTGTGAGCTATCGTTGCCTTGGGCATAACGTATGAGCAGGAAGCCTGACTCTTTTTCGTTACCATCTTTATCGATGCCGCTAGTAAGTTTCAAACCCGAGAAAGGCCTATTCGACTGATAAATCTCGTACTTGTATGGATTCTCGGCAACACGATGGTCTGATGTAACCAAAAGCTTCGCATCAATGTTGTATTTCTTCAATTCCTTATCTTCCTCGGTAAGATAGACTGGGTTGCCTTCAGCATCCGAGATGGGCAGGAACTTGCCGTCGCGCTGCTCGCCAACAAAAGGCACTGCATTGAAACCAATAGAGGTCACTCCATGAGGCAGTTCGGAATACATGAAGTACTTGTTCCATTGAGCCGAAATGAAATTGGGCCACAGCAGGACATCGACCTTTTCGATGATACGGTCGTTTTTCACCGTGTAGACAGTCACAATGTTCTTCGACTTTCCATCTTCTGTGTTAATGGTCAAGTAAACCGTGAGGTTGTTGTCCTTAGCCGTGGGGTCAAACTCAGCAGTCATCTTTGAGAGGATGACATCGTTGTCTTGCTGACCAACTAAAGCAGAAACGCTGGAACCAAAAATCTTCAGACCGGTAATGCTTAAAGGCAAAGCGAAATAAGCACGGTCCTTATCGCCACCGCCCTTCACACGGGCCTCAAGCAACTGGATGGGCAACTGAGAGAAATTCTCCACCGCTTGAGGAGTTAACATGACACGAGCAATCTCACTGTTGCGAGGCAACAACAAATCCTCTGCTTTGAATGCAGTATAACCCGACACATGACGACTGTTGATGGATCCGTTGGAACCATACATTTCATCCGAATAGTTGAAGATAATGCTAAAAGGAGAAGTGAAACCCGTCACGGGATTGGCGGCAGCTTTCTCAACATCGTCTTCAATTTCATGGCGGATTTCCTCCAACCAAATCTGCAAACGTTTGGCTAGAAGACTATAACTAGGCCTAAGACCTTCGGGAAGGTCTTGGTAATAGACAGTAAAGTCGCCAGTAAGATTATCTATCAGATTCTTGACATAAGCATACAACGCTAACCAATCCTTTCCACCCACATTACCATGTCTCACAGGATCGCGGAACTTTCCTTCAGGAGCATAACGAGGATCAGGGGTGATGCTGTAGGAAGGTGCCGTAAACAGCAAACACTCGGGCGAGGTGCCGCCCACGACTTGATCGTTGTATTTAATAATGTTGATGAACGGTTTCTTGATGCCATTGTCCTTGGTTTGTTCGCACCACAACGGTTTGCGTTCAAACAACAAGTTTCCAAAAGCACCTTTAGCTTCATAAATATTACCGGTTTCAGCCAAACTTTTGCCATCCGAATAGTCCAACTCGACACGCTTGATTTGCATCTTTCCTGAATCAAGGGCAATGCAGGTAATCAGACCCAACCATTCGTCAACCAAGTCGTTGTAATACTCAATCATTCCAGCAGAAGCTGCGTTCGACATGGAATCGCCGGAATAACTCAAAGCCAGTGAGAACATATTGGCTCTGGCAAAAACAGTAGGAATACCAGAAACAATCGCACTCTTGTCAGCGTTGTCATCTAGTTTAGGCGTCTCGATGTCACGAGTGAAGCCTTGCATATTACCGATGGTCTCCCATTTCTCGAGAACACCATTGAGTCTTGAACGCTCTTTTACATCAATAACTAATGCTTTGTTTGCCATAATTCAGTCCTCCTTACTTTGTGTCAAAATTTTGTGCTTTAGAAATGCCTTTGTAAATATGAGCAAGGAATTTCTCCTTCACGGTATTCACGTGTTGTACATCCTCTCTCGGTCTGCAATCCGCATCGTCGGAAATAATCTTGGCCAGAGTGTCATAACTAGATCCAAGAATACCGTGTCTCCATTTGTGCTTTTCGTCGACAAACAAGTTGCCCGGGTCAATTGACTCAAGGCGTTTCGGGTTCTCTTCAAAGGCAGAACTCTTGAAGATAAACTGACCCGAACCAATGGATTTGTGAACCTGATAAATCCAACCAGGGACAAACTCGCGCTTGGCATTAATGTCGTAGGCAAACATTTTCAAATATTTATCTATGTCTTTCGTCTGATCGTCAGTAAGACCATCATAGTCGTGGGTCTTCTGTTGTGCCAAGAACTTAATGAACGTCTTGGTGCCAAGCTCTTGCTTAGTGGCTGCGCCATTCAGCGACAATACAATGTGAGCAAATGAGAGGAATACACCCAACTTATTGGCAAGAAGGTCGCTTTCGTTAGCCACAAAGGTCTTGCCGGTAAAGATGAAGGCGTTGTCCTTCTCTTCAACACTCCTGTAGACATATTCAACCTTTTCGTTGTTTAATGCACTTGTATCAAGGTTGAAGAAATCGTATGCTGCACAAGCACAAAGCAGTTCCACAACATGGCAGTTGTTTGTCTGCTCAGCGCCACCCGTCAGGGTCTTTCCAGAAGTCGAGTGAGAAATACGCATGCTCTCGGGCCAACCGATATGATAAAAGCGTTTGTAATACTTCTTCACTGTTGGGTCAGACTGATAGAACTGTAAGGCAGCTTGACTATTGATGGCAAAGTTGTCGGACGAGGCAATGATTTTCTCTGCATCCTTTTCCTTTTTGTCGGGCGGATTAAAGGAGAAATACTGTGTTAACAGCGTGGATCCAAACTTCACATTGTCCAAATCGAGCGTCATGGCGCTGTCAAGAGCGGAGGCATCCTTCAGTGCCTTCGGAATAATCGGGATGGACGAGGCACCAGTTCCACCGAAGACTGAACCAAAGACGAAAACGCGTGCATTGGGTTCTGCCACCAAGGCTCTGATAAACTCGGCAAGCGATTTCTGATGCGGCAAAGCTTGTTCCTTGTTTTCAACAACTCCCTTCATAGCCTCAACGATGCCATGGTACATCAGCAAACTACCCAAATGGGTTTGGGCACGATAACCATGCTCGAGGTTGAACTCTTGAACTTTCGGGTCAAAGAAAAGATCAGCAAGATCTTTGTCATCCTTTTCAATCTCGTCACCATTAGCGATACCAGCAGACAAAGGAGCTGAAAGCAGGTTGAAACTGCGGCGATTCTGGTTACTATAGTCGGTAAAGAACTTATACAACTTGATCTTAGCAGAGAAGAAAGTGTCTGCGTTGGCGCCTCCTTCATTGGCACCATCGCTCTTCACCTTATTATATAAGTCAATCAAACCTTCCACACGACTTTTGTTGCCGTTGGAATAGTCAGTATCGAGGGTAAGCACATTGATTTCCTTACCGTCGAACATGCCTACAGCGCACAAATGGACGAACGACTCAAGGCATCGCATACCCGTGCCGCCGATGGCAATCACAAATAATTTACTGTTATCCATATTTTTATCACTAAAAATGGTTAGAACCAGTTACCAATTTTCTTAGTCTTGAAAAGCTTGCTCAGAATGAAGCCCAATAAAACATAAAGTACAAAAGTACCTGCCGTGGAAATGCCCGACCAGAGCATGTATTTGTTATAATTTACTGTGAACTTTTGTATATCGTCCTTTGTGACTCCCCTCATGTCTGAGAACACTTCGATTGAAGTAATGGGGGGGAAAGCAAAATAAATCAATACAAAAGCGACGACAGTGGCTAAGACACCCAATATCCAGAACCACAATCTTCTTTTTTGTTTGTCCTTGGGATTAGCACCTGGATCAAACTTAATCATGTTGGCGACTAGAACGGCCAATAGAATAAACACCAAAGCCGCCACTACCCCTACGATAATAGGAGTCATTGGAGAATTAACACTGTTTAATGCGGCTTCTTTTGTCACTTTTGTTGCTGCTAATAACATCATAACTTTAAGTTTTTAATTGATTAATAATTATTGATTGATGAATTTAATACTTATCCAGTAATAATGTAAGTATATATTACCTTGCCCTTATTGTTTAGTTGGGAACTGTGTTGCATAACATTCTGAATAGATTGATAAATACAATCGTTGACTGCGTTTTGCACTCTCTCCAACTTGCCTTCAGTGTTTTTTTTCCAAATATGTGACTGGAAATTAAAAACTTGACTCTGATCTTCATCATAGTCAGTCATGGCCACACAAACATCCACTTGAAGCACTCTACCGCTAAACGACTGTATGACCTCCAGCATATCCTCGTTGAGCCAAGCATCATCGTCTAATTCTTCATCAAGCCCATACGCTTCATAAAAAACTTTGGCGAAATCAATAACAATTCGTGTTTTTTCAGGAGACTCAACTCGACTCTCTCTGAAAATATCTTGATTAATTTCAAGCAGCGGTCTGTCTTTTATGACTGTCTTTGCTACTGAACCATCATATTCATATTCAGATAAGAGGTGTCCTTCCTGATCAAAGAAACAAGCCGTATCCGACTCAAGAGAGAAACCGGCAACCGTGTCGCCATTTTCGTCTACCACTACTTGAGGTTTAAACCTCATTGCAAACTGATGTTGCGAATAGGCTTCCAAATCATCCGTGATATCCGTCACCCTAAGATCAAGCTGATTGATGTTTCGCGATTCTTCATCCGACAAGTCAATATATAGTTTTGACAATAACCCATCACATGCCTTATCGTTGCTCTTGGCCTGATACAACTCCTCAAACACCTGATCCCATCTATTGCCCATTGCGTAAAACTCAGTATTGTAGTCGCCATAAAACCCAAACTCTTGTACTACCATCGGATCATATTGACCATTATAATTTCCACCATTTCCACCCTTATAATCCGTGTACACTCTGAAGGATTCGCTTTTCAAGACATACTCCTTTACATTTTTATTGTATTCCTCAAGTCCAGATGCACTTGTCGGTTTAAACTGCTTATCAATCATAGTTGACAACTCCATATCTTTATTGTCGAAAACCACAAAGAAAAGTTTCTTCTCCAAGGCAGGCAACGATTTTGGCTTTTCCACATAGTCCATAATATAGAACTTTATTACGCCGCCCCTAGACAACCAAGCCTCAAAATCTTCAGTAGCATAAGGAGCCTGCTCAATAAGACTCTTACCCATCACTTCAGAGGTCTCATATTCTTCAAAATCTGTAACCAACAAGGCAAGTTTGTCATCATCAACAATCTTTTTCAAAGCATTATTGATAGGAGCCTTAAGCTCACTGCAATCAACATTCATAATTTTATTCCAAAGATCATTTTGTGAAAACTCCAACGGTTCAATTTGTTCATTGGCTAAAGAATACACATCCCAACGATCATGAAAACCCGTGATAAGATCTGCAACTTTCTTGTAATACTGAGTCTTCTGTTCATCACGAGCAAATTGCATTCCATCAGAGAAATCAAAATAAGCTGAATAACCAGGGGCAAACTGGTGGTTAACTTCTTCTACTTGATTATGCTCAAGATACTTTTGCACTTGCTGCTTCATCGGAGTGTCGTCAGTCGGACAATCTTTTTGGGGTGGGGGACACGCTGTCAAAGTAAACAGCATAGCAACAACGCCCACAATCGAGGCGACTTTAAATAGTAATCTTTTTTTCATACGATTTAGTTTTATGTGTTATTCGAATATTTTTCAAAATAATTCTGCAAAGATAATTATTTATTAAATGAAAACGCAAAATTACCCAATTTTTTTCAAAAATCCGCCAAAAACTTCAGCACCGCCGCGTTGAAATCCTCCGACCGCTTGTTCGCCACAAAATGGTCGCCTTCTACAATCTCCAACTTCGCATTGGGCAAACTCTCGTATATCAGCCTCGTGTGCGAGGCCTTGATCATGTCCTTCGTGCCGGACACCACTAACACGGGCATGGTCAACTTCGACAATTCCTTAGGGTCGATGTGAGGTTCGTTGACCATCAGGCCGAGCATCTCGGCATTTTTCCTGGCCTGCTCCGACT